>CEVH01094753.1_pt1 | contig 16789 bp, 23 predicted proteins | sample 356521 | NCBI WGS metagenome assembly CEVH01 (sample SAMEA2623446, study PRJEB7988) | marine metagenome | isolation source: saline water (ENVO:00002010), including
TGACAACTCGATCTCCTGGTCTATATCCACTACCAGGGTTGGTGACAATAACATTAGTAATACCATCAGTGATTGGTGTTGCTACAGGGGGAAGTTCTGGATATGCCTCACCTGTAGAGAGCATAACAATGGCAACAACTTGATCTCCTTTAGGACCACCAAGAATTGCCTTACCTACACCACCAAATCCAAGATTACACTTGTCTCTGAAGTTTACCATGGGAGGATATCTATATCCAGATCCGAAGTTAGTCATCTTGGCACCAAGGATACTACCAGTTCTCTGGACACCACCCAATACACCACCAAGTCCTTCGGTATTTTCAACAAAATATCCCATGATTGCTTCAGCAGTGGCACCAGATCCTTCGCCACCGAAGATTTCAATATATGGACCGCTACAGTTTCTTGGAGGTCCGCCATAACAACCGCCTGGGATGATAGCATTTGCTGCACTATCAGCTAACAAATCACCATCACCGAAGATATCCCATTTACCCCACTTTCGTTCAAAGTCATTTGTAAGAGAAGCAGCACCCTTAGAAATCTTGAGTGCATTCATAACATAATCGAAAGGATCTTCTCCTCGTTCTTGACTACTGCCACCAACAACATATTCTTTATCTTGTGGACACTTGCCTTTGTTGGATTGAGCACAATCCAGGAATGATGCGATAGTATTCAAGTTGCCAGAAACGCTGGATAAGAAATCTGCAACAGCAAATCCAGGTGCAATAATCTTAGCAACACCATCAAGAGGACCTTTCATCCCATCTTCAATTGCATCCAAGATAGTTTTAACAAAAGATCCTACAAATTGTGCTCCCATGCAACCAGCATAATTTCTACCACTATCCATCAGATCAGTGAGAAGATCTTCTACGGTTCCTGCAAGTCCTTCAACTACTTTATTTGCTACACAACCAATCGCCTCTTGTAAAAATGCTGTAGGTGCTAGCATTGCTGTCTGTGCAGCTACACCTGCTAGGTGTGCAGCAATGCCTGATTGAGTTGCAGCGTATACCTTTGCATATACCAGTCTATATAATGCTTCTAATCCTGCTTGACCAAGTTTCTCAAACTTGTCGAACAGTTTTTCAATCAATGTGCCAACAAATCTGTTAGCTTGAATCTCAATAATATCTGATGCTAGTCGTATTTCATTCTTGAGATTAGAACCTGCAAGTGCAAGTTGCTCCACTCTACCTGCAAGATTTTCGACGACACTCGCCATCTCTGTGATGGGATTTGTCTGACAAGTATCTGCCGTTAGTTGTCTTGCTCCAGAACCTGCCTGGTCTTTTTTTCTTCCTTGTGTTGAAGGTGTTGGTTGAGAGTGTTTTGCCTGTTCATTGTTTTCACTCTCAGGAACTCGCCCATTTTGAGGAGTATCCGCAGTGTATGCACCGTAAGGAGCAAAGGGGGAAGAGTAATCCCCATTTGCAACATATTGTGTTCTAGGAAAAGATCCTAGAATCATAGGCATTTGAGCTTCGTCCCCATCAAGGAAGAAACCAAAGACCATATCACCCTGCTGGATCTTTGTGGAGTCAGCATAGTTTGCCCCGCCTGCACCAGCAGTTGTTGGAAGCAATGCTTGCCCCCAGGGTAGGTCTTCGTTTGCAATCTCTTCTGAGAAGGGATGGTAACCAGCGATTCTTAGTTTATATCGGTGTGCCCAACCTTTACCCTGAACAAGTTGCTCTTCCTGCGCGTCAAGAGGAGCAACCTGAGCAGCGAACCATTTGAACCCATCTCTTCCTAAGAATTGACTGCTTCCTGATAAGGAGTGTTCTAATGCCATCAGTCTTCGTAAATTCTACACTCGTCTGATTCGGGAAAGTCTTCACAGTACAATTCAAAATCCGTAGGATCATGATGATCTTCAGGATGCTCTTTTTGGTAACGCTCTAATTGTTCTAGTTGTCCCTCAATATGTCTACGCATTTGAGGATTGGTTGTGGGATCTTCGAGGATTTTCTTATCCTCTTCGATATGTTTTTCGATGTTTTCCATGTTACTTTTGTCCGTTGGTTCCGAATGTGTCTCTCACCACTCTCATGGAAGTATAAGATTTGTTCGTATAGAACTTGTGAGTGATTTCTTTTATAATATATAGACCACTCTGTTCAGAGTCATACTCAGCAGATTGTGTGGTCGTTTTGGGTATCTCTAGATAAACGGGATCACCCGCAGTCAAATTAGTATTACAAGGAACTAAAATATTATAATCATAGGTAAAGAATTTACTATACCTAGCAGATCCTTGTGCCACATCATTAAATGGATTGTAATTTGTAGCGGTGGAAACTCCTACATCTAGAGTCCCCACATTATAGACCCCAGTTAGGATTCTGGGAGCCATATAGTTCATAGGAATGTTTTCTGGGTCAGCAACTGCTGGCATTTCTTCTTTGTGACCCAATCTTACATCATCTTTTGGTTTGAAGATGGCATCTTGTGGTTGAGTAAACTCAAATGTAAGAGGATTAAAATACATCCTATAAGAAGAGTATTCTCCTTTTTCTAAAGATTCTGTCAAATCATTATTTTTGTTTGATTTGAAATCGATAATTCTTACAGCATTACCAGCAGGGTTAGCATAACCATCCTCCATGGTTTGCTTGTAAATGTATCTTTGAGCGGTTGACTTTTTATCAACTGCATTTTTGATTAGACCATCAATAGATTTAAAGTTAAATCCATTTTTTGTTTGCCAAAAGAAAAATCCTGAAGATGAACTCTTCGATCCAACTGGAATAGCTTTCTTTGCCAACATCATGGCAACAGTAAAAGGTTTCCTTAGATTGCCGATGAATGGATAAACATTCTCACACTTTTCAAACTGAACTACTTGCAGAGGATCAAGTAATGAAATAATTTGCTGTAGAGATTTATCGATGGTTTGATTAACATATTTTCTAGTCACTCTAACCTGAGAATTTGTGATTGCCTCCCTAGAGACCAAATGCAAAACAAATCCTTCAAACTGTCTATCGCTTACATAATTAGTGACCTTATCAACATACATCACATAATCAAATGTCGATTCAACACCAATTGCTGCATCTACAGGAGTCTTAATTTTGAAATTAACTCTTTCTCCAGATCTGATTGGGAGTCCGTGATATAAACCTTGATCATCAATAGTATTACCAGTATTTGCTACCTGCACGATAGCAGTAGTTGTGGGAGAAAATAAATCCTCAAAATATTGAAAGTCAATAACACCACCTCTAATGTCCACTTCTCTGGACCCATCTCTAGAGGTGATGGTAAATTTTTCAAAAATAGATGGTCCAGTTACTGCCGACATCAGGTAAACTTCCTATTGATTCTCTGCATTACTGACACAACACTTTCAGTGCTTCCAGACGCAGATGCCACTGTAGTGCTATCTGTAGACCTTTCGGTAACATCATTATTTATTGTTGCTACTGGAATCTCCACAGGTATGGTTAGTGATTTTTTTGCTGGAGGAGTTATTAATGTTGCTACATTATTGTTCACTGGTGCTGTGATGGAGGATTGATCTCCATATTGTCCATATTCTTTTCTTGCATTTTGCATTGCCTCCCTAAATTCTTCGACAGTGTGTCCAGCAGCATTACCGCTGCCATGTTGAGATCTTCCAGTGCGAGGATTGGGAAGTGATGCCCACTCATATGACAATTCAGTCATTGTACCCATGATATCATTAGATCTACCTTCAAGATATGCTTTGGTTATTGGTTTTGACATAAGTATGCCAACCGCAAGTTTATCTTGAATTTCTGGTGTAAATCTATCTGTTGGTTTTACACCCGACAATCTAACAGCTTCTGGCATTTTATCGGGAATAATTTGATATCTACCTACAGCAAACAAACCATAATCACTCTCTTGGTCTCCCGTAGAAGGATCCATCAGGTATGCTTGTCTCTTCATAATCTCACCAACAGTCATATCAGTCAGTTTCTTCCCAACAATTGTTGTAGAATCTCCAGTACTACCAACAATACGATCGCCTTTCGTTCCCTGGTTCATTGAGTTGTATCCACCTTCACCAGATGAGATAAACTTTAATAGACCCCGAAGTCTTTTTATCTGAGGGTCATTAGAAGTTGATGTTTGGCTGGGAGGAAGTTGTCTAATCGGAGTCTGTGGTTCTGCTCTTGGTACTGGTTTTTCCTCTTGTGCAGTGTAGTTGTTCTCTCTAACTAAAATATCAGTGATATAATCATTAACTTTTTTGTCAAACTCTTCCTGAGTTAATTGCCCCTCATCCATTTGTTTTTTCAACGCTGCAATCTCTGGAGATTTCTCTGCCAATGCTCTTGCTTGTGCATCAGTTAAAGGTTCTAATCCTAACTCTTCTCTCTTTTTATTAATCTCAGCGAAGTTTTGAGACATGAGATCTTGCATCTTAGCCTCAATGTCTGCATAATTCTCATTAAAATCTCTTCCTGTTTTTTCAACAGCACCTTTAAAGTCTTGGAATTCTTTATCTAATTCCTGTCTCCTTTTCTCACTAAAATCGAAGTTAGTGAACATTTCCCAGGTAACTCTTGCAACATCTCCTATCTCCTTAAAGACTTTACCAACATTTTCAAAAGTGGTCTCGATACCTTTGATAACACCTTTAACAAACTCAGTAACATCTTCAATAATGACAAGAATTCTGGGAAGGTTTGCGAGTAACCAATCCATCAAAATATATCCAGCAGCAGTCAAGAGTCCTTTAAATACGCTGCCTGCTTTTTGAACTGCTTTCTTCATCCCGCCTTTTATGAACTTGACGGGATTTTTTGCTTCAACTAGAGACTCTGCTCGTTTCTTCCTATCCGCATCCATTCTCCCCCTTTCTACCTGAAGTCTTTCAGAATCTCTCTTCTGATCTGCCCTGATAGATTTGCCGATAGACTTTCTAATACCTTGAGTGGTCTGCCTAATAGAAAGCAGACCGAAATCAATAACCTGAAGTTCATTTCTAGTAGGTACTAGTTTCATTGTCCTTCAAATAGAGTGTATGAAAAATCTAAGTGGGTATTAAATAGATTCTTCGTGGGTATCACTGGGAAATCTGTTGAACTAGGATCAGTACCAACAGGATCATTTTCTTGATCTCCCGTTGGGAATGGGATAACCTGAATATCTGGAACCTCAAACCCAAGATCACCCATATCCAACTTTCCAGAGAAAGCAAGTTGAGTCAACCTATTGTCCATCTTCATATTGCTAAAATCAATCGAAGTAGTCTGTAAGTTAAAATTTTTGGTCGTACTTGATTCTGGCATTTGGGGTCTTCCAGACTCATAATTAGGTTCTGGTATTTGCTCAAACTGCTCTGGCGTGAATACTTGGGTATTTGGATAGTACTTTTGAGTCAAGGTAGTAGCAGGTAACTTACCAGTTTGCTGATATAAATTGAATAACTGATTAATTGTCTTACCTTGAATGAGGAATCCACCCTCACCTCTCTCCATTTGAGCAAGTTGTTTATCCTGAGCGGCAAGTTGTGCCTCTAATTCAGCAATTTTATCTGCTCTGTTCCTTTCAAATTCTTCTCCAAATCCAGTTGTTTGGTTTTTAATACGATATAGATCACTATTTGTCTTCTGTCTTGCCTGTAAGAGCTCATCATATATTTTAATCAATTTAGCATCTTTCTTCTCCTCAGGAGTCATCTCATCTCTTCTAGATTGAGATAAAATGCGACCATAGTTATCACCCAATCTAGTAGCAAAAATTCCCTTCTTTACATTACCTTGACCATATTTGGACAATCGAACTTTGTCTATACCCCATTCAACAACCTTTCCAAGAGCCCAAGTTCCAGCGACTACGAGACCAGCGACCAAAAGTCCTTTTAACAATAATGGAGATGCTAACAATCCAATCAATGCAGGAATCTTACCAAGTAATCCAACCAGCAAACCAGAAATAGCACCCATCACCAACCCAATACCACCATTCAGTGCAAGTGCGATGCCACCAGCAAGTGCTAGTCCCTTGAGAACATCACCTTTGATCTTCTCCAGTTCTTCGTTATCTCCTTTCATCCATGCTTCCAAAGCATCTAGACCTTTGATGCTAAGGAATCCCATAAACAATGCTTCCATTGCTTTGAATAATCTATCAAAAGGACCTGCTGCCTTTTTCTTCATACTCTCAAGAGGTTTGATGAGAGATTTCTTCAATCCACTCTCTAATAAACTCTCCTGACCAGACTTTTTCTCATCATCTGCTTTCTTTCTTGCTCGTTTTGCAGCAGCATCGTCTGCTTTCTGCTCTGCTTGAGCACCTTTCGTAATAAGATCAGCAATCGCAATCAGGTTTCTATTGATTGCGACAATATTCTTATTAATAGATGCGTATTCTTTAGCAGTTTGCTCTTTAGTTGACTTTGGTAACTTATCTCCTACTTTCTCTTCTTTCTTGTATCCTAAAATATTTTTCAGGATGGTTATCTTCTTTGCATTATCTAGAGATCTCTTCTCTGTCTCATTTACTTTGATACGGGTATTTCTTTCGATTCTCGCAAGCTTACCGATCTTAGTCTCTTGACCAAGAGTAGTTGATTTATTTTGAGTATCGTCAGATGCCATTAGCTTGTTGTGCTTTTAAATTCTGTTCCTCAATATACTGTTCTAATAAACTAAGATAAATGTCCCTTTCCCAAGGGATCATGTTTTCAATGTCACTCAAGGAGTATTTATGATGCTGCATCAAGGCGAAGTTGATCTTGTAATAGGCAACAATGTCCTGATGCAACATCGCTAACTGAAAAAAGATGCTAAGCCCTCAAGTGTATACTCTCCTTCGTATCCTGTATTTGGGTTAGTATACTTAACTGTATGAGACAGTTTGGGCATGGTATTAAAGAAATGTTCAATCTCTTTAAACTGACCAGAGTTCAGTTGTTCAATGAACGCTAACCATTCTTTCTTGGTATGATCTTTTGCTTCCCAAGTTTCCTCTTCAGAATAGATCATCTCGATACAAGAAGCGATAACATCGAACGATGTATTCAAATCGATTCCATCACCAAAGTTTTGATCGATAAACTCACTAAGAGAAGGATACTTCATTCTCATGGTGAGAGTATTATCTACCTTAATGTCTTTCTTATGGGTATCATCAGTGATAACTTGAATTTCATCAATGAATACCGTTACGGGAACCTTTGTCTCTCCGTCGTCTGCACATGTAAGAATTACATCGATAGATTCGCCCACAGATTTGCAGCGAACATTCAAGAACAAATATTCGATATCAAAAGTAGAGAGTTGATCTACTTTGACACCACGAGTAAGAATACAATTTGAGAGAACATCTTTGATAGCTCTTGCAATATCATCCATGCTCTCACTTTCCATTGCCATTACAAGGATCTTCTCTTCCTTGACTAGGAATGGACGATATTTAATCTTCTTTTTAGTAGAAGGAATAACCAACTCAAATGTCGGTGTCGAAATCTTAGGTAAAGGCATAATAAGTAATCAGTAAAATTATTTAGTGGGGTTGTATCACCCCTTTAAATCAACCCCATAATCAATGTTGGTATTAAAATCAAATTGAAGACCTTGATTGTCTGGAGAGTTAAAGAAGTTACTCTTATAGTCAGAGTAATTTACATCTGCGAATGAAGTATACTCAGTTTCTCCAGAAAGACTGAAAGGTATTGGTTGAGAGTTCCAAACATTCTGACCTGGTACTAAACTCTGAGCTTGCTCAGAGTGAGTATCCAAACTATTGATAGATCCCATGATAAATCTATCATAATTAAAGGTCACGCTAATTTCAAGAATCTTGTTATTAGCACCATAATCAACTGCAGTTGGTGTAATGTTGATTGGAAATGCATTAATGAAGGTATAATCTATCTTCTGGAAATGATCTCTATCAAACTTAGATAAAACCATACTACTACACTTATAATTATCTGGATATTTCATCCTAAAGTAGTATGCTCTCTTATCTGGTGATGCTTCGCCACCACTTCCAATATATTCTTGCCATAATTGGAAGAACTTTAGGACTCTATACTGAGAGTCCACATAGAAAGTGAAAGAACTTTCAGTAAAAATGCGTGTATGAGCGTATTTCTGAGCAACGCCCATATAGTTTCCTTTCACCTGTGCCGTAGCAAAAGTAGCACCAGGAAGTTCCGCTCCTTTGCACATCAGGTTCAACTCTCTGGTAAGAAAGTTTGTGGTTAGGAGGGGTTCTCTTTGCTGAATATATTGTAGCAAAGTTGTGGGGAAAGCGCGAATTCCAAATTCAAAATGATTACTCGTTGCCACATTCATGAACAACGATTTAATATCTTGAGTGCGCTGCTTTCTAGGGTAATTCCTTGCTGGCACGCTAAATACCTTAGGTTAACTGTTTATAATGGCATATAAAGGGAGATTTCAACCTAGCAATATTGAAAAATATCGAGGAGACCATCGCAACATTATTTATCGCAGTTTATGGGAACGAAAGTTCATGGTGTACTGCGATCGTAATGAGAACATATTAGAGTGGGGTAGTGAAGAAATCGTTATCCCATATCGTTCACCTCTCGATGGCAGAATCCACAGATACTTCCCCGATTTTTATATCAAAGTTCGTGAATCTAACGGGAGTGTCAAAAAGTATATCATTGAAGTGAAACCAAAGAAGCAGTGTGTTGAACCCAAGGTTCAAAAAAAGCGTACTCCAACATACATTCGTGAAGTTGCTGAGTATGCTAAGAACCAAGCAAAATGGAAAGCTGCTAAAGATTATTGCGAAGACAGATTACTTCAATTTAAAATTCTAACAGAGGATAACTTAGGTGTATGAGTAGGCTACAAGGTATTGTTGATAATTTTGACGGGAATGAACAACCCGACGATATTATGCAAGAACTCATATCAGTATTGACAAATACCGAAATAGTTCCTGAACCAGGAAAATTCTACACTTTCATATATCAAGCAAAAACTCCTAACATTGAATATGATGAGTTCCCACTAATTGCATGTACTGGAGTATCCAGAACAGGATTCACGGGGTTTAATTTTCATTGGCAATTGCCTAGACAATATACCTGGGAAGAAGTAATTGGTCAAATGCATGAGGTGTATCCAGATGAACTTGAGGATGCACGATCATTATCATATGCCAAATTCAGAATCTCTGCCTAAATAGCAAATAAAAAGGATGGCTACACCTCCAAAGTTACTGCGATATCCTTTAGATGTCATCGATTCTACGACGGACTACATGTTCATCGAGGTTTTGAAGTATGAACCTGGTGGAGTCCCTTCTTTTGCTGGTGCTGGTAGTGCTAGTCAAGCAACATCACAAGCAGCAGATAGTTTAGCGAATCAACTAAAAGGAACCAAAACAAAACAAAGCATTGTTTTGCCAATGCCCAACTCTATTGCAGCAGTCAATAGAACTGGATGGGGCGAATCTAGATTATCTGCTCTTGCTGGTTCTGGTCTAAAAGCAGCAGGTTTAGCAGTAGATGCTGTGACTGGAAGAGTTGGTCAACCTGGTGCTGTCGCTCAAAACTTTGCTGATGAAGAACTGAGAGGTATAACTGGTGGAGGAATGGGTATTGATTTGATGCGTAATTACTTCAAGAGTAAGGCACAACTGAGCATCGTCAATGCACTTGCAGGAACAAATATTGGACTGAATGATGTTTTAGGGAGACAGTCTGGGCAAATTGTAAACCAGAATGTCGAACTTCTATTCAATGGAGTCTCTATCAGACCCTTTGGATTTAACTTTGATTTTGTTCCTAGAAATCAACCAGAGTCAGAAGCAGTATTACAAATAATTAAAACATTCAAAAAAGCAGCAGCACCTAAAAAAGGTACGCAGAATGCTTTCTTGCAAGCACCAGATGTATTCAGACTAACCTATAAGAAAGGAATCGGTGACCAAAGATTTCTAAATAAATTTAAGATCTGTGCCTTAACTTCTGTTGGTGTTGATTACACTGGATCTGGTATGCACGCAACATATGAAGATGGCACACCAGTTCATTACAAATTGAACTTATCATTTACTGAACTTGAACCCATTTATGCTGAAGATTATGGCGACAATTTCGACGATGTAGGTTACTAATGGCTAGCATTTCATACTTCAGTCTCTTACCAAACTTTGAGTACATCAATCCCAATAGAGATGGTGGGAGAAAGAAACAATATGTAGAAGTAAAGAATCTCTTCATGAGAATGAAGATAAAAGATTCTGCTGCTGTTTATGCAACAAATTTCAGAAAATATGATATTTCTGAGGGGGAAAGACCTGATAATGTTGCTCAAAATTTATATGGCGATCCAAACTACGACTGGGTAGTTCTATTGACTGCAAATATAATCAATGCTAGAGACGAGTGGCCTCTTTCTACTAGACTACTCTATGATTATGCAGAAGAGAAGTATGAAGAAGATCTAAACGCAACTCGTCAATTTGAGACCAAGGAAGTTAGAGATAGTAAAGGCAGATTATTGATGCCTGGTGGACAGGTTGTAGATTCTACATTCCGTATTCCAGATCCAGAGAATCCTGGGCAACTCATCAACCCGACAGTAGCAGTATCTAATTGGTTGATGGAAGTAAGGGAAAACAATAAAAAACGAACGATTAGAGTACTCAGATCAGAATACCTTTCATCGTTCGTTAGTGAGGTAAGAGATTTCTTACAGTATCAAGAATCTTCTCAATATGATTCTAATACTGGTAAGAAAACTGCTTTTGAAAATATTTAAAGTAGACTTAGAAGTCCGTTAACGCTCTTTTTGGCGTTGATAGTAGTATATGGAACTGCGGGATTATCAAGAAGTTCTGGAGTCTGCCCTCTCATGTTGGCGACTCGGGTAATCTCCTCGTTCTCCTTCTCCGTTGCGAGATAACGACTCTCCAGAATTGAGGTTGTTATTTCTTTCGCACTTGCAAGATCCACATCCACAGTCGAACTTGAGTGGTTGTATGTCCATGCTTTTCTGAATGTAGATGTAGGAAGATCGGTGTGAGCGATCAAAGAATATTCTGCGACAGGAACATCCTTCGCAATGATATCTTCATCAGAAAGAACACATTGTTCTGACGGGATGACGACATTGCAGAAGCCATCATCTCCGTTGTATACGATGACTTGTCTAGGCATCAGGAAACAGCGGTGGTTGCAGTGACGGTAGAACCAGGGAAGAGATGATTTACTCTTGTGGTTGCCATGGACTCAGACTCAGCAACTACTTCAATAGTTTGAGTATTGGAGGAGTCTTCGCCAGTCTTATAAAAAGTTACAAGATATGGTGTACCAGTGAAAGCCATTGGTGAAAATGTATGAACTACAAAAGGGAGGATTGCTCCTCCCTTATTTATATCATTCTTCTGCGAGTTTCTGGAAGTAAGACAGGGTATCATCCTCATCTTCATTGATGGGACCACCCATATCAACCTTTCCAGCGATAGGATCATTGGCAGGAATACCACGACCTTCACTCTCATCTTCAAGTTCCTCGTCGATACGAGGTGCCTTAGGAGCAGAGATACCCAAGACATAATCAAGACGCTTCTTCAGATCCTCATAGGACTTGAATTGCTCAGGTGCAACCAGTTCAGCAAGAGAATACTGCTTCTTCCAGATTGCTTCCATGGCATCGTCATCATCCAAGAGAGCACCAGGACGAGCGAACTCAGAACTGTCATAGTTCCAGTAACCTGCAACCTTCTTGATCTTGATCTTGAAGTCTGCACCCGCCCAGAAGTCAAAGGGATTGATGGGTTCTTCGTCTTCAAACTCAGGTTGCATGGAAGACATGATCTTATCGAAGATCTTCTTACCAAACTTGTAGAGGAATACACGACCCTCATTGTCGGGATTGGCAGGATCCTTGACAACATAGATGTTAGCGTAGTAAGAGAGCTTACGCTTCTGCTTACGAGCAGTCTCTTTGTCAGAATCAATACCACTGTTCCAGAGACTGGAGTTCAGTTCAGAAACAGGATCCTTGGCACCATTGGTGGTCAAGGAGTTCTCGATGTACCAACCACCAGGACCTTGGAAGGCATGGGAGTACATCTTTGCCCACGGAAGGTCTTCGCCTTCAGGAGCGGGAAGGAAACGGATAACAGCATAACCGTTACCTGCTTTATCGACCTCTGGTTTCCAGAGACGATCATCAGACGCGCCACCTCCTTTGTTGGTTTTTTCGACTTCCTTGACCAGTTTTGCAGTCAGGGAACCAAGGGAGGATTGCTTTTTAAGGGATGCAAATGACATTTGATTTGGCTTGTAGTTGGATTTGGCTTGTGTGCGAATCTATTATAGGTCAGACTCGGGACCTGTGTCAAGAGATTTGCTCTCTGACCTTCAAAAGAGTTTTCTGCATGTTTGCGAACAAGACACCGCAGTCAACATCCTTGGGAAACCCCATCATAATAGCAGATTTGCGAACATTGTCGCGCATCTCCTGGGCACGAGGATCATCAGAAAGAGTCATTCGTGTATAAAGGTTCCTCTGCTTCTCAAGCAGATTATCAAGTTTGTCAAGATGCTCAAGTTTCTCCTCATTATCGAGTTTATCGAAAGTAAAGACTTCCGTATAAATCTCTTCCTGAAGTTCATTAATATCTTGAATAGCGTCTTGGACGAATTCCGAATCAAAGAAGTCTGACATCTGTCTCCTCTGCCTATCCTTATTTAGAGTGGGAGTTTTGCTCTCGTGGTCTTTTTCATAAAATTGAGATCCTGAGCATCACGCTTCAGTTTCTCCTTTAGGGGTTTGGAAATGAGTTTGGTAATAGAGTCTACCTCCATACCGTTCTCCTCACAAAACAGGACAATTGCCTCAATATAATTGATCTTTTCCTTGAGAACAAGATTCTCAATCTCAAGGGAGAACTTTGCGGCATTCATAAATTTTTTGCCCAAAGCTTTGCTTAGTTCATTTTCCATTTAGATGATACTCTACGAAGTTTCTGATGTATTTGGTAAGTAGTTTCATGTACTTAAGTTTATCATACTCTTGGTAAACCTTGCAAGACCCGTCTTCACACGCCATGATGATGACAAATTTCTTGACAGGTGTTCCAGTCAGTTCATAGTACATGCAAGCATAAGCAGCACATTGAACGAGATACCCCTCAATCCAATCATATGGTTTTGGTTTTGCCGAGGTCTTAAAGTCAATGACCGCCAGTTCTCCCTCATACTCAGCAATACAGTCTACAGTACCAGCAACACCCAGTTGCTCGCTGTAGAGAGATCCTTCCAGAGTGTGAATATTGTCTATTTTCTTTAGATCGGGTTTAGCGATCTTGAATAGAAAATCGGGAAGAGGTTTTACCTTAGGGAGATCTTTATTCTTTAGGTAATTCTCTGTGAGCGTGTGCATGTCAGTACCACGACTCGTTGCCTTACGAGTAATCTCGTTAGCAGTCTCTTCCCCTACTCTTTTCCGCCATTTAGCGAACTTTTCTCTATTATAAAAACTGATAATAGAGGTAATGGATACCATCTTGTTATCAGGTGTAGAATAATATCGAATCCCGTCAATGGTTTCCCTTTCTAGACGGGGAATTTCAATTTCAAGATGATTAAACATTACATACCGAGTGCCAATTTAGTAGCGAGATACTCCTTACAAAGACCAGAACGAACGATGTCATCGACACCAAATTCAATAGAAGCAAATGATGGCATTTGTTCCAGGATCTTCATGAAGTCCAAGATACCATTACGCTCATATGTTTTTGTAAGGTCAGTTTGAGTTGCATCACCACAGAAGTGGATCTTAGTATTCTCACCAACTCTTGTAATTATACTATCTAATTCATGAAAATTCAAGTTTTGACACTCATCAACAATAACAATTGCATCATCGAGAGTGGTTCCACGAATGAATGATGTAGACCAGAATGAAATAGTCTCCTGTTGTTTTAGATTACCATACAGCATCTCAAAATCAGAATCTGTAGGCATCTCAAACATATACTTCACCATATTCTTATAAGGAATTTGGTAAAGTGCAGATTTGTCCTCATGGTCACCTGGCAGGAAACCAATCTCTCTAGTAGAAACAAGAGAGCGAACAATATAGATCTTTTGATAAGGAGAGTTTTCGTCTAGAACATCCCGAAGCGCATTATACAGAACAATGAATGTTTTACCTGTTCCTGCAGCGCCATAAGCAAAAATGTTTTTCCCTTCAGCATAATCTTTGAACAGGGTGTCCTGATTATCTGTTAGGGGCGAAATATCAACGAGGAAGTCACTATTGACTGGTTTCTTCCTTCTCATCTGTTTAGCGGTCATACCAACACCAATGGGATTTTCAGACTTTCTCTTTCTGGGCATAAGTTTTAGTCGAGGGTCAGTTTTTGACGATTTCTACCAGTTTTTTGTGCTCCTTTGAGCACCTCATTCCAACCAGGGTGTTTTTTGCGAAGTTTGTCCTTCCATTCACCAACTTCCTGAGCAGCAGGGCAAGTTGATGGATCAGACCAATCCCGCTGCCAGTCGGGATTGTCCTCACACCATTGTGTCCAATCATGAACACTGAGGACAACATCCTTTTGTTCCCCAGTTTTCTTATTAATTACAGGATAGGTAGCCATATCAATATTTAGAGTGATACTAGATTGGATTCATCTTGATGAAGCAATCCTCCCTTGAACCAATCGCCATATCCTTCAGTAGGAACGATATCGAAAGCAAATGTGATTCTTGGAGTATCTGAGGTATGCTCCGTCGTGTAATGATTTAGGTATGTAGGAAACAGGGTCAATTGACCTGGTTCATTCTTGATCTTAACTTCATCAGCATATTCGTGAACATACACTGTAGAGGTTGAATCACACTGAACGCAATAATGTCCACTCACATACGAAAATGGATGAATAGCATGTCTATGCTTCTCAATTTTCTGTCCTTTACGGAGTACATTTGCCCAGCATCTGACTTTGAGTTTTGGTTGTTCTCCACCAGATACTAAAGCATTATGGTATTGAGTGTGAAAATCACGGATCTCTTCCAGGAGTTGGTGACAACCTGGGTGATCCCATTCTAACGCATTGAAGTTCTTAAATCGTGCAGTCAAACTATCTTTGCCTAAACCAGTCTGACCATCATCTGTACCAGGAAACTCATCAATAATCTCCTGCTCTTTTTGCAGAACAAATTCTGCTAGAGATTTGACATCAATTTCAGTTTCCTTCCTAGCAATAGTAAAATCCCAGGTAGGAGCAAACGGAGTTGCTGGGGGTTCACTAACAAATCTTTGTGCTTTACTCATAACCACTCCATTGCTTTGCCGACAGTTGGATATTGTTCACAGAAAATTGCCTTTGCTTGATTGGCAATGTCCATATGCTCTGCCTGAGTACCATTTGCGCTTCTCAGGGCGATATAATGGATCCATGATCTGCATGATCCTGTCATGTAGATTCTGGTGGGCACAGCGAGGGGAAGCACCATTCTAGCACATTCCTTTGCGATTCCCTTATCAAGCATGGTCCTGTAAAGATCAAGACCTTCTTCAAAATAACGCTGCATTGCTATTTCAAATTGTTGCCTGATGAAAGGATCTACATCATCAATAGAGTTCTGACGATTCTTAGTATCCTGCCGACGAAGTTTCGGCATGGGAATCTTATCGGCAAGCAGAGTAGAATCTGCATACCGTTGGGAAAACTCTTGATATGTGAAGCTACGGTGACGCAAAATTTGAGCTGCGATTGCCCGTGAGGTCTCAATCTCTAGAGTCATATACGCTTGCTCAAATACAGACCAATGTCCGTGCTTGATGCAATATTTCAGTAGACCTTCAAAACTTGGGTTATCCTGATTTTTTGGATTCGAGACTCTGGCGACATACGCCATTGTTTCTTCAGGATTTGGCGTCGCTTGCACCAGTGTCACTTTCTCCATTCAATCCTCTCATGTGTTTTAGTTTCAATCCTTTCTTAGCGAGTTTTCTCGCTCTCTTCATGTATACTAGTTCTTCCTCTGTATATAACCAAGGTTGCTTAAGAGCTGCCTTGGTTAGTCGAATCGTGTCCTTCATCCGCATAATAGACCTCGTAGTACTTGATAATTCCGTGTGTGATCATATTGCCTTGTGATACCCAATCGTGGGCGCACTCATAAATGCTCTGATTTGAATATTTAGGCGATCCATCAGACTTCAAGTCACTACCAAAACGCTTCAAAAGCACTGTAAGAGCAGCGCTTCTGGCATTCATCTTTTCTGGACTATACCTCCAGTCAGTCTGCATATCCGTCATCGTCGTCATTAGAGTTGTAATATTCTACGGGATCGTCGTAATTCTCCCTTGGTTTGGTATAGGCATCCTTGTCTGCGAAGACTTCTGCCTCTAGTTCAAGTATCAATGCTTTAAGGGTCCTGACGAGACCTTTAAGAACTGCTCTGTCCATAGAAAATTGCGTTTTGTCCATTATAGCATAAAAAAAGAGGGGTCGTAACCCCTCTTAATTATTTTTGAAGGAGAATAATCTCTCCGTAAAGTAATGATATGCCCGCAACACAACCAAGGGTAATTAACCCTACGATTTGTAGTGCTTCCATAGCGATCACTTAGTATAAATGCGACCACGATAGCAGAAAGTGCCATGAGTCTCGTTAGACTCTACGCAACGCTGATCATACTCAACACCGCGATATGCAGTGTGCAAGATTTGAGCATCGTGAAGGGCAGCTGCCTTATCGATTTGCTTTTTGATGAGATTTAAGGTGTTCATCGATTTACTCCTGAAGTTGGGTGAAAATTAACCTTCTCAGCTTACGCTGGATCC
>CEVH01001937.1_pt1 | contig 16618 bp, 13 predicted proteins | sample 356521 | NCBI WGS metagenome assembly CEVH01 (sample SAMEA2623446, study PRJEB7988) | marine metagenome | isolation source: saline water (ENVO:00002010), including
AGGAAGTGGAAGACTACGAGTTGGAAAGGACCACCGTTGTAGAGCCATTCATCCAAAGATGCGGCTTCCCAGATGGGATAGAAGTGAAGTCCGATTGCGTTAGAAGAGGGAACAACTGCACCAGAGATGATGTTGTTACCATACATTAGAGAACCAGCAACTGGTTCACGGATTCCGTCGATGTCAACTGGTGGGGCAGCGACGAAAGCGGTGATGAAGCAGATCGTTGCAGCGAGAAGGGTTGGAATCATGAGGACTCCGAACCAACCGACGTACAGACGATTGTTGGTGCTGGTCACCCAGGAGCAAAAGTCTTCCCAGGTTGAACTTTGTGTATTACGTGAAAGAATTGAATTGGCCATTTTGAAAAAGGGTTAGGTAAGAGTTCGGGGGACGAACCAGTTAGAATATTCCCGTGCCACCCTCCGGCGCGGGTATGAGAGACGTGTTTTATACTCCCTAGAGGTCTCGGTTTACGGAGAGTTGTACAACTTAACGGAACTTTACATCCCGCGTCGTTGATTTATTTATAATACCCTGAAACCCGAACCCTGTCAAGCGTTAGAATCCTAGAAGGTCTTTACGATATACCGAATCGTTTGTGTCACCAATCCAGAAAATTGATACTCCCTGGTCTGTTTCTTCCATCAAGACACCACGAGCAAAGCCGTCAATATCAGTTAAATCTTCTCTATTGTTTCCAGTGCCACCAAGTTCCGTAAAAGTAGTTGTGACATCATATGGATTTGCAAGTTGAAAACATATCAATATATCTTCGTTTGAACCAATTACAAACAATAAAGTTCCATCAGGAGAGAAACACATTCCAGATGGACTAGCATCGGCAACATTTATATTTTGACTTACCCCATCATAAGTGCTATTATATCTATCAATAATAAAAGGAGTAGTTACACTATATTGCAGTATTTTATCGGCATTCTGATCTAAAACGAAAAACTTGTCTCCGTTAGGACTCCACACAAGATCCCAAGGATTTGTAGCTGAAATATTATCATCTGCCAGATCTCTACATCCATCAATTAAAGTTGTTGCATCATCAGTTACACGGAAAGGAAATAATGAGAATTTATCATAACTAACATTCCATGGGTCCAACATGAGTATTTTTGTACCAGAATCAACTATCAAACAATCTGATATTGCTACATGATAAAAATCGTGACTTTCGTTAGTTACTATACCAGAATTGTTTAAAGCACCATCATCCATACTGAGGGTAGTTCTACCAGTAGTAGTCATCTGAGATAAATCATATCCCTTAGGTTCTACAAAAATATTACCAACCATACCCGAATGACTACCACATTGATATACATATGCTCCTGCAGTACTAGGAGTCCAACTCACTGTAGCATTGGTAGCTCCCTGATTGGTAGGTCCAGAAACATTTGACCCACCTGGATGGGTTCTAATATAAAATGGATGACTACTTGCATTAACGGCAAAGTTAATAGTATCCCCGACATGTATGTATACGTTTGGATCGGGTCCATCAACGCCACCCTCTCTGTCAATACCAGCAAGACTATAATTAGTCGAACCTGAAGCGGTAACATTGAAAGAGTAAGTACCCGCAGATGCAGCAGGACAATTCATAATTTCTAGGTTAGCACTATCACCAGCAGCAACTACAAGTTGAGTTCCATCAGTGTTCCAAGAAAATCCAAAATGTTCCGTCCATCCAGTCAAACTAAGATTGGTAAAGTAAGATGCAGTACTTAGATCCCATGCAGTCGTAAGACGATACTCGTTAAGATCATTACCAGCCTCTCCTATCATATAAAAACTGCGACCATCAGGTCTGAATCTAATACCAGTAGGACTAGATTCTTGAGAAGATATACTAAAATTAGCAGTATTACTTAAAGTTCCACTAGTTACGTCCCAAGCGTTGGAAAGAGATACTTCGTATATTTTATCATACTGACTATCTATAAGATACATTTTAGTTCCATCAGGTTTAAATTCAATACCTCTAGGAACTGGACTACTTTCATAATTCAATGAACCATAACTATCATAACTACAGGTTGTAAGATCAAATGCAGTGCTTAGATTCCACTGATATACCCTGTCATTACCATAACCACATGCAAATATTCTTGTTCCATCGGGTTTCATAGTAAACCCTCTAATATAACTCTCACTAGCTTGAGTAGAATCAGATATATTGTTGTGTATTGTAGTATTGAATCCTCTAGTAAGAGTACTAGTTACATCAAATGGAGTACTTAAAGTGAACATTGATACTCCATCGTGTTCACTTCCAGCTATGTAAATATATCGACCATCTGAAGATATTGTAAATCCCCTAACGTATCTTTCACTCAATTCATCGATAGCTACAGTACCATCTAATGTTTTTGTTGAAAAATCGTATGGAATGGAAAGAGTATATTGTTTTAAATTACCAGTGGTTTCTACAATGTATGCTTTAGTACCACTTTGAGCAAATCGAAGTGCATACATATCAGAACCATGATTATACACTGATTCAGACACTGTATAATTTCTAAGTCCACTACCAAAGGACCTCAAGAAATCAATAGTATCATCTAACCTAATTAGTCCACCCAGTCTGGCACCGACCGAAGCGCCTGTAACAAGACCTCTTTTTCTTGGCATTATGAGATTTCCTCGTAACCTACAATAACATCGATGTCATTTGCAGCACTAGCTTCTACTCTCAAACTAGTTCCTTCTTCAAGATAAAAATAAGTTTCTTTTGAAGAAATAATCTGGGTTGCATGTGCTGGAACTTGAATATCCTTTGCGATATTAATATCATTAGTACCATCGTAGATGGAAACTGTTACATCTGCAGCTACTGCAGAGTCATCATTAGCACAAAGAATTGAATTGATCTTCAGGACTTTGTTGCTTGAAGAACCACAAGTGACAATTCCTTGTTTAGTAGCAGCAGCTCCGATACTATACGCAGCAGTCTTACCAGTAATAGTTGTTGGATTTTTTAGATTTGGTGCAGCCATTTTTTAAATCTCCTTGTAGTTATTTAGAATATCATTCCTGCTATTACAGGACTTATACCTGCAGCAGCACCAGAAGTAACAGTGACAACACCAGCAGAGACTGGAGACACTGAGAGACCAGAACCAAAGTCTATGGTAGTAGAAACACCAACAGCGGACTGATCGTCTTGAACAGATATTCCTGCTTCAGATGCTGCAAGAACACCAGATAGTTGAGATCCATCTCCTCTGAAAGAAGTTGCGGTAAGAATACCAGTTACAACTACACCAGCATTGGTGGTGGCGACCCTCTCAACAACATTATGGTAGAGACTGACTCCATCACCGACACCTCCACCACCAGATCCATATCTAGCAAATAGGTTACCAGAATTATCTTCAATATCAAAACCATTATTTGTCCTGAAGTGTAACAAACCACCACCAGATTTTTGTATTATAGGGTCACCACTACTTTCAAAAACTTTAATTTCACCGTTTCCACCATCCAAGAACGTAGAAACACCAGAAATATTTAAAGAATTAATTTCAACATTCCCTTGAAAAGTAGCACTACTTGAACATAGAAATTGATCAACATTTGCAAGTCCATCAATATAAAGGTTTCTCCATTCATCGTTAGGAGCACCTAAGTCATAAGTATCATCACTTGCAGGAATAAGGCTAGAACCAATGTCGCCAGAGAATGTAGAAACACCAGATACGTTTAACTGTTGTGTTTCTGTAGTTCCAAATACTGTGGCACCTACACCAGTGGTTTCAAGTTTCTTATCGTAATTATATCTAAGTTCAGTTGAAGTATCGGGGTTAACTACAAATGCAACGTCACTATCCTGCATACCACCAGGATTACCAGCGGAAGAAGAGCTTCCATCATTATTACTAACTCGGAAAGCATTTGCTGCACCAACAGAAACAGAATAATTTCCATTTGTAGTTTGTCTTACATAGTTTTGATGAAGATTTGAATTTGCATTCGAGGTAGAATCAACAACATAAAGTCCATAATCAGTTATAGGATTACCAACACTAATTGATGATCTATTAATGTAACCATCAGCAGTGGCAAAATGTAGTTTTCCACTGTTAGAAGCTACGTCAGTTCCAATAGCAACCTTATCATTAAATGTAGAAACACCAGTTACGTTTAATGTTTGTGTTTCAGTATTTCCAAAGACAGTAACACCAATACCAGTTGTTTCAAATTTCTTGACATTTTGATGCCAAAGTTGAGCAGTTCCAAAACCAGTGAAGACTGCCATTCTTCCCCAACCAGTGCTATAGTCATTAGAACCCGATGTTGCACCAACACTAGCAATAACTACATCACCACTAGTTCCTCCAAGATTATTGGAACCTAACATCAAATCCTGAGTACCATTTGATGCTATTTGTATTACTGAAGTACCAACTTCGATACCGCCTTTGTATACATTAGCACGTTTAAATGTAATTCCCTCGTTAGAAAAACTTCTATTGAGTTGAATATTTCCAGTAAATGTTGAAATACCAGAAACATTAAGGTTAGCAACTTCAATATCTGGTGTACCAGTAAGTCCTTGAGATACAGTAGAAACACCAGCAGTATTTGCATATGTTGCGGTGATTCCAGTGATCCCACTTCCACTTCCTTGGAAATCACCATAGAAAGTTGTTGCGGTTACAACTCCAGTGAAGTTACCATCACCTCTATCAAGTCTTACAGTACCAGCAGCACCAGTTCTCAGGATCGTACCACCAGCGGTGGCGGAAGTGATACTAATATCTGGATCTCCTGTCAGATTTTCTGCAACAGTTGCAATGCCAGCAGTTTGTGCATAGGTAGCAATGCCAGCAGTTTGTGCATAGGTAGCAACACCAGCATTCCCAACGTAACTTTGAGCAGGTACATTTACAAGACCAGAACCATCTCCGTAGAAGTTAGCAGCAGAAACAAAACCAACAACAGTTAAGTTTCTACCGACTGACATGTCAGTACTAACTGCAACGTTAATTGCATTTAGATCTAAGTTATTAGGAGAATCAATACTTGGAGTACCTGAAGAAGTACTTTCAAATCTAGTAGCAGTTACAACACCCGATACTCTCAAGTCACCAGTGATAGTTACTCCACCACCAACGGTTTCTAATTTCTTTCCGCCATTATAATATAGTTCTACAGATGCATCATCAGTAAACTTTGCTGCTGTTATAGAGTCGTTCTGAATGAACATCTCATGTGTTTGGCCAGACTGACCATACTTAATATACAGAGGTTTAGTTGACGTAAAGAAAGAGTTTCCGAGTGTCCCATGGAAGATTTCCATCTCCTGGGAAGTACCAAGGTAAATCCTATCATTATCATAAAGACTAACACTATCTGTGAAAGTTGCAGCAGAACCAGTAATATTTCTAATATTAAGATCCTGAGCATCAAGATCTTGCAGAGTAGTTATACCAGATAGAACATGAATACCGCGAGTATTAACTACGATTCCATCTCTCGCAGTAACTATACCAATGGAATCTACATTGGTTACGTCTTCATAAGTTAGAGTACCACCAATGGTTACGTTTCCAGTGAAGTTACCACTAACCGCAGTGATAATTCCAGCATTGACATCTCCAGTTAAATCGCCAGTAACATTGCCTTCTAGAGGTCCAACAAATCCATCAGCAGTTGCAATACCAGTTACTATAATACCTGACTGAGTAGTTTCAAATTTCTTGGAGTCATCAAAGAAAAGATCTACTGATCCATTTTGATGAGCGTTAATTATCTTTTCATTATCGGGAGATCTAAAACGAAGGGTGGTGCCCTTCATAATGAGGGCACCAGTTCCAGCATCTTCTACATAACTGTTGCTACCATCATGATAGATTTTCAGATCAGATCCATCACCCATGATGATTTGATCATTATCACCAAAGTAAATATCTTCTTTAAATGTAGCAATACCCGCTACATCAAGATTGGTGATCTCAATATTTGGTCTACCAGTCAGAGAATAAGCAGTAGCAGCTGCAGTTGCAGTGGTTGCAGATCCAGCAGTGGTTGCATTCGTCGCAATTCCAGCGGTGTGTGCGTAACCAGCTACAGTTGCAAAACCAGCAGTGCCTGCATAAGCACCAGCGTCAGCAGTTATATTTGTTAAGTTAGATCCATCACCATGAAACTCTAGAGCCGTAACGATTCCAGAGAACTCAGCATTACCAGTAACACCTAAAACTGTATGGGTATCAGTATAACTAGAAATACCGATCTTGAGATGTCTCTTCCTTTCCATTTAGCCCCTCAGATTAATGTTTCAAGGACAGTTACTAAAACATGTAGTCCAGTTGATGTGCTTGTACCGACTTTAAACTGATCTCCAGGAACAAGAGTTAATTTTCCTGTAGTCAGTTCAATTGTTTCATGAGATGCACATGCTTTTTGATATGAAGCATATGTTGTTACTGCGACTCCTGATACTTCTCTGACGTGTTGTAGAGTAACGTCTTCTGATGCACCCGTTGTGTTTGTCGCTTGGGCGCATAGTACAACTGCGTTATAACCAGATGGTGCGGTATATATTCCTACTGGAGAGCTTCCTGCGTTGACACCAACTGTCACATAATTATTAAGTGCTAATGCCATTTTTTAGAAACCCCCGAGAGATAAAATATATGGTGTCATAGTTGAAACTAAACTCTTGCTGTACGATTGTCCTGAAATTCTTCCTTCGACTTGGTTGATAATAACACCGTCACCGATCTTAAAGTTACCCGCTTGGTTAGTACTGGTGTAGATTACCAGTCCACCGTTTCTAGAATCTGTTTCATTTTCAGGGATTGGTGGAATGCCACCACTATATGGAATTGCTCTAGAAATATCATTTCCAGATCCAACAAATTCAAATGAGTGGGAAGTTGCAAGTATTCTACTTTGTTTAAAGAAGTTTACTACCGTACCAACTCCAACGGCGAAAGGCACATTTTCAGTCAAGGTTACCAAAGAAACATCATTAGTAATTGCCGTTGCTTTTGAAATTGTATAGTAAGTCGGAGTAAGTTCAGCCTTACCTACTGCAGTATTTATGCCTGACTGGGGAGTAGAGAAGGTGACAGTAGGAGGATTTACATATCCTCTACCATTTGAAATCATATCAACACCAACGATCTTTCCGTTTTCTAGAACAGGAATACCAGTTGCTTTGACACCCCAATCAGTCTCTGGATCAGAGAACACAACGGATGGTTGTGCGGTATAAGTTCCTTGATCACTGATGTTGACTTTCTTGACAGTATTATAGAGTCTATCAAAGTAAATAACCTGACCATCATGTGGTCTAGGAACGTCAAGTGCAGCATCTCCACCACTTACATAGGTGTGTGCAATAGTGGAAACACCAACGTTAACAGTGAATACTGTACTAGCCATGGATACTGCAGGTAACTCGTTTGCACCCACGATATTTCCAGCACCCAGTCTAGTGGTAAGAATACCAACCAGATTATCAATAAAGGAACGAGGTCCAGAACAAGATGCAGGATCAGTATTGGAACCAGTACCAGGATCAGGAAGAATAGTTAGATCCTTGAATGGAAGTTGATTAGTAATTGCTTCCTTCATCATGACTCTTGCAGAACTAAATCCTACAAGAGTTTGTGGAACTTCACCAGCAACACCATTAGAGATTAGTGCAGATCCATCAAGAGTAAAGTATCTCTTTGTTGCTTCAAGAGTATTCTTTGAAGTCTTGTCGCGGATATCCTTAGTGACTGCATCGATAACGTGACCGATATCTCTCTTACATTTCTCAGGATCTGGTTGGACAAATGAAGGATATGCAACACCAATCGCAGCATAGGATTGATCAATGATATGTTGTCTATTACCAGCAATCAGAGTATGTCCATCATAATAGGTTCCCTCTGCGACTGCTTCTGCATTGAAAACATATCCCAAATTACCAGAAGGATAAATTGAGTTACCCTCATTGCAACTAAAAGTCATATTATTAATAGTTACACCAGCACCAATCAAGAACTTATGTGCTCCATCAGTTTCAACTCTCAACATACCAGTAGTATGTGTATAACCTGCATTGACTACATTTAATGTTGGATTGTTTAGATTGATGGCAAATACGTCAGTATTTTCTGCAGCTGCAGTAGTAACAACACCAGTATAACTTAGATCACTAACACCATCTGCAACCAATCCAAAATCACCAAATGATGAGTTGGAGTTTGAAAGATCACATGCACCACCAGTCCCTGTAAAGATTGCAGTTTCACAACAAATTGTGAACATAGAAACCAACTGGGCATATGCATTATTGGTAATAGAACAACCAATACCACCCTGATTATACTGAGTGTAGGAGTCAACAACCATGGACTTCGTTGGTCCAATAGAGAGATCACCATCAATCTTCATCCCGATATTATTAGGAATGAAGTTAGTGCAGTTCTGAACATATGTAGATCTACTAATATATCTTCTCTCTACAGGATCAAATGCAACAACTGCTTTACCTGGATTTTGAGTTCCAGTAAAAGACATCTCAGCGATGTAGTTTGCATTACCAACATGGAAGATATCTTGATCTGCATTTAGGGGACTGATCGTAGTCTCTCTAATAGATGCACCGATTACACTAACCTCATTAGGAAGAACAATAGGATTGTCTTCAATGTAAGAACCTGGTGCAACTCTTACAACAGTATCAGATAGACCTTCGTCAATAATTTTTTGAACTGCAGCCTTAATGGTTAGTTTTGGTTTAGTCAGTTCACCAGAGTTGGAATCATTACCATCCTTGGCAACATAAAGAATACTCTTCTCACCTTGAATGTCTGCATCGTTTGCAAAGGTTGCAATACCAGCAGTAGAAGCATAGGTTGCGATGCCAGCAGTAGCAGCATAGGTCGCGGTCCCAGCAACACCAGATATACTCTGAGCCGTGGTTGCTACAGAAGCAATACCAGCAGTAGCAGCATAGGTCGCGACAGATGCATTAGTTGCAATACCAGCAGTGGTAGCATAGGTCGCGGCAGATGCATTAGTTGCAATACCAGCAGTGGTAGCAAACGTTGAAATGCCGGCAACGAAAGCATAATTTACTGTGTCAGCTGAAGGTGCGGTAACCGTAGAGAATACAAACTTCTTAGTCGCATGATCGTATCTCAGATACATGCCATCATATGCACTTGCATTAGTAGCAATACCCACAATATCATCAAGATATTGCAAACGGGTTTCACCGCCACCACCAAGTGTTGATAGTTGCTCTTGAACTCTATTGACAAACAAACTATAGTGTTTGTTCAACTGGTCAATGGTTACAAACTCAGTTTTAGAAAGAGGATCATTCGGATCCAGAGGTCCGTTCAAAAGACCTTCATTAAGAAGTTTTCCTTTCTTGGTTTCTTCTTTTAGTGCCTGATAGGACTCACTAATTTCATTTAGTTTCTTACCAAGAGCAGAGATATCAAAATCTTTCTTAGATAAAATTCCAAATACTTCTTCTCTCAGTTCTTTAATGGCAATGCCATGTTCTCTACTATATTTCTTATCAATACTTTCTTTTACCTGATGAACTCTAGAGTCCAAAAGGTTTCTAACTTCTTTAACTGTGGAAGAAGTGGTATCTTTAAAGTTTTCAGTTAATACTTCAACTTGTTCAAAGATCTTCTTCTCAGCTTGTTTAATCTTTGATTCGACTCTGAGATCTGTTTGATGGACAGTCTTCTTATACTTAGGAAGTTTATCATTTACAAGATCATCTACTAGATCATATAAACCAACAATGTCTTCCCGATACTCCTGCAGTTGTTTTTTATTTGCAGAGAGAATTTGTTCCTGAATATTTTTAAAAGCACTATCAATAATCAACAATGAAGGTGCTACTCCCTCATGTGGTGATTCGATGGTCTGTTCTTCCATCGGAATATCAACTACCTCAGGAGCTTTAATCTCCTTGTTTTCACCATTTAGTTCGGACGGTTTTTTTAGTGCCACTAATAATATCTCCGTACATGAGGTCAATATTTAATATTTATATTACCGTCATAATAGATCATTGTCAACAAAAGTGAACTAACTTATCAAGCAATTTCTTATAATTACCATCTGACTTAATTATCAAACGTTTCATTTCACACCATAAATCAGACTCGTCGTAGATCTTACCAGACCAAGGACCCAGAGGATGAGGTTCCTGGTCAAACTCTATCCCCATGACGTAAGTTCTTCTAGGCCACATAGTTCCCATACATGATAATACAGAAACTTGATCGACTTCCTTTCCTTTTCGTACTAGGTCAATTAGATTTGATAATTTGCCACCAGACTTTGGTTGAAATATGACTCTATCTATAGGAGTCTGCGGTAAGAAATGAGATAGGATCAATGTTCTACACTTTCCAGTTTCTCTCATGGGAGAGGTAGGATCAGAAGTTTTATACATTGGATACATACATCCTCCTTCGGAAAGTTCTTTATACAAAATAGGGAGAACAGTGAAGTGTGACTGGGGATATTCTATAGAATTATTATCATATTTGCCTTGCATTACATCTTCTACATCAGAAACAAAAGTATCAAAAGATGATTGTTCATCAATAGAATCTACCAGAGTATTCTCCATATATTCAAACTGGGCAATATCATCAAACGGTTTTAATGTTTCAAACGTTACCGCATCATTATATAAAATATTCATCTTTCTCCGACTTTGGTCTGTCTAAACTATTGATCATACCCTTTACTATTTTATCAAAACAATCTTCTGGATCATCTAATATAATCTTTCTCTGTTTTTCCCACAAATAATCAGACACAGTATCTTCAATATATTGATTGGGTTTCCACCACTTACGTTCATCTATATAGTCGTGCCCAAAACAAATCTCTTTAATGTAATAGTATGCACCACATGGTTCTAAAAACACTATGACATCTTCAATAAAATCCTTGTCTTTCCAATAGTCACTATTCCGTATCAAATCAATTACTTTTTCAACAACTTCTGTAGTACCAATACCGTACTCTTCCGAAGATCTAATAATATCAACTTTACAATCAGGAAAGTATCTACCTATTACTAGTGCTCTACCAAATCCAGTAGAATACTTATCGAAAGGATCATCACAGTCCATAAATGTAAAGATAGGAAATCTAACCATACCTTCAGATAAAATGTCTCTATAAAGATAAGGCAACTTGGTGAAGTTTCTGGGTTTATCTTTACCACTCCTAACTCTTTCCAAATGATAATTAAAATCATCAATAGCATATTGATGGAAATCTATTGGAATATCAACCTGACAATCATACTTAAAATTACAGATCATCAAAGGTCTTATCTTGGTTGATTTTATTTCTCTACCACTAGTGTCTTCAAAGTATCTTATCCTCTGCATAATATAATATCGTCCAAGAGTTGCAAATAATCTTCATCTGTTTCTAACTTAGAAAGTTTTATCTTTGATTTTATTTCCAACCAGTCATCGAAAGTACAGACTTTTTCCAGAAAAGGATCTAGTTGTCTAGTTGTTGGTCTCTTTAGTCTTTCAGACAAATATTCTTTACTCACAAAATTAACACTCCTAATTTGCCACATGTCCTGAAAGGGAAGTAATGACACAACATATTCTTTATCAAAATCATTCCCACTTCCAGCAAGACTCAAATATTTTCTTACTAACTCTTCACCACCAACACCATACTCTTTACCATGCGTAGTATAATCATGAACAAGATATGGAAAATACCTATACCCAATCAACGTTCTACCATGCCCACATGAAAGAAGTCTTTCCTTATTGGGATCAATAACAAATGGTTGTTTGAACTTACCCTCCTCCACAAGGACATCATATAAATGAATCAATTTTGTTATCAACCAATATCCCTCTCTGAATTCTATAAAAGCATCATCATATGGTTTATTCCATGCAGGATTGAAAGGAGCAGACTTGAAGTGTTTGATATCTCTCTTAAAGATAGAAAGAGATTCTTGAAAGAGTCTTTCGGATATCGTATCGTGTTCATACTTATATCCAACTACCTTTAACTGATCACCAAGGTTTAACGACTCTCCAGTTTTATCATTAAAGTATAATATAGGTTTCATATCTTCCAAGTATAGACACTCTCAAAATGTTTTTTGTATCCTCTAACCATATTATCTAATAATTCCCAATAGTCTTCATCAGTTTCCAATGTAGATCCATCAATAATATTTTTAAGAATCTTCCAGTTAGTTAGTCTAGAAGTATTTTCTATAAACCTTTCAGGTCTGTAGTGCTTATAGTTTTCCATGTATTCAGGATCAACTAACTCTACTGTCTTTAGAGTGTACAACATTCTATAAGTATAGTCGTCATAAAAGTCATCCAATCCACCAAAGAATCTATTTTCGCCCACAGAACATAAGTTAACTATGATTTTATAATCAGATATATCTTTACCATTCCAATATGAATTTTCAAATAAGTTATCCAAAAATTCTTCCATATCGTCATCACCACCAATACCTTCCGATATATCGCTACTAACAATATCAATGGTTTGTTCTGGAAAATATCTACCTAAGATTAAACTCCTACCATTTCCAGATAACATTGGCGTATGTTTGAGTCCATAGTCATTAGAAGTCAACCACTTCTCCTGATACGGAGATTCCATAATGGGATACTGAAATGGTTCTCCTCCTTCAGCAGTTAGGTATAGGAAAGGAAGTATAGTGAAAACATCGAAAGCTATTCTACCATCGTCATAATCACGCATACCATATCCACGACCACCGTTTAAGTATCTATCAACATCATATTTGAAAAGATCAAACGCAGTTGCAAGTCTATCTGGTGAAATTTTTTCATTCTTATAGTACTTAAACTTTACAAGATTTAAGTTAAAGAGACCATCATCAAATTCAATCAACTGACCATCGTCAGCATCAAAGTAAGTTACATTGTATTTCATTTTGTATAATACTTGATATTATTGGATTGAAGTCCATCAAGGTTATTTAACATGCCTCTCACAACCATATCAAAACAATTTGTGGGGTCTTCTTTTATTGCCTGTTCCTGCAATTCCCACAACCCATCATTGATTGTTGATTCTACAAATTCTTGAGGTCTATAATTCTTTCTTCTCTCTAGATAGTCATCCGAAGCGAAACCTATTTCTTTAAGATAATAATACCAAGTATGTTTACCCAACATGACAATAACTGTTTCGGAAACTGATTTATCTTTCCAATACATATTATTCCTAATCAAATCTATTGCTTTTTCTGCAATTTCAATTGATCCTACACCAAAATCTTGAGATGACTTTATATGATCTACCCTAATGTCTGGAAAGTACTTTCGTGCAACTAGTGCTCTACCATATCCCACACCATATCGCACATTTATATCTGGATGATCACAAAATTCATAGAATGGAAACCTCATCATCCCATCTTTTTGAAACTCTTTATAGAGATACGGCAACTTTGTAAAGATCCTAGGCTTAGGATTACCATTAAGTACTCTATTTACATGATACTTAATGTCATCTATGGCACAACTATGAAACTCTTCAGATATTTTAACTTGAGATTCATACTCAAAATTTGCAATCATTAGAGGTTTGATCCTGGTAGATTTTAATTCTTTTCCACTACCATCATCAAAGTACTTTATCTTTAACATAATCTAAGTTCTTAAAAACAATGTCATTGAGAATCTCAGTGTAATATTTACCAGATTTCAAAATCAACTTTATCCTACTCCATAATTTCATATCCATAGATCTTTCGATGAATGGTTCTGGTCTAAAATTTCTATAGGAGTTCAAGTAGTTTTCATCGGTAAAACTCAAATCCTTAATTACATACAAATCTTTTTTATACTTTGAAAGTAAGACAACAGCAATAGGATATTTTACATGACCCATCCAATATCTATTATTAGAAATATCATTAATTAGTTTTCTGATTATTTCTTCTCCACCAGTACCAAACTGTTCTGAGTGTGTAGTAATATCCAAAGGAACATCATGGGCAAAAGTAGAAGCTATAAGAGTTCTACCCAATCCAGAAATCATTTTCCTACTTTTTTTCCTATCTGGAAAAACATAAGCAGGATATTTAAAAGGTAGTTTCTTTACACACAAATCATAATAAAGATATGGCAGTTTTGTGAATACGTCGTGAGGAAAAATATATTTTTCACTGAATATATACTCTTCTTCTGATAAAGTAGTATCTTCTTCTAAAAACTCATCCACATCCGCAGTAAAGACGTTGAAGGCATCTTGAGCCATTTGGTCTGTTGGTAATATGACTTCATACTTATAGTCCACGATGGTAGGAATATCCATAGGCATTCCAGTTGCATCATCAAAACATAATATTTTAAAGTCTCCAGTCATAAATTGATTCTACGTAGTCTAAGTTATCGAAAATGAATTTGTCTAAAAGATCTATGTCTTCCCCTTCAAATTCTTCGTATATTTTATGTAATCTTTTATTTAGATTGTTTTGAATGGTCTTACTTAAGAAGTAGTCTGGTTTTAATCTGGGTTCTATATGTTTCCCCGCATCTTTCTGAGGCACAAAGTCTATCAGTTTAATAAACCAAACATTTTTTTCATTCCATCTATACTCCTGTTCATCAAAAGGAACCTCAATACCATCTGTATGTGTCCACTTAGGATCTGGGTATGGATGTAAGTTAACAAATGCTACCATGTCGGACACATCTTTGTCTTTCCACCATGAAGTTTGTTTAACGTATTCAACATATTCTTCGATAACTTCACCTCTACCTGTTCCATATTGTAAGGAAAAATGGGCAAGTGGATAATTACTTTCTGGGAAATATCGATTCTGAATAAAAAGTCTACCAGATCCTGTTTGAAGATCCCATCTCTCTGGATTAGTTTTACTATATCCTTTCCTATCAATGATATTTAAATCTATTGCAATGTATGGGTACATGAAACATCCATGTTTCTTATAATCCAAATACTGATATGGAAGTTTGGCTATAGATCTAAGTTTCTCGTCACCTTCTTTGGTTCCTGGATTAAAAAATATATTGGGATCATCATTATGAATTGATCTTATATTTTTCAAGTTAGATTTATAACTATCTCTAACCATTTTTTCTGACATGACATCCAAAGTCACAGGATTAAATCCCATGACCCTATTAGGTGGATGCTCAAAATTTATACCAGTCTCATCAACGATATATTTTATTTGCATCTAGACACTCCTCATAATATTGATTCCACAAACCAGAGTAATCACAGTCTTTAGTCTCTTCAAACCATGGTCCACCATCCGTATAGTGCAATGCAAAAGGATCATCGTAAGCCCACAGATCATCATAATAACCAACCAACCAATTCCACCGTTCAGGTAGTTCACCTAGATCTTTATCTGCAATCCAGTCAAACTGATGCAACTCTGCAGGAGTCATACCATTGACATCCAAAAACTTATGAGATGGATGTTCGTTATTGAATAAGATCAAAGAACTCCAGTTCTTTCTAGGATATGGAAACTGAATTTGACCATCCATCTTCGTATTGCTCTTTGGTTTATAGTCATGTTTGACTACCATTGCAGCATACTTAGGATCAGCCATATCAAATAAATCCTTAACATCCTCAATGAATAAGAAGTCACAATCACAATATAGTGACCAACCCTTAAAATTTGATAGTGCAGGTGTTAAGAATCTAGTTAGAGAGAACTCAGTAGACGCATTCTCATCCACAGGTCTATCGTAAAGACCAAGAAGTCTTACGTTTCGTTGTTCAATTGGTTTTACTATTGCTTCAGGTCTGTGTTTGCGGATGCTGTAATCACAGACCTTGAATGCCCAGTGTTCACGGGTATCATACCCAACCCAAATGTTCATACTTTCCAAATGTTGTCACAGTAATCTTGAATCGATCTATCGGATGAGAAGAATCCAGATCTAGCAATGTTCATCAGAGATCTACGATTCCATTCCTCTCTATTACCCCAGGTGTTATCTACAACGTTCTGGGCACGGCAATAATCTGCAAAGTCTGCACAGACACAGAATGGATCACTCTGCATCAGATTATCAATGATAGAAACAAATGCGTTCTTATCACCATTAGAGAAGTGACCAGACTTGATTAATTCAATGGCCTCGAACAATCCTGAACTCATGTGTTCTTTAGGATCATAACCATTCTTCCATAGATCACCGATCTCTTCTTCAGTATTACCAAAGAGGAAGAAGTTCTCTTCACCTACCAAGTCACGAATCTCTACGTTTGCACCATCGAGTGTACCAATAGTCAAAGCACCATTCATCTGGAACTTCATATTACCAGTACCAGATGCTTCCTTACCTGCAGTTGAGATCTGTTCAGAGAGGTCTGCAGCAGGATAAACTTTCTCACCCAACTTCACACTATAGTTAGGTAAGAATACAACACGCAACTTTCCATCCATATCGGGATCTGAGTTGACCGTCTCCGCAAGATTACAAATGAAACGAATAATCTCCTTCGCCATATAGTAACCAGGTGCGGCTTTACCACCAAAGATTACTGTACGTGGAACAACATAATCGTCTTTATGATTTTTGATATACAA
>CEVH01026665.1_pt1 | contig 15941 bp, 24 predicted proteins | sample 356521 | NCBI WGS metagenome assembly CEVH01 (sample SAMEA2623446, study PRJEB7988) | marine metagenome | isolation source: saline water (ENVO:00002010), including
TAGAATTTGTCTGATAATATCTATTTAGGATATATTGTTTAGGGATAATAATTTAGGTTATATCTCTATCCAAAGGATTATCTATTTCATTCCAATCTCTTGCTTTTTTCTGTTTACTTAAGAATTTATCTAATAAAGGTTTATTATCTAATTTATCTACCACTTCATCCCAAAGATACAGTTGCATAACGCTTTTAAACCAAATAGGCATTCTGTCATAACGCACTGGAATACCTTCAGACCAGTATTCTTTGTTATTAGCCTTTTTCTTAGTCAATCCTAAAGTTTCAGCTTTAGCTTCTAACAATTTCATTTCTAATAAAAACCCTAAACCAGTTCCCATTAAAATACCTAAAGGATTTATCCAAAAAATTATCTTATCTCCTTGTGATAAAGAATAATCCAAAGCCCAACCATCTTTACTCCACTCTAATGGGCCACTATAAGCTTCTTGATATGTCTCAAGAAAGCAATTTGGATACAATTCAACCTTGAGCTGGACTTGCTGCTTTTGACTTGCGTTTCTCAAGTATCCATCAATTCCAGCCCTATCGGTTTCTTCAGATACATCATCGTCATAAAGGTCATACTTTGTAGAACAATTCTTAATGACATCTTTAAAAATCAAAGAACCAAGCTTTTCAACATCCTTGGCCTCATCCCAGCTATGTATCTTGTCACTCATTAGAAAGGAGGCTCGTCGTTTTCAACAAAATCTTTATGAATTTGTCTTTGTCTTGCTTTTTCTTTTTCATCAAACTTACTTCTATAAGTCCAAACATCTGAAACAAACTTGTCTTCAAGCTCTAATATCTCTGCATCTATTTTTTTTAGCCAGTAACGATAAGCTTCATCAATTGACGAATACATAGCATCAAGCTCTTGTATTGCATAAGGGTCTTCTTGATAATGTTCTTTATTAAGTTCAACAATTCTATCTCTACGATTAGATAAAGAACCTTTTTGGTCAACCATTGTTTCTTGTTTGTTGATAAGTACCACCATTTTGTCAACTGTGTGTTTAATTGAAAAGTATAAGTCACTTTCTTCAGAGACTTGATACTCTTTTTCTATTTTTGGCATTATTACTCCAATGTCACGATGAGATTTTCCCATCTGTTATTTTCTATATTAACTATGAAGTGTGACAAAAAAAACATTTATAGAACATTTGTTCTAATTTTTATGGTATGTGATATAGTAAATCCTATATGAGACTTCTGTCTCTATGCAATTACCCAATCGACGAGAGCAATCTCGTCGGAGTAAATGCTTGACAAGATAGACTTCGTCATTTAATGTAGAGAATGACAGCAAAATAATATTGAGGTAATTATGAATAGAGCGCAAAGAAGAGCCGCATCTTCTAAAAAAGGCGGGCAGTATCGAGGACTAAGAAAAGTCAGTAGCGAATCTGCTATTACTAGCAGAAAAGTAAAAACTGGGAAAAAGCAGTAATGTTAGAAAAAAAATTTTTTTTGTCTTTGGCAAAGTTAACACACGGAAACTACTGGTTTAATAGAGATAAACATTCTTGTTTCCCTTATCAGTTATGGGTAACAATTGACAATCAAAAATATTCTTTTGATTTTCGGTTTCAGTGGTTTAGATACTTATTGTGGACTTGGGCATTAGCATCAAATAATATTGTTGCTGGAGGACAAGGCATTGTTTATTCCAATAAAGTTTGGAGAGCTTGGAAGTTGCGACATAATATTTTGTATCGTCTTCATTACAAGTATGACAGGCCTTATGGAATGGGTATACACGTAGTTATTCCTTACAGATGGACAATGAACTTAAAACACTATGACAAAGTTCAATATAAAGAAGACCAACCAAAAGATAAAACTGCTGTAGGATGGCACGTATGAGAAAAAAATACAAAGTAACATTTAGAGGCCATAGAGTAATTTTTGCCGAATCTTTCGATAAAGCAAAAAAATCAGCAGAAGAAGATTTAAAATTTATTCATCCAAATATGAATATGAAATTTGAATCAGTATCGGAGGTAAATGATGGGTGATGTAATCAACCATATAAAAAATGAAGTAATGAGATTAATTGATGAACACGATTTGTCTCACGCAAGATATCAAGAGCTTATTAACAGATTAACTTTAGAGTTAATGGTTGATATTACTGAAAAGAGTAAAAAGTAATGTATGACGAAGATTACGGCTGGGACGATTTAGACGAGGAGTTATGAAGAAAAGAAGATTTAGAAAAGAGTTACACGAGTGGACTTATGAAATAAATTGGAATCACAGTCTTCCAGTTTATGGGGAGAAGAAAAAATGAGAGACTTAATTTGGGAAATTGCAAAATCTGGAGAAGAAGATTTAAGCAATACAGAACTACAAGCTATTGGTGACCCTCAAGATATTTATATCGCTAGAGGATTATCGGGAGAAGCAAAGAGAAATACTACAAACATTTCTAGTTTTGTTGACAACAAGATGGCACAGAACGTAGAAGAGAACGGTGCAATAAGAATTGGTAAAACTGTTTTTAATTATTCAAAAGGTTCAAGAACAGTTATACAAGATGCTAGAGCGCTTCTCAATTGGGCAACAAATAAAGAATTGTCAGATGAGGCAATGGACCAGCTTATTGCTGTTGTTGGAAACAACTTCAGTCCTAAGCTTCGTGGTATAGATGCAGTAGCTGATAAAAAAGGTATGGATAAGCAAACAGCTAGAGATACCTTTACAGATAAAATTTGGGATGCTGAACCAAAACTGCAAGCTATCGATATTGAATTAGGTAATGCACCTAAGTGGGCTAAAGAGTTGGAAGATGGAAAACGAAGAACCTAGATTTAATTGGTCTGAAGAGTCTACAGATGCTTTATTGTATTTTGTAGAAAACGTTTCGGGTCCTTGGCATCCTTCACAGTGGGCTGTAGTTATAGAACTTGTCAGCCAAATAAAAGGATGGGAAGGTCAGCAAATGCCAGCGGTATCACCAAACAGAGCTAAAAGAATACATTTGAATGTATCTCCAATGATGAGAGGTTTTATTATGGCCTTGAATGAAGCAGATTATTTTTTAAACATAGATGAGTTTTATGATTTTTTAAATAATGTTCAGTCAGATGAAGTATTTTCAATGTATAGATTTTGGATGAGGTTGGACTGTCCTTTAAATAAAAAAGATGAATATTTTTCTGAGTTTCAACAACAGCTAGTTGAATACAAAGATAATCTAACAAATTTAAATGACGCAGTTACTAGTTTTTCTGATGAAGAAATTGCAAAAGAACTAGAGATGCTAAAACTTGCTATGGAGGAGGAGTAATTGACAAACAAAGAACTGTCACTTAGGATAAAAGAAATTGGTCAAGATATTGCAAAACTTAGTAAGTCTTATGACCAATTTATTAAAGACTACATAATGGGAGAACTAAATGAAAACAGTAGAGAAAACAAGTAAGACACTTTTCTCTAGTAAATTACTAGGTAAATTTTTAGGAGGAGGTGTTTATGCGTTGGTTATTGAAAAAAATTACACTATGGATGAGTCGATTGAAAACGGCGAAATTACGAACAAAGTACTTGAACGAGCATCCATTGGAATTAGACGTAAACTCTGGAGCTAAATTAACTCTTAGAGACAAAGAATATATTGATGAAGTTTTCAATCAAGCTATGTCTTATGTCGATGATGGTACATATGAAGAAGAACTAGCTAATGTCAAACAAGTTGATGTTTTAAGATTTGTTGCTCACGCGTATCCAAATAAAGATGTTTACATTGACGAAACACTTATGGCATTACGTGAAATTGAAGAGTATATTAAAAACAATCACGGTTCTTTTTTAAATTGGGCTTTGCTACCTCAATATGATATGGAGATGGACACAACAAATATTGTGTTAGTTTTTATTGGATATGAATTGCAACTTGAAAAATATAGACAAGCTCGTCAAGCAATGATGCCTAGCATTATAAAAAGTATGACTAAATATTATGATATGTCTCAAATGTCAAAATATTATTATGAAGAAAAACGAGATGAACTTGTTGAAAAGAGTGCAATGTTGGCGGCCTTACTTTCAAAAAGAAGGTTTATTGATGCATTAGAGTTGAAATCACAAATGGTAAAAGAAAGATTAGATTACATTGGCTACGATATGGAGGAAGAATGACAGACAATATAGATAAAGTACAAACTAATAATTTAATGCCGTTTGAGGAGATGACTAAAGATAAAGATTTATTATCGGATAGAAAAACATCTCGACCAAGCGAAGTTGATGATGTAGGTATAAGTTCTGAATATTGGATGACAGAATTTAGACAAATGTGGAATACAGAGTATCCACGTTCAGCAGAAAAGTGGGGAGATGATTTTTGGGCAAGTTGGTACAAGAACTTTTCATCATTTACTAGACAAGATTTGGAATGGTCTTTTAATGAGGTAAGGAAGATAAAAAGAGATATGCCGCCTAACTTAAGTCACTTGTATGATTTCTGTACAAAGAATGCACAGAAAAGAATACGACTTGATGATGTAGGTTCTCAAGAGCAGAGATGCCAAGATATAGAAGTTGGTAAATGCATATTTGGAGACCCATATTGGCAATTGACAAAGTATGGTACACACGAATTTAGAAATATGTGTATTAATCTTTGCGACAATTACGAAGTTGGGTATCCCGATGAGTATCAATTAAATCAAAGGCCCGAACCACAAACAAAAGGCAAGTGGTTTGAAACTGTTGCTATGTATTTAAGCAACACAGATGAGAAGATAGCTGATTCTGAAAAAACTCAGAAAGACAGAAAGTTTGAAACTTATCAGTTTGCAGAGTTGTTTCCCGATGGAAACATAAAAGAAGTTCTTAAGTATCACAAACTTGATGAAAATTTAAGTTTTATTGAGCAGTGTCAACGCATTGCTGAGATGCCTAAGACAAAAACTTTATTGGATGGTATCTAAAAAAGTGGCATATTTAAAGATGGTACAATAGGTATGTCGGCTTCCCTAGAAGTGGAGACACTTCGAGCTGACTGCCCTCCCATCAACAGCTTTGCCTTCGGGCAGAGCTGTATTTTTTTTGACAAAGATTTTTTTTAAATAAGCTTGACTTTTAAAACACCGTCACATATTGTAAGAATATACAGACAGAAAGGGAGTTAGGTCCTCCTTTCTGAGTTAGTGCTGGTTATATATACAGGTTCTAACTCCCTTTGTGTTTGTATACACAGGATGAAGAGTATGAAACAATTAAATAAAGCTAATCGACTGTCTTAAAAAAGGCCATAAAACGGGAAGCAGGATACTTAGGGTGGGTAGCCCAAAAAGGCCTGTGGACTTAATTAAATATCCTAGAATAAGGGCAAAATCGCTGGCTATTCAACAAAACAGCATAAGAACCATTTCGATGTGTCATCGGTGGGGAAGGTAGGTTATCGAAACTGACTTTGCGTTGTTGATGTGTCGTTTGTCTAAATCGAAATACTAGGGGGGTGGCAGTTTAAAATTGTAGCGTTGCGTTGGGAGCAATTGATAAAAAAGGCTTAGGCCTCGACCCTTGTTAGTCACTAAAAGCATTTAGTTGTTTTAAAAGTTGGATTGGTCCAGTAGAAATACTGGGCCATCCATACAAAGAATTAAATAACCGAAAGGACAGAAATGTCAAAAAATACAAACACAGATTGGACTATGCAATGTGCAGTCTCTAGTTGTGGCTGGACAAAGTCTATGCCAAACAACGAGGGCGCATTAGAAGTAATGGTCCACGGTGGATACGGCGACTTCATTGATTGCTTCACTGAAGAAGACGCTCCACAATTCACATTATGCCACAAGCACGCTCACAGGTTTGCTAACTGGCTAAATAACCCAGCAGTATTGCACCCAGCTTGGGGTCATTCGCACAATGGTGCCGAAAATGGCTTTTGGTATGGTCATATTGGTTGGGACCAAAAAACTTGGTTGGCACACCTACGTACTTTTACGTGGTGGTTGTTCAAGCAACGTAACCTTAAAAAAGCTTGGTCAGAATTAGTTGAATCAGTTAGAAGTCACATCAAGTGGACTCGTGCTGATATCAACGATTCAAGCACACCAGTTGTTTGGCCACAATTCTTTTTTCAGCTATTTTTCTTAGATAATGCTTATCGTGGAACTGTTGCACAGTGGAAACGTAAGTACGTATCTTGGAAAGTAAGTAAAGCTAAAAAAATATATCGTTCTTATAAATCTTTTTATTCAGAAATGTGGGAAAGCGCTGTAAAAGGCGAACTCACAGATTCTCAAAAAAGGCTAATTATCGATATAGGCAAAGCTTTAGAACAGCAAGAAGAAGAGTAATCTTTTTCTAAAAGGGGGTTTTTTAATAAGACCCCCTCAAAAGCTGTTTATAATAAGCTTGTGCCTAAAGATATATTAGAAACTGTACAAAAGACAAAGCAAAAGGTATATAACGTAAGCTTTCCTCCACTTCACGACGCTCAAAAACAAGTTCACGATTCTGAAGCTCGTTGGAAAATACTTTGTGCAGGCCGTCGTTTTGGTAAATCAAGACTTGGAGTACAAATGTGTCTTGAAGTAGCTTTGTCTGGTGGTAGAGCTTGGTGGGTAGCACCTACGTTTGCCATATCAAGAGTTGGCTGGAGAGATATTCAAGCTGCCGCTGCATCTTTTCCAAAAGAAATGGGTGTGAATATAAAAGTCGGTGATATGCAAGTTGACTTTGGTAATGGTGGTTTCATTGGTGTTCGTTCCGCAGATAATCCACAAAGACTTAGAGGTGAAGGTCTTGACTTTTTAGTTATGGATGAGGCAGCTTTCGTAAAAGAAGAAACTTGGACTGAAGTATTACGTCCTACTCTTACTGAAAGAAAAGGTTCTGCATTATTTATCAGCACTCCAAAAGGTATGGACAATTGGTTTTATAGATTATTTGAAAGAGCAGAAACACAACCAGACTGGGAAAGATTTCAATTTCCATCAACATCTAATCCATTAGTAGAAGAATCCGAAGTAGAAGCAGCTAAAGGAGAAGTTGGCTCTCTTGTATTTGCGCAAGAGTATATGGCCCAATTTATATCTGAGGGTTCTCAGATGTTCAAACAAGATTGGTTTAAATACTACAAAGAAGGTGTAGGGCAAGTATTTGCTGATGGAGAGACTTACGATTTAAATGATTTAACTTTATTCGGTTCTGTTGACCTTGCTACATCAACAAGAGAATCAGCTGACTATACAGTTATTGGAAGTTTTGGACTTCATCAACCAACAAAAAAATTATTTCTTTTAGATATGACTATTAGAAGAATGGAAGCACCAGACATTATTCCAGAAATAAAAAGACACGTTGTTAAAAATAATCTTGAATGGGTAGGAATAGAGAAAGCAGGATTTCAGTTAGCTTTAGTACAGTTCGCAAGAAGAGAAGGTTTACCAGTTATTGAATTAAAGGCTGATAGAGACAAGCGCCAAAGAGCCCTTCCTTTATCTGCTAAGATGGAAGCAGGATTAGTTTATCTTCCTAAGAATGAAGAGTACTCTTGGGTAGCTGATGTCGAACGTGAATTACTTACGTTCCCCGTTGGAGCCCACGACGATATTGTTGACTGCTTAGCTTATGCAGTTGTACAAGAACGTAGACAAAGGAAATGGGAAGCTTATTAATGGCTGAAGAGAAGAAAAGTTTTTACAGAAGAGCGGTTGACTATTTACAAGCACCGCCAGAAAGACAAGTTAAAGGTTATACATACAACCAAAGCACTAACTCTGCTTTGGATTCTGCTGTATTTGGATACAACACATCGTCTGGTGCATTCCCACAAAAACTACTTGAAGACATTGGTGAAGGAACAGGAAACTCTGCAGTTGTTGCTTGTCTAAATGTCTTAGCTACAGCATTCGCAGAACCTACCTTAAAAGTTTTATCTAAAAGTACTGAAGGAGATGAGGAGCAATTAGCTCATCCAGTATCTAAATTATTAGCTAGACCAAATCCTTTTACATCTGGTCCATTACTTTCTCACTATATTGTTACAGCTTTAAACGCAAGTGGTGATGCATATTTACTTAAAATTAGAAATTCATCTGGCAGAGTCATTCAACTAATCCCTATGATGCCAGACAGAGTTACTCCTAGAGGTAACGAAGATGAACTTATAACTCATTATGAATACTACGGTTCAAGCAAAACAATGGGTGAGTTTGTAGTTATTAAAAAGAACGATTTAGTGCATATCCGACAAGGAATAGACCCTAACAATCACAGAAGAGGTTTTGCTCCTCTCAAATCTGTTTTAAGAGAACTTCTTGGTGATGAAGCTGCTGGTCAGTACGCAACAGCTCTTCTTCACAATATGGCCGTGCCTGGCGTTATATTAAGTCCTAAAGATGATGCAACTGGCGGTCCTTCAAGAGAAGAAGCTGAAGCTATTGCAAAAATGTACAAATCAAAGTTTGGTGGTTCAAACAGAGGAGCTCCTATGGTTCTTACAGGACCAATGGATGTAAAGCCAGTATCTTTTTCTCCAGACCAAATGGATTTAAAAGAATTAAGAAGACTTCCAGAAGAAAGAGTTTCTGCAGTTTTAGGAGTTCCAGCTATTCTTGCAGGTCTTGGAGCTGGTTTAGATGCAGCTACATACAACAACACAAAAGAATTAAGAGAGTTTTTTACAGAACAAAAATTAATACCTTTATGGAAAACTGTTGCTAATGAGCTAACACATCAATTGTTATTAGAAGATTATACAAATGATGATTCTACTTACTGTGCTTATGACTTAAACGAAGTAAGAGCTTTAGCAAGCGACAAAGATGATACCTACAAGAGAATGAATATGGGTGTAGCAGGTGGCTGGATTACTATATCTGAAGCAAGAAAAGCCGCAAACTTAGATACAGATGACACTCACGATATTTATCTAAGACCACTCAATATGGTTGCAGTTCCTATAGAGCTAGGTAATCAACCATATCAAATGAATACTGAAACTGAAAAACAATTAAATTTTAAAGAAACATTATCAACCGTAACTATGCCTGTTGAATCTGAAAGACAAGGTGGAGTTCAAATGGTTGCAGAACCAAGGAATGAAGAAAAGTATATTGCAGAAATGCCAAATGGTGCTTTCTGTATTATTGACCACGATACTGAAAAAGTTGTTGAATGTTTTAAAACAGAAGCCGCAGCTGAAAGAGCATTAGCTGATATGAAAAAATCACTTGCTGAAGAGAAAGCTGCAATATCTGCAAAAGTCAAAAAAACTTTACAGAAAAAAGTGAAAGACCATAATGCTAAAAATCCTAAATACAGAACTAGCTACAGAACTTTAGCTGCAGTATTTAGAAGAGGTGTTGGTGCTTATAGAACATCGCCTGGCTCAGTTAGAGGTAACGTAACTTCAGCAACCCAGTGGGGAATAGCCCGTGTCAACGCTTGGTTAAAAGGTCTTAAAGGAAGATTCCCTAGAAAACCATTTGATAGAGATTTGTTACCAGCGGGTCATCCACTATCTTCAAAGAAAAGCGCAGAATCTCATATTGACGAACTAAAAGTATCAACAGAGGAAGCAGAAGCTTTGCTTTACGCAGAAAGAATCAAAAATGAATCTAATGAAAAAGCAGCATCTGTAAAAGTTGGAGATACTGTTAGTTGGTCAATAAACAAAGACCCAGACCCACCATCAACAGTTCACGGTGTTGTTAAGTCTGTAAATAGCTCTAAGAAAGAAGCAACAATGAATGTATGGGCTATCTTAGAAAATGGTAATCATAAAAAAACTGATAGAGACGTAACAATGCCAATATCTAAATTACAAAAAATTAAAGATTGGCGAGATTCAGAAAAATCAAAAGATATAACTAATTTTCCTAAGAGTGGAGATAATCAAAAAATATCTCTCTCTAATTCACAATATAAACAATTTCCAGATTTCAAGTACGTACAAGACTTGAAAGACAACTATCCAACTATTTGGCGTAGAGCTGGCACTGGTGGTAACCCACCAACTTCTTTTACAGGAAATGATGCATTTAACAGATGGTCAAAGTACAAAAAAGGTGATAGAAGTCCAGCAGTTCTCTCTTGGGTAAAAAGAAGAGAACGATTTATGAATCGTCACAAAAACAACAATAGGCTAAATGGTGCTATTGCTGTTATGAAGTGGGGAGGAGTAACTACTGGTGGAGTTTCTCAGATGAAAAAACTTGTTAATGAACAAAAGAAAAAAGTTGATGCTAGAAAGAAAAAAGCTCGTCTTTTGTTATCTGAGAAAACCGACGAAAAATAGATGTTAAAATAAGATTTAGAGAAAGAGATTTAGGGGAAATAAATTGAATAAAGAATCTAAAAATTTTGAATTTAAAGCAATTGATGATGAGAAGGGTTCAGTGGAAGCTGTCTTTTCAGTATTTAATAAACTAGATACTGATGGTGACATTGTGTTACCAAGCGCTATAAAATCTGGTTTCAAAGATGACCAAGTGCCTATGGTGTTCGCACATAAGTGGGACCAGCCAATAGGAAAAGGCGTTATCACTTCTGATGACGAAAAGGCTACGTTTAGAGGTAACTTTTTTATGGATACCGAGGCTGGCAAAGAGGCTTATCATCTCGCTAAAGCTATGGCTGACTTACAAGAGTGGTCGTTTGGATTTAGAATAAATGACTCTGAAGTCAAAGAATACAAAAGCGAAGACGGTGATGAAATTAGCGCAAGATTTTTAAAAGACCTAACAGTGTACGAAGTTTCCCCCGTACTTGTTGGTGCTAACAGAGAAACTTATACACTAGCAATTAAATCTGGTGAAGAAGCAGTATACGAAGACTCACAAAAAGCTGCTCCTAAAGATATGTTTCAAACTCAAGAAGAAGCAGAGAAAAGAGCTGAACAATTAGGATGCTCTGGTTTTCATAAAGAAATGTACGAAGGCGATGAATATTTTATGCCTTGTAAAGACCACGCTTCTTATCTTGCATCATTAGAAAAAAGTTTGAGGAATGACGTTGAAGAAAAAGACGCTTCCGAAGATTCTGAATCTGATACTAGCTTGACAGGTGTCCGATTTTCAGACGAGGTAAAGGATGTGCTTGCTGCATTAGAGAGCCTCATTGTAAGAGCAACTAGCATAAGCGAGTTGCGTAAGGGAGAGGGCAGAAAGTTGTCAGAACAAGCAACTTCCGCACTCAGAGCTGTTCGAGAAGACTTGAACGATGCTTGGGCCGAAATTGACCAACTCATTGAGGACGTCAGTATCGAACCCGAATCTAATATTGAAGATGAAAAAGAAGAAGAATCATCTGAAACCGAGACTGCTGAAGCTGAGGAGATAGTTTCAGAAGTTGAAGCTCCTGCTGAGGAGATAGCAGAAGAGGTTGAAGAAGAGGAATCATCTGAAGAATCTGAAGTAGTAGAAGAAGAAGTATCTGAAGAATCTTCTGAAGATGAGCCAGAAATAGCTGAAGCAGAAGCTCCAGTTGAAGAGGTTCAAGAAGCTCAAGAGATGATGGAAGATGACTCTGAATTGTTTGCAGAAACTCAGCAATTACTTGCTGATGCTGCTGTTGCGGAACTCGACGAAGAAGTATAAGCAATAACAAATAAGGAGACATTTTCAAATGGCTGATATAAAAGAGCTAAGAGAAAAAGTCGCTGCTAAAAGGGCTGAATTAAAAGACCTTTTCGAAGCACAAGAAGACGGCAAGTACTCAGCCGAGCAAAAAGGAGAAATCCAATCTCGTAATGAAGAGCTTGCAAGTCTAGTAGAAGAAGTAAATATTCTTTCTGCAAAAAATGCTAACGAAAAAGCAATGTCTGAAGATTCAGAGCCAGTTAGCGGTGGATACGCCGAAGAATCAGATAATCCTGTTTCTTTAGGTGAAAGCTTTGTTAATTCAAAGTCTTACACATCCTACATTGAAAATGGACAAAGTGGTGTTGACACTACAGTTCCATTTTCTCCAATGGGATATAAAGCAACTTTAGGTGCTGGTACAACCAACAACTATCCACCAGAAGTCTTAAGACAACCTGGCGTGTTAGAAAAAGCACTTAGAGACCCAAATGCTGTTATTGGACTTTTCGACCAAATCGAAACAGACCAAAATGCATTTCAATATCTCGAGGAAACCACATTCACAAATAACGCTGCTGAAGCTGCTGAAGAAGGAGCTGCTGGTGAAGCTGCTCTTGATTTCACAGAGCAAACTGCTGCAATCAGAAAGATTGCTGTTTTCTTGCCAGTGACAGAAGAGTTACTTGCTGATGTATCTGGTATCCAAGGATATATAAATTCCCGTTTATCAACAATGATGAGACTACGTTTAGATGGTCAACTTCTTGCTGGTGACGGTACAGCACCAAACCTTGAAGGTTTATTAGATGCTGGTAAAAGCAGTGTAAATTCACTTGACTATTCTTCTGAGTTCAATGGTAACTTAGGTAGAATCGGTGCAATTTATAAAGCAATCACTGATATTAGAACAAACGCATTCGTAGAACCAGATGCTATCGTTATGCATCCTGGCGACTGGAATGAAGTTGTTACATCTGTATCAAGTGTCGAAACAAGCGGTTCTAAGAACCCTATTTTCGTCGCTGCAGGTGGATTCGGTGCAGGACCAGCTGCTTCAATTTGGGGATTAAAAGTAGTCCCTTCAACAGCGATTTCAGAAGGAACCGTACTTGTTGGACGATTTGGTGGCGGTGAAGCTGCTCACGTCGTAATGAAGCAAGGTATTGATATTGCAGTATCTGACTCACACTCTGACTTCTTTACCAAAGGTAAAGTTGCAATTAGAGCAACAATGAGAGTTGGATTCCCTGTCTACAGACAAGGTGCATTTACCAAAATCACAAACTTCTAATTAGAAGTTAAAAATTAGTAATGGGGGATTAATTTCCCCCATTACATTAAAAAAAGGAATTAAATGGATTACATAAAAGTAGAAACAGATATCTGGAAACTTCAAGATGGAAGTATTTTTGAAGGTTCAGCTAATGACTTACCTAAATCAAATGCGTCTAAAATCGCTAAAAAAGGTATGGAATATAAAGTTGAATATTTAGAAGCACAAGGTTGGGGTAAGAAAAAAGCTGCTCCAAAGAAAGCTGCTCCTAAAAAAGCTGCTCCTAAAGCAGAAAACAAAGCTGTTAAGCCAGAAGACGTAGAAGACAAGTAGGCTTTAAATGGCTCTAAGTACTGTTTCTGACGTAGAAAAAGTTCTTGGTGTCGACTTATCATCTAACGATGAAAGTAACGTAACTAGCGTATTCATAAAAGCAGCAGATGCTGCCATTGAAAACTATGTTGGATACGGATTGGACTATCAAGCGTCTATAACAGAAAAATTTGATGGAAACGATGATGATTCGATTTATCTTAAACACATCCCAGTTGTTAGTGTCACTTCAATTGTTGAAGATGGCGTTACTCTAACCGAGGGTAATGATGAAGATTATGTCGTTTATACAAAACAAGGCCTCGTAAAAAGAACTGGATTACAATATTGGTCAGCTCAAAGGCTACAAAATATTGTAGTTACATACTCTGCTGGTTACTCAGATAGTGAAGGTACTGCTGAGGACATCCCAAGTGACCTTAAATTCGTCTCTGCGAGGGTGGCTGGTCGTTTGTGGGCATCATCAGCCAATTTATCAACACAACAGTCTACAGGGACTGTATCAACCAATATTGCTGACAATACAACAGATTCTAAGTTTCAAATGGTTAAATCTGAAAGTATTGGCGATTATAGTGTTGATTATGAGTCAGTTTTAGACCAAATTAATCAAGAATTGTTAAATCCAGCAGATAAACAGATATTATCTAAATATAAAAAGCAATACTTCACAAGCGCTTCAATTTTAGACTAAACTAGTTATATGGATATTGAAGTAAATAAAGCAAAAAGAAAACAATACTTTCAAGATATCGAAATAGAAGATTTTATGGAAGTTGTTATAAGTCAAATGAATGCATTAAGAATGAAGGGTAATAACTTAGTTCAAGATATGGATGATTTAGTAAACGACTATCTCGCTGTATGTAAAAAGTACCCTATCAAGTAAATGGCACGTTATGACTATAAGTGTTCTAAATGTGAGCACTTATTTGAGGTGCAGCATTCAATACACGAAGACCCAGTGATTAATTGTGAAAAATGTAAAGCAATATCTAATAGACAAATTAGCTCTAAAGTTCATTTATATGGAACTGTTGGTATTGATTGGAACACTGACCCTAATAAAGCTTCTAAGTCTATGACAGATAGAGCAAAGAAATCTTCAAAACGTAAAGTTAAGTTCTAATCGTCTCCAGCCCAATTAGGATTACCTCTATATGTATCAAGTATTTTTGCTTGATATAAATCATCCATAGTTAAGTATATTTTTTTAGCTGCAATATAACCTTTAGTGATTAACCACTTATAGGGTGCAGTAAAGACTCTATCCTCCCAATATAAAAATTTATCTTTCAAGAGTAGAGCTTTCTCTTAAATTTTCGCATATTGCACATAAAATCTTGCCTTCGGGACAAGGCCTTCCACAATCTAAACATTCATACATCATAAAACGTATACCTCAGTGTTAATTCTTCGTTTGGCATTATATCTTTTATTGTAGTTAAAAATAATCTAGGTCCTATTGATATCAATTCACAGTTTGGGTCTTTACTATGGTTTATAAATCCACCAAGCGGTGTTCTTAGATAACCGTGTAAAGCTTCGGGGTCTTTTTTATGTGTCAAACCTAAATTAGTTCCAGCCACAATAATTTGTGTTGAAAACAATCCTAACCCTTCTATTACAGAACCACCTATTGTAACTGAATCGGGTAAGGGTCTATAAGGTTTATCTTTTTCCATTTTCTCTCTCAGCTAACTTGAAGTAACAAGGGTCGCATATTATAAGAGAGTCTTTTGTATCTAAGGGATTTTTACAAGTACGACAAATGTAACTCATCGTAATTGTTGTCCACAAGGCTTACAATAAACTCCATCATTGTCTTTTACTGTTGTGTTAGTTGTTCTATAAACAAATCCATCGTGTTGACAAGGGTCATTTTTATTCGAACCATTCACTTGGAAAACCCTCCTTTCTTTTTTCTAGCTCCCATATCCTCATTTCGTCATAGTATTCTAATCTTCCAGCCATTTCATCAAAAAACTGACTTAATGATTCAAAAATACTTATTAGTATTCTTCTGAACGCCATCTTTTCTCCCATTTCTTTGCATCACCCCAGCACCATTTGCTAGAATTCCAATCTCTCCAAGTAAGTTTACTATATGTATCTTCAGCAAGCAACGATGCCATCTTGATATTGTAATAAGGAACAAACTGGACACGACGAGCTGACATACCCTCATCCTCTACTTTGATGAGTGAACCGAAATACGGTTGCCCGTATCTCAGTATTATCCACTCATCCCACCTAGGCATATCGTGCTTTTCAGCAATCCAATTCCACGTCGAAGGTATAAACTGCATAACTCCCGAATCATCTGCAGATTTTCTATATGCAGTTGATTTACCTCGACTTTCACACCAGCCAATTCTGACCGCAGTGTATAAATTTTCTTCATCAAAATGTTCAACGTAATGAGGTAAATGTTGAACCATAGTAGTAGGAACTTTGTCCAAGCAACCTTTTATTTCACTCATATTGCTTGAAGAGGGTAAAACATCCCCACTGCTAAAACTAGCTAAAAATATTAAACAACTTGTAATCATACTGCTAACTTATATGACAGATACGATTAAGTCAATTACTCAATTTTTTTTCTGCATCAGCAATAGCAGATTCTTTAGTATGGCCAACTCCGTAAGCAATTTGGGACATCCCTATGTTGCCTCTTTCATTGGTATACTTTTTAAATATCTGCGCATCAAAGCTAAGCATAAATTCGTTGTAGTCAACGTTATACACATAGCCATCCTTTTCGAACTGGTCGCTCAAAAG
>CEVH01037996.1_pt1 | contig 15828 bp, 23 predicted proteins | sample 356521 | NCBI WGS metagenome assembly CEVH01 (sample SAMEA2623446, study PRJEB7988) | marine metagenome | isolation source: saline water (ENVO:00002010), including
CAACCATTAAAAACAATTATATTTTCATTACAATTGTCTTTCATTGGTTGGTTTGCTTTTTCATTTAAATCAATAATTGCTAAACGAGTGTGGCCAAGCTGTAAACAATCATTTTCATAAACATCTTTATTATCGGGCCCTCTAGAACCAAGAGTAGAAAGCATTTCATTGAAAATTTTTGAAGGAAGTTTTTCTTTAGAAAAATTTAAATAGCCTAGAATTCCGCACATTGTATAATTATATCAACTTAATGCTGTGATTAAAGCTTATGAGTAATAATGAACTTAAAAAGAAAATAGTTAAATGGGCTAAAGAATATAAATTCAGTAATGTGGGATTTACTGATATTGATTTGAGTATCGAGGAGGAAAGATTAAAAGACTGGTTAAATAATAAGTTTCATGGCGACATGCATTATATGGAAAAACATGGGGAAAAAAGAACTAAGCCGGAATTACTTACCCCAGGTACTTTAAGCATTATTTCTTTTAGTGCTAACTACCTTGATTTTAATACGGAAAATCCGATTAAGGTTTTACAGACTAAAGATAAAGCATACATATCAAGATATGCGTTAGGGCAAGATTATCATTTCATAATGAAAGATAAGCTAAAAAAAATAGCTCAATTAATTAATCAACATACTGATTCCTTTAAGTACAGAACTTTTGTAGATTCAGCTCCCGTTATGGAAAAACCTATTGCTGAGAAGGCTGGCCTTGGCTGGATTGGAAAACACACCAATCTTATTAACCGAGATAACGGTTCTTGGTTTTTTATTGGGGAAATATATTCTAATATAAGATTTGATATCGATAAAAAGGAAGATAACTTCTGTGGATCATGCTCTAATTGCATTAGTGCCTGCCCAACTAATGCCATAGTTGCACCATATAAACTTGATGCAAGAAAATGTATATCGTATTTAACGATTGAAAATAAAGGCGTCATTCCAATAAAGTACAGAAAGCAAATTGGTAATAGAATATTTGGTTGCGATGATTGTCAATTAGTATGTCCATGGAATAAGTTTGCAAAAAAAACCAACATAAGCTCTTTTAATTCAAATAAAGGCTTAGATAATATTTCTTTATTAGAATTATTTAGTTGGAGTGAGAAAAAATTTAAAAAAGAAACAGAATCATCTCCAATTAATAGAATTAACTATAACCAGTGGCTTAGAAACATTGCTATCGGATTAGGAAACTCTAACAAATCAAAAGAAATTATTTTAAGCCTTGAAAGAAAAAAGAATGAGGTCTCAGATTTAAATGTTATTGAACACATTGACTGGGCAATTGAACAGCAAACTTAAAAATGAAATGATTTATTTAATTTTTTAAATAATTATTAGCTCTCATTTTACCAATTTCAACACCCCATTGATCATAACTGTTGATTCCATATAGTTGGCCTAAAATAAAAACTTTATGTTCATATAAAGAAATTAATTCTCCTAAGCTTTTTGGAGAAATATCATTTAAATTAATTATATTTACTGGTTTTCTATTTGAAATTAAAAGATTCTTCACAACCAATGCTTTATTTAATTCTCTCTTAGCAAATTTTGTATTGTATAAATTCTTAGATTGCTTTAAATTGAAGCCCTCATAAAGAGTATCTACTTGTGCCATGAAATTTGCATGCAACATTTTATGATTCTGCTTACAACCAATTTCAGGCTTTTGGGAGATAATAAAGTCAGAGAGTATTGAGTGATTACTCTGATGAAGAAGCTGAAAAAAAGAATGCTGAGAAGGATTACCCTCGCCTCCCCATATTATTAAAGGTATTTTACTTTTAATCTTTTTTCCGTTAAAAGATAAACTTTTCCCGTTGCTTTCCATTTCTAATTGTTGAAGAAAGCTTGAAAAAGTTCGCAATGGGTAATCATAAGTAAGTATTGCATGGCTTGAAGTACTAAAAAAAGTACTATAGTAATAACTTATTAATGCTAGGTTTATAGGAATATTATTTTCGGGCTTTCTCTTAATAAAATGGCTATCAGCAGATTTAGCTCCCTCAAGAAGTTTCTTAAAGTTTTTGGAACCAATACTCACGACCAAAGGAAAGCTGACGTTAGACCATAGTGAGAATCTTCCACCAACTCCTTCAGGCATAGATAATATATTTTTAGAATTAATCTTCATCTTTATAGCAGCCTCTTGATTCGTTGTGACCGCAAATAAATGTTCACGATAATTACTAATTTTTTTATCTTTTATTAACAGCTTTTTAATAAAATTTAAAGCCTCAAGAGTTTCCATTGTATTAAAAGATTTTGAAATAAATACGAATAATGTTCTTTCAACGTCAATATTTTCAAGCACATCAAATATGTTTCTAACATCAAGATTATATACAAAATCAATTTTAATTTTATTTACTCTAAATTTTTTTAAAGCATCATAAGCAAACTTTATTGGCAAGTATGATCCGCCTATGCCAACCGAAACAATATTAGTTATTTTTTTTCCAGAGCTTCCTTTTAATTTTCCAGAAGAGATTTGATCTGCTAAAGAAAACATTTCTTTTCTTTCTTTTTCTAAAAGTTTGATAACGCTTTTATCTAAATTTTTATAGGTTCCCCTTAATGCGCAATGAAGAACAGGTCTTTTTTCACTGTGATTAATTTCTTCACCATTTAATAATGATTTTAGATTTGATTTATAATTAGTATTCTCAAGAATTTGGTATAAATTATTTAATATTTTTTTATTTATATTATGTTTTGAAAGATCTAGATTAATACTTTCACCTTTAATTGGTTTTTTTAAATGATTTCTATCTAATATTTTTGACTTTACTAAACAACTATTGATCTCTTTTTTGATTTTGGAATGATATGAATTTTTTTTGTTTTGCATGGATGTTAAATTGCTTGCATACTTATCGAGCCAGTTTTTTTGATAACATTATTATTCTCATCTAGATATACCATTTCTGGTTTATGAGAACTTATTTCTGATTTTTCTAGAGATGCATATGAACAAATTACAAGTTTATCTCCAGGCTTTGCCTTATGTGCAGCGGCACCATTTACAGAAATGATTCTACTACCAGGCTTTGCGAGAATGGTATATGTAGATAGTCTTTCGCCGTTTGTAATATTGTAAATATCAATTTTTTCATACTCTTTTATTGAGGCTTGATTAAGAATTTCTACATCAATAGCACACGACCCGTCGTAGTCTTTTTCAGAATGAGTAACTATAGCGCCATGTATTTTTGATTTTAAAAAAAATTGATTCAAAATTATCTTCCTATAAGCATATTGTCTATTAGTCTAATCTTACCACAATGTGCAGAAATAAATGCATATAATTCAGCACCATCTGGTGATGTTATACTTGGTAAATTTAATATTTCAAAGTATTCAAGATCAAGGCGTGAACTTTCAAAATCATTTTTTATAATATCTATAATTTCATTTTCATTTTTTTTCAAACCAAAAAGTTGTTTTGACTTAGATAAGGATTCAAATAAAATGCTCGATTCCATTCGCTCATCGGGTGATAATAATGTGTTTCTTGAACTCATTGCCAAACCATTTACGTCTCTAATTGTTTCACAAGGAATTATTTCTATTGGGTAGTTTTTTAACTTAATCAATTCTTTTATGACCATTAATTGCTGCATATCCTTCTTGCCAAAAAATGCATATTTTGGATTTAAAATTTGAAAAAATCTATGAACAATATCCATAACATTTAAGAAATGACCTGGTCTATATTTCCCACATAATATTTCTGTTATTTTTTTTGGTTCAAGGCTTGGATCAAAGGCTTTAGATATATTTTTTATTTCATATTCTTTTGGTGTAATTAAAAATTTGCACTTAGTGTCTCTTAACTTTTGAATATCTTCTTCTAATGTTCTTGGGTAATTTTCAAAATCCCTAGGATCATTAAATTGCGCTTCGTTTACGTATATTGATACAAGAATATTTTTTGAAAAATTCTCTGCATTTTTTATTAAGGACATGTGTCCTGCGTGCAAATGTCCCATTGTTGGAATAAAAGCAATATTGTTTTTGATAAAACTTTTATCATTTATGAGGTCAACAAAGCTTTCAAAAATTTTCATTTTTTCACATCTTGATTATAATTTTTAAGAGCACTATAAACTGAATTTTTATTTTTTAAATAATTTTTTGCAAAGCTTGGGATTTTTTTTGATATTCCAACTAAATCATATAGGACTGAAATTTGCCCATCTGTATGTTGACCAGAACCAATACCTATGACTGGAATATCAACTTTCTTTGAAATGAATTTAGCAACTTTTGAATCAACACATTCTAGAAGTATCATTGATACTCCTGCATCGTTTAATAAATCAGCTTGCGCGATGATTTCTTTTGCAGATTTATTAGTTTTGCCATGTACTTTTATATCCCTAGAAGACTTTATGAATTGTGGTTTAAGACCTAAATGACAACATACTGTAATTTTCTTTTTTAACAAATATTCTATCAATCCAAAGCTTTTATCTTGATATTCAATTTTAATGATACTTGCTCCAGCTTTAAGGATTTTTTTTACACTTGAATAAGCTGTCTTTTTATTTTTTAATGCAACTCTAGGTAGGTCGGCCATAATTGGTGTATTTTTAACCCCTTTTTCTACACATCTTATATGATAAACCATTTCCTCTACAGTGACTTTATGAGTATTATCACAACCTTGTATTACCATACCTAATGAGTCACCAACCAAAATGAAATCTATATTAGCCTGTTCAGCAACTCTGGCAAAACTCGCATCGTAAGCAGTTATGCTAGAAATTTTTTTCTTTCTTTTTTTCATTAGTAATAATTTCTTTGTTGCATTATTCATTATGCTATTGATCCCATTGGGTTTAAGTAATGGATGCCATCTTCAATTTTTGAAATTTTCTTTAATAACGTTTTATAATCGTTATCGTTATTTAACAAATCAATATTTTCTGTATTCACAACAAGTAAAGTGGAATTCTTATATGAATGAAAAAATGAAGCATACGAATTGTTTAATTTTTCTAGATATTCAATGTCCATAGATTTTTCAAAAATCCTGTTCCTTTTCTTTATTCTATTTATCAATATTGAAGTTGGCGCCTGAAGATAAATCACAAGATCTGGTGAAGGAAGACTTGATGTTAAGTATGCATATATTTGCTCGTATAAATCTAATTCATCTTTAGTAAGATTATTTTGTGCGAATAATCTATCTTTTTGGGGCATGAAATCAGACACCCTTATATTTGAAAAAATACTTTGTTGATTGATTGCTTGTATTTGTCTAGATCTAATTAATAGAAAATATAGCTGAGTAGCAAGAGCAAGCTGTTCTGGGTTATCATAAAATTTTTCTAAAAAAGGGTTGTTTTCCACTTTTTCTAGAAGAAGTTCTGCATCCCACTCAAGTGCTAACTTATTTGCAAGCGTAGTCTTTCCAACACCAATAGGGCCTTCGACAACTACATAACTCATATCTGATATTTTCATTCGACTAAATTAACAGATTTTTTAACCTTATATTTACATTTTTTAATTAGCTCTTTAACTAAGCCATAACCAGGCATATATATATCTTTATTGATGTCATAAAGTGGTTTCATTACGAATTCTCTTTCAAACGCAAGTGGGTGAGGAATTGTGAGTATAGAAGAGCGAAATTCTAACTGCCCATACATAATAATATCAATATCAATAATCCTTTCGTGCCATCTTTTATTTTCTACTCTTCCCATAATTGATTCAATACTTTTCACAATGTTTAAAAGGTCTAAAGGATTTAACTTTGATTTACACTCTATTACCAAATTAAAGTAATGAGATTGATCCTGTGGTCCCATAGGCGGACTTAAATAGCATTTTGAAGATTTAACAAATTCTATATTTGGTTCTTTTTTTATGTAATTTATAGCTTTTAATATTTGCTTCTTTGGATCATTTAAATTACTTCCTATACCAAAGAATATGCTTTCTGATTTATCAAAATAAAATTTCATAAATTATTTACTTGAGATTGTCATAAACATCTTGCCAGTTATTAGAATATTCTAAGAGATCAGAATCGACATTTGATCTAATTAGAAAAAAATCAAATGCAGCTCTAAATTTTTCCTGTCTAACCATATATTCTATATTTTTTCGTGATAAATCAAAAAATTTATCCTGCATACGCCATATTTGAAATATAGTTGGTTGGAAAAAGTTCGGTATTGAAATATTTTTACTTTGCTCGAATAGAATTTTTTCAAATTCTTCAAATAAATAAGTTTTTTTATTAGTTTTGCTCTTTTCCTCAAACAAAGGCCAAAGGATTACTGCATATATAAATGCTGGATTTAAAGATAGCCCTTCATTAAACCTCTTATCAGTATTTTTAAGTGCAGAAACTATCATAGAATCATATTTCTGATTATTTTTTATTAGACTATTTATTCTAGGAAATAAATATTTAAATAAATTATATTCTTTTAATTTTTGAAATCCTTCTATTGAATTACCACAGTGCATTATTTTTATAACATCATCAAATAATCTTGATGGTGATGCTTCTAAAAGATAATATGCATTTTTAACTATGCTTTTTTTATGATCAGTTGGAAGTTCGACTGGTAGTTTGGATTCAAACTTTACAGCTCTTAGCATTCTCACAGAATCTTCCCTAAAGCATATGTCAGGATTTTTAATTGCTTTAAGAGTCTTCGTCTCTAGGTCTTTTATTCCACCAACATAATCATGAATTTTTTTTGTTTCTATGTCGTAATACAGCGAATTTATTGTAAAATCTCTTCTATATGCATCTTGACTAATGCTACCGTAAAAATTATCCCTGCGTGATGTTTTATTTCCACCCTTGAATCTGTGAGATTTATTTGACGAGCTTATATCTGCTCTAAAAGTACTTACTTCAATGTATTTTCTTTTATCAAAATAAACATGAACTATTTTAAATCTTCTTCCTATTATTTGAGAGTTTTTGAAAATCTTTCTAATAACATCTGGATGAGCATTGGTAACTACATCAAAATCTTTTGGCTTGAAGCCAAGAAAAAGATCTCTTACGCAGCCGCCTACTAAATAGGCATCAAATCCATTACTTTTTAATACTTGTATTGTATTTAATGCATCAGGGTCAATAAGATCGTTATTGATTTTGTGCTCATTGTGGGGATAGATTTTAAGACTCTTACTCATGAGACTTAAATCCTATCACAATTTTATTTCAGATATCGTGAATAAATACTAATTAAAATCAGATGTTAATTCATCCACAATGGATTTTGTTATAATCTGATTACAAGAATATTTATCATGATCAACACCCATTGAGATATTTGGATTTTCTTTTAAACCTTTAATACTTGATTCAGAAAATTCCCACCTTAAAAAATGAACTGCCGAGGTTTTGGTATCATCTTCTCTCTCTAAATCCTCATCTGCAATTGGAAATACAGGTGCGCTTGCGCCAAGCTTAATCCAAATTTTTCTCTCTACACCTTTTAGTTCTTTAAGCTTTTCTCTTCTTTCTTGAACATTGGTATACTCAATAAGCATTGTGGCTTTTAAATTTTTGCCATTTGGGATTAATGGGTTGTAAGCATCTAATTCTTCCTGAATTGCATCAGCTTCAAAAATTTTTTCTATTCGAAGCATTTCCTGAATTTGATACTGAATAGTAAGTTTATTTTCAAAAAGTAAAGTAATATTTTCACCTAACTGTACATTTCTATTTTTTTTAATACTTAAAACGTTTTGCTTAAAATCATTTCTTTTTTCAGCATATTCTTCAAGCTTATACAAATCATCTCTTGCTAACATAGTCTTTTCTCCTAAAAATTAAATATCGTAACTCTTTCTTATCAAGCTAATTGGGTGATTATTAGTCTCCACATTTTTTTCATTTTCAATGCCGGAGCCAATAAACTTTGCCGCCATTGGACAATCACTTGTAAAATTTGTAAATTCCCCTTTATTTATTTTAGAAATTACAGGCCTTCTAATCTTAAGTGCCTTTTCAAAAGATTCTGCCTTAATCGCATAAGAACCGTCATGACCTGAGCATCTTTCAATCATTGAAATGTTTTCGTTACTTATGTAGCTTAAAAGCTCCTTTGTTTTTGGGCCAAGATTTTGAACCCTTTGATGGCAAGCAGGCTGATAGGCAATGTTTTGAGCTTTTTGTTTGAAATCTTTTTTAAATAAACCTTCTTTATCTCTCAAACTTAAATATTCAAAAGGGTCGAAGATTTTTTCCTTTATCATTTGTACTTTTTTGTCATTAGGAAAAAGGAGTGGTAATTCTTGTTTAAACATTAAAACACAAGAGGGTACTGGTGAAACAATATCCCAACCTTGCTCAACATACTCATAGAGTCTGTCGACATTTTTATCTTTAAGCTTTTCTACTGCAGCAAGATCACCTAACTCTAATTTAGGCATTCCACAACAATTTTCTTTATCACAAAGTTCAACTAATATCTCATTATGTTGGAAAACTTTAACTAAGTCCTCAGAAATTTCTGGCTCACTAAATGAACAATAACAGGTTGCGAATAACTTAACTTTTCCTGTTGTAGTTTTTGTCGACTTTACTTCAATATTATTTACTTTCAGATTTTTATACCTCTTAATAATGGTATTTGAGTCAAATTTAGGCAATGCTGCGGCATGATGAATTTTTAAGAATTTCTGTAATAAAATTTTTATTAATTTATTTGAAAGCAAAAAATTGAAAATTTTATCAAGTAAAGGTTTATTGCCAATACTAAAAATTAAATCGGTACTACTTAAAACGAAGTTTCTAATCTTTGATCTCAAATCAAACTTATTATTTTTAAACTTTAATGCTTTTGCTCTGAGCATCAAATGTGGGAAATCAAGATTCCACTCATGAGGAGGTACATATGGACATTTGGTTTGATAGCAAAGATCACATAAATAACACTCATCGACCACTTTTGTATAATCTTTTTTGTCAACTGACTCTAAATCAAAGTTTGTTGATTCATCAATTAAATCAAACAATGTAGGAAAAGCATCGCAGAGACTCACACACCTTCTGCAACCATGGCATATATCAAAGACTCGAAATAACTCATCATTTAATTCGCTTTCGTTCCAGAAACTTGGATTTTTCCAGTCGATATTGTGACGAGTAGGCGCACCTAATCCACCTTCTTTAGTAATAGGATTCATCAGTTCTCCAAAAATTTAGAAGCCGTTAAAAATTGATAACGGCTCCTTAAGATAATTAAGCTACGTCGTCTAATGCTTTTTGAAATCTATTAGCATGCGATCTTTCTGCTTTAGCTAATGTTTCAAACCAATCAGCAATTTCGTCAAAACCTTCTTCTCTAGCTTTTTTAGCCATTCCTGGATACATATCTGTGTATTCATGTGTCTCACCAGCAATAGCTGTTTTAAGGTTTGATACTGTATCACCAAATGGCTCGCCAGTAGCAGGGTCTCCGCACTCTTCAAGATACTCAAGATGACCATGAGCATGACCTGTTTCACCTTCTGCTGTAGATCTAAAAACTGCTGCTACATCGTTAAAACCTTCAACATCAGCTTTTTGAGCAAAATATAGATATCTTCTGTTAGCTTGAGACTCACCAGCAAAAGCTGCCTGAAGATTTTTTTCTGTTTCTGAACCTTTTAATTCCATGATTTTCTCCTTTATAAAAAACTATAATATATGGAAAATTACTCATTGAATCAAAATGATTTTATCTATATTATATATAGAATTTACCTATATATAAGTATTGTTTAATATATGAAGCAAATATATGAATTTAAGAGATATTGAGTACATTGTTGCAGTTGCAGATACAAAAAGCTTTCAGAAAGCTGCAAATCAATGTTATGTATCCCAACCTACATTAAGCGGACAAATTAAAAAGCTTGAAAATTATCTTGGTGGCATGATTTTTGAAAGGACTACCAAAACTTTAAACATCACCCCTTTCGGTGATGAAATAATTTCGAAGGCTAGAGTGATTCTTGAACAAACAAATGCAATTAAAAACTTATCACATGATTTCAAAGATCCATGGCACACACCGCTAAAAATAGGAATAATTCCCTCGTTGGGCCCTTATCTTATTCCAAGTTTTTTAAAAACATTAAGAAAAGAGATTGGAGATTATAAATTTTCATTTGACGAGGATATTACAGATAACATTACGCAAAAACTTATTAATAGGGAGCTAGATGCAATTTTTCTTGCAACAGATATAGACACCAAACAATTTAATGAAATTATGCTTTTTGACGAACCTTTTTGGGTAGCCTATAGCTCTAGAGATGATATGGGTCACTTAAATGAAATACAAACGTCTGATCTAAATCTTGATCGGATGATTTTACTTTCTGATGGCCACTGTCTGAGAAACCAAATTATTGAAATATGTAATACATACAAACAAGAGGATAGCGTTGGGTTTGATACAAAAGCATCAAGTTTAGAAACACTGATTAATTTAGTTTCAAGTGGTGAAGGTTACACATTAGTACCAGCTTTATCGTTGCAAGCAGCCTGGACAACTGACAAAGGCATTCAAGTGCAAAAACTTAAACATGAAAAGGCATATCGCTCAATAAGATTAGTGTATAGAAAAAATTATCACAGAGAAGAGCAACTGCTAAAGTTAGCAGAGCTTGCATGTTTAAGGTTACCTAATACTGTTGTAAAAATTTAGTTTCTTTCAATGCCTAATAAAAAATTTTTCTTTTTAATATAAAAATCATTTTCTTTAAACGAACTTCCAGCAAAACCGCCCACGCAATTAATTGCGATTACTCTGTGGCAAGGAATTATAAGATGAAGCGGATTTTTTCGACAAGCATTTCCAACAGGTCTAGGATGCGACTTAACTTTATTAGCGACTTCACTATAAGTTAAAGTTTCTGAATATTTAATATTACTTACTGCTTCTAAGACTTTTTTTTGATAATTAGTGCCGTTAATTATGTAGTCGACTTGAAATTCTTTTAAATTGCCATCGAGATAATATTCGATTTGCTTGCAAATATCTTTTATAAAATTATTAGTTTTATTTTTTCTAGTTTTAGCTTTTTCTAGTATTTGAAGTTCAGACAATACATAATTATCATATTTAAAGCCTATTGCCCCAATCGTTGTTTTATAGATGTAGTTGTAATCGGAAAGTAAATCCAATCGACTATTTTGGTGTAGCTTTCTTTGCTACAGTTTTTTTGGACGAAGTAGCTTTTTTTGCCACCGCTTTCTTAGTAGCAGAAGTTTTTGTAGTAGAAGTTTTTTTCTTATTGGCAGAAGATGCTTTAGTGCCTGATGACGCGAGCTTTTCTTTGATTCGTGCAGCTTTTCCAGTTAATCCTCTTAGATAGTATAATTTAGATCTTCTTACTTTACCTTTTCTCTTAACTTTGATGCTTTCAATTAAAGGGCTATGTGTTTGAAAAACCCTTTCAACACCTTCTCCATGTGAAATTTTTCTCACAGTGAATGAAGAATGAAGTCCTCTATTTTTAATAGCTATAACAACGCCTTCGTAAGCTTGGAGTCTTACCCTATCTCCTTCCTTAACTTTTACCTGAACCACTACATCATCTCCCTGAGCAAAATCAGGAATATCAGCTTTAAGTTGTTTTTTATTGAATTCTTCTAGAATATTCATTTTTTAACCCTCTAAGGTTGGTAATGATATATCCTGCGAGCGCATTATGAAAGCTTTTTTTTAATTTTCCTTTTTTTTATCTATGGACTTTGACATGCTCTTTCGCCATTCTGCTATTTTTTGGTGATTTCCACTTAAAAGTACATTTGGAACTTTTTTCCCCTCAAAATCTTCTGGCCTTGAATATTGCGGAGCTTCCATTCTCTCATTTTCGAATGTTTCGTTACTTAAAGATTCAGAGTCTCCAAGTGTTCCTGGAATAAGTCTTGTTATGGTATCAATAAGAATACATGCAGCAACTTCGCCTCCAGATAAAATATAATCTCCCACTGATATTTCTTGATCAACTTCAAGATCAATGAAGCGTTGATCTACACCTTGATATCTGCCAACCACTATAACCAAATCATTTTTAAGACTTTTGAAATGTTTAGCCAAAGATTGGTCTAAAGTTTTTCCTTTAGGGGACATATAAATACACTTTGGATTATTTAGCTTATTTTTCGCAAATCTTGTAGCCTTCACTAATGGCTCAACTTTTATTATCATTCCTGCGCCACCACCATATGGCTTATCATCAATATAAGAATCTTCTGAAAAATGTCTAACGTTAATCACTTCGATATCAATAATTTTTCTATCAATAGCTTTTTTAATAACCCCATAGTTTACGTAAGACTCTATAATTTCAGGTATTATACTAATTACTATAATTTTCATTGATTACTCCAAATAATCCTTTGAGACCAGTAATGAATTCTCGAGAAGATTGATTTCAATGATAGCTGAACCTTGAATAAATGGAACTAAATGCTCTTTTTCTTCTTTATCAGTTATGACAATAACATCATTTGCCCCTGTCCTGATAAGGTTAGAGACTTTTCCAACATTTTTCTTGTCCTCGGAAAAAACCTGTAAGCCGATTAAATCTTGCCAATAGTATTCATTTTCACCAAGAGAAGGCAATTCATTTCGATCTATATAAATTTCTTTTTTTAAATATTGCTCAGCAGTTGTTCGATCATCAATTCCTTTAATTTTAATTTTAATATCTTTTTCAAACGTTATATTTTCTATTTCAATCTTTTCTAAACAATCGTCAATAAGGATTTCAAAATTTTTATAAGTTGAGATGTTTTCGTGCGGATCGGCAAATGATTTAATTTTTAACCAACCTTTGATTCCAAAAGGGGCTAATATTTGAGCAATAAGGATTTTATTTTCTAAATTCAAAAGAAGTTAACTTGCTTCTTTTAGAAGCTTAGCAACTCTCTCTGAGGTTTGTGCGCCAACTGAGATCCAGTAATCTACCCTTTCTTTGTTGACGTGAAGTTTAATTTCTTGGCCGGTTGCCATTGGGTTAAAATATCCAAGACGTTCAATATATCCACTTCCTCTTCTTTTGCGCGAGTCTGTGGCAACCAAATGATAAAATGGTTTTTTCTTTGCTCCGCCTCTTGATAGTCTAATTGTTACCATAAATATATTATAATGAAATAAAATCCGTATTCTACTTGAACTAACAAAATTGGCAAGATATTCTTGCTTCATGCCGCTGTGGTGGAATTGGTAGACACGTCAGACTCAAAATCTGATTCCCGCAAGGGAGTAACGGTTCAAGTCCGTTCAGCGGTACCATTTTAAATTCTTGGTCTTTAGGAGTCATCTAAATTAAGGATTGAAGTTATTGAGAATACTGTTATGCTTCACATTCGAGTTTACAAGTTTAAAACCTTTTATCCCCGAAAATATAAAATTAGTTAACTAATTTTTTTGATCAACAAAATAGAGAGAAAATATGTCAGATAGAGAAACAGGAACAGTGAAATGGTTCAATGATTCAAAAGGTTATGGTTTCATCCAAAGAGAAAATGGTAAAGATGTCTTTGTTCATTTTCGAGCTATAAAAATTGAAGGCGATGGATATAAAACATTAAAAGAGAATCAAAAGGTTGAATTCTCGGTTGCTGAAGGTGAAAAGGGCCCTACAGCTGAAGATGTTACGCCAGTTTAATTAGTTATCAGGTATCACCCTCTTTTACAAAAACACCGTCCACCATTTTTCCTTTTCGATCTTTAATATCGTTATAGGCAACTGATAGACATTCGTTCATGGTGAGATTATTTCTCACCATTATATTAATTAAAACCACCATCATATCTCCGATGTCGTCTTTAATATCTTTCCCTTTGCATAAGCTATCAGAAAGTTCTCCTGCTTCTTGAATAAGTTTCATATACTGATCTTTATCACTACTGCCATCTATTAAATTACGGTCTCTATGCCATTGACCAATTAGCTTTTCATAATTTATTTCTTCCATACCTCGTGCCTCTTATTAATATTATTTCTATTACTATATATAAAAAAATTAGGGGATAAAAATTAATTTAGAAATTTTTACATGTTATGATTTAAATTTATTGCCCTGGTGGCACAACTGGATAGCGCGTCCCCCTCCTAAGGGGAAGGTTGCAGGTTCGACCCCTGCTCAGGGCACCATTTAATTAAGTGGTAAAAAAAAGTTAAAAATACCAAGTACAAAAATGTCTTCTAAATCTTTCCTTCCGAAGTCTCTAAATAGTGACATATCCAAAAAGTAGGTTGAGGTCACATAATAATTTGTGCGTTGCACATTTTTTTTCACATACATAGATGCTATTCCGCCGGCTAAATTACTAAGATCTTCTTTTGCTCCTTCCTCTCTAGCTTTCTCACTTATACGATCAGCAACAAACGACGAAAAGTTACTCGTGGTTGGGTTAGTCGCATACATTACGGATAGTAATATGGATATGAAAATTAGAAGTCTCATAAAGTTATCCTAGCACTTTTAAAGTTATATTTCTTAATTTGACTAATTGTTCAAGTAATAATAGGATACCCCCTATGGGTATAAGAACTTTTTCTTTTTTGATGATCTTTGTTTCTTTAAATCTTGAAGCAAGGCCAGTATCTTATCCTGGAGGAATCACTGCAATGGCATTTACCGATGACATGAAAGACTCAACGTATATACATTACTCTCCTACATATAAATATTCTTTTGGTATTGAGACTGTTAGTGATAAGCATTTTAAAAGCGATTACCTTTACGGCAGATTTACTTATTTAATGAACCGAAAAAATACTATGACCTCTCAAAGAAACCTTTATTTTCAATCAGGGATATCATCAAAGGATATTGATGATTTTTTCTACGGTTTTAATGGAGATTGGGAGACACGAAGAATATTTACAAGTTTTGAATATAAGAAAGTCAATACACCCAATACAACTTATTCGGTAAAATTTATTCAAGCTGGTATTGCACCCTATTTAGGAGAGTACGGTGATTTACATACTTGGCTAATGGTTAAACTGAAAAAAAATAGTTTAAGTGATTCATGGTCGGCCTTTCCATTTTTCAAATTTTTTAAAGGAGAAGCTTTATTAGAGTTTGGATATAACAAAACCGATTGGGAAGCACACTTTATGTATAGATTTTAAATTATAGGAGGAAAACATGAGATATTTAATTTTATTATTTTACTTTATTTCACTCTCTGTCTTTGCAGGTGAAAGTAATAAGAGTTCACATGATCATCACGATCACTCAAGCCATGATCATAAAGGAGATCAGACTTTTGTTGACGGACAAAAATTAAATGTAGACCAAAAAAAACTTGATAAATTTCTGAAAAGTCTTGATGAGGGTCAAGTTGCAGTAGTCAGTGTCAAAGGAATGGTTTGTGATTTTTGTGCTAGAGGAATTTCTAAAACCTTTAAAAAAGATGAAAATGTTAAAAAAATATCAATAGATTTAAAAAATGGCAAAGTTGTGATTGCTTACCAAAATGACTACAAAATATCTTTTGACGATATTAAAGAAAAGATGTTAGAGAACGGAATAAATGCTGTAAAAATGGAAATTATCAATATATAAGTTAATGATTTATATTTATGAATGATAAAGCAATAAATATTTTTTCCTTATTGACTTCTTCGTCGACTTTAATATGTTGCGCCTTGCCTGCAATTTTTGTTTTACTTGGTGCAGGGGCAAGTTTTGCAAGTCTCATTACTGTTTTTCCATTTTTAATTGTCATATCAAAGTATAAGATAGGCATATCAATTTTTGCACTTGTCATGATTGTCATTGCAGGATACCTCAATTATAAAGCTTCGAT
>CEVH01036532.1_pt1 | contig 15713 bp, 9 predicted proteins | sample 356521 | NCBI WGS metagenome assembly CEVH01 (sample SAMEA2623446, study PRJEB7988) | marine metagenome | isolation source: saline water (ENVO:00002010), including
GAATAGGAGTAAGTGTATTTGACCCAAATGGAACAGGAAGTGGAGCAGAAGTAAGTGTATCTAGTATTGGTGTCGGAGGAACATTAACTTTTAATATAGATGATGGTGGAAATAATTATTCTGCAGATACACAGATATTTGTGTCTGAGCCATCTTATGAAAATTTAAATGTAAAAGGCATTTCTAGACTTGATGGAACGACGGATACTGGAATTGGATTGCAAATGTCAGTTGGAGTTGGAGGAGCATCAACAACTGTTGGTATTGGATCAACTTATGCAAAAATACAAACATTTAAAATCACAAGACCTGGATATTCCTTCAGGAAGGGAGATAAGTTTACTCTCGTTGGATTAGTAACTGATTCTAGATTATCTTCCCCAATAGAAGAATTTACACTGGAAGTTTTAGAAACTTATCAAGATTCATTTGCTTTCTGGAGATTTGGTGATTTAGATTATGTTGATGATATTGCAGAATATCAAGATGGTGTAAGAACGAGATTTCCATTAACTTACAGAGATGGAGTTTCAATTAGTTTTGAATCAAATAAATTATTAAATGAAGATATTAATTTTACTAATTTATTGTTAGTATTCGTGAATGGTATCCTCCAAGTTCCTGGAGATGCATATGAATTTAATGGGGGAACTTCTTTTAAATTTAAAGCAGCTCCCAGACCAGATGATAAGGTTGATATATTTTTCTACAAGGGAACTGATGGATCAGACACTCAAGATGTTACTAATGAAAAACCAATTTTGGAAAGAGGTGATGAATTACAAATTATTGGATCTAGTGTTAATTTAGAAACGCAAAAAGAAAGATTGGTATTTGATATCACAAATTCTGATAGGGTTGAAACTAATCTTTATACTGGTCAAGGATTAGATGATACCAATTATAGACCAGTTAACATTATTAAACAGAAAACTGATAAAATTATTTCGGGTGAAAAAATTTATAAAACAAGAGATTCTTTAGAGGCATATATTTATCCTACTGCTAAAATAATTGGTGACATAAACTCTTCAGAAACTAATTCTATATTTGTAGATAATGCTAAGTTTTTTGATACAAATGTTGCCGCAGCAGGAACATTTGATGCAATGATAGTTGGTGGATTACCAAATCCAACAACAGCATCAGCAACTGCATCAATTAACTCCGATGGTGAGGTAACAGGATTTACTATTTCTGGAGGTGATGGATATGTTAGTATTCCTACAGTATCCATATCAGCACCTCCAGAAATTGCTGTCGGTGTTGGAACAACTGCTACTGCTACAGCAACAATTTCAAATGGATCTGTCAATGCAATTTCAATTACTAATCCAGGACTTGGATATACTATTGCTCCAAAAGTATTGATTTCATCACCAAATATAATTTTGGACAATATTACTGATTTAAAAGGTGATGAAACAAGAGGATATTCTGGTTTAGTTACTAGTATAACTCCTGTAACAGTTGGTGGAGATCCTGCAATTCAATTGTCACTTCTTAAAACTTCTTCGGGGTTATTGAATGAGTTGCAAACTGATAGACCAATTTATGTTTTTAATACTCGTATCGGATCTGGAGTAACTGCTATGGATACTTTAGGTATTCATACTGTAGGTATAGGAACCACATTTGCAGATAATGTTTATTATGTTAGAACTGTAGATACCACTACACATTCTTCTGAAAATTTGGCAATTGTAAAATGTATGGTTCAAGTTAACACTGGACTGACATCTGTAGGTGATAATAATAATCCTGTAGGAGAATTCTCATGGGGTGAATTGAGAAATGCTGGTGGATTTGGTAGATCTTCTTCAATTTCTATAGGTGTTACTGGATTGACCATTGATGCTGGTTTAACAACATTTCCAGTCATTCAGAGAAGAGGGTCCATTTATGGAATTAGAGACACAGGAGCTCTTAAAAAACAATTATAAATATCTAAAAAACGAGTAATATGGCGGCAATAGTAACGGACCAATTTAGAATATTAAATGCTAATAATTTTATTGACTCCGTAACGAGTAGCAATAATTCTTATTATACATTTTTGGGATTAGTCGATTCATCCCCATCTTCACCTGGATTTGGAAGAACATCTAATTGGGATACGAATACACCATCACCTACTGATAATTTTCAATATTCTTGCCATTATAGAGAAACTTCATTATTTGGCAAAAAGATATCATCTTCAGATGTGCGTCGAGTCGTAAGAAGAATTAATTGGACCATTGATACCAAATATGACATGTATCGTCATGATTATAGTGTTGATAATCCAACACCTAATGGAGGAACGTCTAGATTATACGATTCAAATTTTTATGTGATGAATAGTGAATTCAAAGTTTATATTTGTTTAGATAATAATGGATCAAAAACGGGAGAAGATGCCAAAGGACAAGGCTCTCAATATGAACCAACTTTTACTGATTTAGAGCCCTCATCTGCTGGTGTTGGTGATGATGGATATATTTGGAAATACTTATTTACTGTTTCTCCCAATGATATTATAAAATTTGATTCTACAGAATATATTATTCTTCCTAACGATTGGTCAACCTCCACAGATGCTCAAATACAAAGTGTTAGAGAATCTGGAAATTCTGACGTAAATAAAAATCAGATCAGAAAAGTTTATATTAAAAATGCGGGGGATGATTATGCTTTTGGAACTCATACTGAATTAAATATTCTTGGAGATGGCACTGGTGGTAAAGTTACAGTTACGGTTGCTGAGACCGGAGAAATTACTGATGTTATAGTTACTGCTGGTGGAAGTGGATATACATATGGAATCATAGATTTAAGTACAATTAGAGGCGATAATTGGGGTGCTACAAGTGACAGAGCTTTACTAATTCCAATCATTCCCCCATCAAAGGGTCATGGATATGATCTTTATAAGGAATTGGGAGCAGATAAAGTTATAGTTTATACTAGATTTGATGACTCTACAAAGGATTTTCCAACAGATACAAACTTTTCTCAAGTTGGAATTATTAAAAATCCTGAACAATATTCCTCATCTGGATCTATTTTTAGTGATAATACTTTTTCAAGTTTATATTCAATGATGTTAAGTGAAGATACAACAGTAACTCCTACAATAGGAGAATATATGTATCAAAGTATTTCTGGTGTTGGCACTGCACAAGGATATGTTGCATCATATGATAAAAATACTAAAGTATTGAAGTATACCAGAGACAGATCTTTGTATTTTGGAAATCGATACGATCAAACCGATCATCCAAATGTTAGATCTAAATCAACATTTGCAGAGTTTAGTCAAAGTGCAGGAAATGTCACTATTGGTAGTGATACAGTTTCTATTCAATCATTTACAGGAATTGCAAAAACAGTTGCTAATCAAGAAATAAATTTAGGTGTTTCTTTTAATGATGGTCTTGCAAATCCAGAGATAAATAGAAAGACGGGAGATATTATTTACATAGATAACAGACCCGAAGTTGTAAGAGACATTAGACAAAAAGAAGACGTTAAAATTATTCTGGAATTCTAAAACAAATGGCACAAAAAAGAAATTTAAACGTTAATCCATATTACGACGATTTCGATAACGATAAAAATTTTTATAAAGTCCTATTTAAACCAGGATTTCCAGTACAAGCTAGAGAATTAACTACCTTACAATCAATATTACAAAATCAAATTGAATCTTTTGGTAAAAATATTTTCAAAGAGGGGTCCATGGTTATTCCTGGTGGAATAACTTACGATCCTAGTTTTTATGCCGTAAAATTAAATGCAATAAATTCCGGAGTCGAAGTTTCAACATACATCAGTAATTTTATTGGAACAAAGATAACAGGTCAAATATCTGGAGTAACAGCAACAATAAAATATGTTGCGTTTCCTGGTGATCCCAACATTGATGACTTAACAGTTTATGTAAAGTATGATAGTTCTGGATCAGACTTTGTTTTTACTACTTTTGAAAATGGAGAATCTTTAATTGCTGATAAAAATATTACATATGGAAATACCACAATAAATGCCGGGACTCCATTTGCTTCATTATTATCTTCAAATGCAACTTCAACGGGATCTGCAGTTTCTATTTCGGATGGTGTTTATTTTATTAGAGGTTATTTTGTTAATGTTTCTAGTGAGACAATTCTATTGGACGAATATTCCAACACTCCTTCTTACAGAGTTGGTTTAAAAGTTGATGAATTGCTTATTGATGCCAAAGATGATAATTCACTATATGATAATGCAAAAGGATTTTCAAATTTTGCTGCTCCAGGAGCCGATAGACTAAAAATAGGTCTTTCATTATTTAAAAAATCATTAGATGATTTAGACGACAAAAATTTTGTAGAACTTTTAAGAGTAGACACTGGTAAAATAAAAAAAATACAAGAGAAAACTCAATACAGTATTATAAGAGATTATATTGCAGAAAGAACATTTGAGGAGTCTGGTAATTATGCAGTAGTTCCTTTTTTACCAACCTTACAGAATTCTCTAAATGATAAATTGGGAAATGATGGTCTTTATAATGAGAATCAAAAAACAGAACAATTAAACGATCCATCAGATGACTTATTATGTGTAAAAGTTTCTCCAGGAAAGGCATATGTAAGAGGATATGATGTAAAAACTGATTCGACAATAGTATTAGATGTAAATAAACCAAGAGAAACAAAATCAAATAATACCACTGTCCCATTTTCAATGGGAAATGTATTAAGAGTTAATAACGTTTCTGGACATCCAACTCAGTCTGGTATTGTTAATTTTCATAGTAGACATAACTGTGAAGGTATAGGTATTGGCAGTGCTAGAAATTATACATTTAACGTTACAGATGCTGCTTACAGTGGTTCTTCCACTAAATGGGATTTATATCTATATGATATACAAACATATACAAAATTAACTTTAAATAAATCTTTTAGTGACACTGAATTGCCAGCATCTTCTTTCGTAAGGGGAAAAAATAGTGGTGCAAATGGATATGCTGTATCCAGTGGTGGAGATGATAATTTAATTACTCTTAGTCAGGTTTCTGGAAAATTTGCAATTGGAGAGCAAATTTTAATTAATGGTGTTGAAGTTTCAAATTCAATTGAAAATGTTGTGAGTTATGGTACTCAGGACATTAAATCAGTTAGTCAGAATACTGATGAATTTAAAGCAGACAGTGTATTAGAAAGTTTTTCTTTACCCAACAATGTTTCTGAAATTGTCATTAATGGATCAAATGCGACAGCAACAAGTCCAGGTGGAAATTTTACAGGAATAAAAACTGATAGTGTTATCAGGTATAAGAGAAATACTTCGGGAGAGACAGTAGAAACATTTAACAGAGTGGTTGAAGTTTCTTCAGATGGTCTTACGTTGTCATTGACAGGAATTGGCACAGTAACTGGGATATTTGATGGTGGATATGATAATACAGGAACTTTTAATGTAAAATTAGGAGCTCCCATTATAAGGGGAGAAGAAGATGCAAAATTATATGAAAAACTTCCTGATAATAATATTTCTTCTTTGGATCTTTCTTCTTCTAACTTAAAAATTAGATTGCAGTCAAATCAAACACAAACTTCTAATTCTGTTGGCATAGTAACTATGTCAATTAGTGATTTTGATACGACTGGAATATCGACGGTTTCCTTTAGTGCTTTTGACGCTGAAAGATATTCTTTACACAATAATAGTGCTCCGAGGTATATTGGAACAATAACTTCTGATTCATTTAAAATCGATACTGCAAATAACACAGTTTCTTTTTCTGGACTTTCTGCAAGTAGAGCATATAAATTAGATGCTACATTAAATAAGACTGGCATAAAAAGTAAAAAGAAAACTTATACCAGGAGTAAAGAACTTTCAGTAAGTTTATCAAGATTAGATGGGTCCGGCACAAACAATAATAACTCAACCAATGATGGATTAACTTATAATAATAATTGTTATGGTCTTAGAGTGCAAGACGAAGAGATATCATTAAATTATCCAGATGTTGCAAAAGTTATTGCGGTATATGAATCTTTAAACTCTTCTAGTCCAACATTGGATAAGATTACTTGTTTGAGTACATCAAATATTACTAGTGCGGCTATTGTTGGTGAGAATATTATTAGTAAATCTGGAAGTGCAGTTGCTAGATTTGTTAAGAGTACTACCGATAATGTTGCTGATATTGTATATTTAAATTCTGGTAGATTTGGACAGGGTGATGAAATTGTTTTTGAAGAGTCAAATATAACAACAACAATAACAAATATTTCATTAGGTAATTATTCAAACATAACTGATAATTTTACTCTCGATAAAGGTCAAAGAGATCAATATTACGATTATTCCAGAATTATAAGAAAAGTAGATTCTACTATACCATCAAAAAAATTATTGATTATATTTGATCATTACGAAGTAGATTCTTCCGATAATGGAGATTTATTTACTGTGGAAAGTTATGATAATGAAAGATATGATCAAGATATACCTGAAATTGGTGTTGATAGAGTAAGAGCAACAGATACACTTGATTTTAGACCAAGAGTTTCTCCGTTTACTGGATCATCAAAATCTCCATTTGATTTTGATTCAAGAGTTTTTGAGGGCACAAATAGAATAGTTGCTCCTGATGAGGACTCTTCAGTTGGATATGAATATTATATTGGTAGAATTGATAAATTGTATATTGATAAACTAGGTGTATTAAGCATTAAAGAAGGACAATCTGGTATAAATCCAAAACCTCCAATTGTTAGTGATGAGTCTATGGAGATAGCTATTATATCTCTTCCACCATATCTTTTTAACCCTCAAGATGCAGAGATATCATTAGTTGATAATAGAAGATATACGATGAGAGATATTGGATTTATTGAAGATAGGGTTGAAAATCTTGAGGAAGTTACGTCTCTCTCGTTACTTGAGATTAATACACAGACATTACAAATAAAAGATGCTGAAAATAGAGATAGATTTAAAAGTGGTTTCTTTGTAGATGATTTTAGGAATAATTCTCTTATTAACTTAGACTTTTCAACCGTAGAGGTTGATGAGGAAAATAATGAAATGAGACCTTTCCTTTCTAGAAAGTCTCTAAAAGGAGCAATAGCAATATCTGGTAATAATAGAAGTCCAGAAACTATTGACTATGAGGATCCTTCATTGCAACTGTTAGATAATAATGTTAAGAAGAAAGGTAGATCCATTACTTTGGACTATGAAGAAGTTCTTTGGATTAGTCAAAATGTTGCAACGAAGTTTGTAAACGTTAATGAATATCATGTTGTTGCATACAGAGGAGATGTGACTTTATCACCACAGAATGATATTTGGACAATCGTTCAATCTTCCACAAATGTAATAAACAGAACGAATGTTTTTGGTCGTCGTGGTGGTGGAGGAGTATTTAGAAATACAGGATCTTCTACTTCTATTTCTAGATCTGCTATTAGATTTGCTAGATCGAGAAACACTCAATTTTCAGCTACAGATTTGAAACCCAATACAAGATATTATCAGTTTTTAGGTTCTGAGGGTAATTTAGATTTTATACCAAAATTATTAGAAATTGAGGACGTAAGTGGGTCTTTTACTATTGGAGAAGAAATTATAGGATATCAAGTTGATGGAGATAGTAATTCAGTTGCAAGAATAAGATTTAGATTGTCTAAACCAAATCATAAAACAGGAGTTTTTAATTCTCCTGATACCATATATGAGTTTAATCCTTATGATTATCCACAGTCAAATAGACTGCCAGATTTTTACACTGAGTCATCTACAGTATTGAATGTTGATACTGCATCTTTAGCACAAAGTGCTCAAGGAAGATATAGTGGATATGTTGAAAAAGGATTTATACTTGAAGGACAAAGCAGTGGAGCAACTGCCTCTGTGAAAGATTTGAGGTTGATCACCGATGCTTTTGGAGATCTTATAGGAACTTTCTTCATTAGAAATCCAAATGTTACTGGAAATGTAAGAATAGAAAATTCCACTCATACTTATAAGTTAACCAATAGTTCAACAAATAGAGAGGCACTTATCAGTGAAGAATTGGACACTTTACTTTCTTTTGCAAGAACTCAATACATTACAAGAGGAACTTTAGAGAGAAGATTCACAACAATTACTAATACCACAACTGTAATTATTGGTTATGGTGATCCATTAGCACAATCATTTACTGTTGGGGGAAATATTGATGCACCTTCGGCAATTGGAAGAAATGATGATGAAAATGGTATTTTCTTAACATCTGTTAATTTATATTTCGCAACTATTGATGAAGAAAATAAACCATTGAGAGTTGAAATTAGAACTGTAGAATTGGGAACACCAACAACACAAAGAGTAGGTGAAGCAGCCCATTTAACTCCCAAAAATTTCATTGATGATGGAAATGGAAATATTTCCGAACAAGTTGTAATTAAAACTTCGACTACAGGTCAAGAAGCAACTAGAGTTACATTCCCAGAACCAATATACTTGGCTCCAGGAAGAGAATATGCACTGGTTATTGTATCCGAATACAGTGATCAATATCAGGTTTGGTCAGCAGAAATGGGCAAAAAGAGTGTGTTGTCTCAAGATCTTCCAGATGCAGATGCTGGCGTATATTCTCGCCAATATGCGTTTGGAAGTTTATTCATGTCCCAAAATGGATCTATTTGGACAGAAGATCAAAATCAAGATCTTAAGTTTGATCTTTTTAAAGCCAAATTTACTTCAAATGCTGGTACTGCATTCTTTTATAATTCTCCATTGGATACTAGTAATGGATATAAGAGATTATTGGATAATAATTCAGTAAAAACTTTACCAAAAACTGCAACTATTAGAATTACACCAGTTAAAAAAGATAGTACTGATTATAGTGTTATGGAAACTACATTAAGTCCTGGTAGAAAACTTGCTGGTAATGAAAACTATCCCGGAAGTATTGCATATATTACAGGAGTTGGTTGTAGTGTTTTTGATGTTAATGGTGGCAGTGATGTTGGAATTGTTACTGGTGGTACAAATTATGGTGTTAATGCTTCAACAAATGTGGGAACATACAATATTGTTGGTAATGGTAAAAATTTAACTTTAGATATTCCCGCAACTACAAATGGAACTCTTCAACTAGATGGATTATCTGTCAATAATAGTGGTAGTGGATACAAAGTTGGTGATGTTGTTGGTATTGTTACAGCAGATACCACAGATAGAACTGGTAGAGATGCTCAGATAAAGATACTTGAGATTGGAGGTATTGATACGTTATTTGTTTCTGGTATGCAAGGAGATATTGGTGCTAGCAAGGCTTTTAGTGTTGGTATGGGTGTAAGTTACTATGATAATGATGGTGTTGTTGTTTCAATGGCAAATACTACCATCACTGGAATTGATGATGGTCCTACTTTAAGCTCCGGAAATTATATAAGAGTTAATCACTTCAATCATGGAATGTATAGTGGTACTAATAAAGTTGTGTTAAATGACTTAAAATCTAGTGAAATACCGACTACATTAGAATCCGAATTGCTATTATCTGATGTCAGTAAAATAAGTGTCGGAAGCACCACTGATTTTGATACCTTTGAAGGAGTTGTTGTTAGTGCTGCAAATACAGGATATGTAAAAATTGGAAGAGAAATTATAGGGTATGAAGAAGTTGCTACTGGAAATGAGTTGAGATCGATAACAAGAGGTGTTGACAATACAAAAATAGTTAATCACAAACTTTCTGATGCTACAGGAAATGTGTTAACAATACCTGTATATAAGTATGAATTGAATGGCATTTCTTTGAGAAGAATAAACGGTGTTAATCTTGATATATCTTCTGAAGGAATGGATATTAATGGATATTATGCTAGTGTAAGTAGGTCTGGAAATGGATCTGGAAGAAGCACTGACACTTCCGATTATGCACAATTATCTTTCAAGAATGAGTTACAAACTGGAGGTAGGGATATAAATTCTTCAGAAAATATAGTATTCACTGAAGTTATTCCCAGTTTCCCACTTCTCCTCCCAAATGATTCGACATCAGTTTCTGGATCAATAAGAACTATTAGTGGAACAAGTGTTGATGGTAGCGAATCTTCTTTTGTCGATAATGGTTACGAACCAATAGAACTTAATGAGGTTAACAAACTTTCATCTATAAGAATGGTTGCTTCTGAAATTAATGAAGATGAATATTTAGATACAATGCCATCCAATAAATCTTTAACTACAGCGATACGACTATCCACAACAGATGAAAATCTTTCACCACAAATCTTCTATACTGAAGAGGCTGGAACTATTCTTCAAAATCCATTAATTAATAATCCAGTTTCTGATTATGCTACCGATAATAGAGTTAATTCTCTACAGTATGATCCACATTCTGCAATTTATGTCTCCAACACAGTTAATTTAAAAAATCCTGCAACATCACTTAAAGTTTTGGTTGCAGCATATAGACATCAAACTGCTGACTTTAGGATACTTTATAAATTAAATAGAGCAGATTCTAGTGAAGTGGAGCAAGAATTTGAATTGTTTCCCGGTTATGATAATTTGACATTCGAAGATGATGCTTTATTGACTGTTAGAGATCAAGCTAAAAATAGCGGAAGACCAGATGTATTTGTTAGAGCAAGTTTAGAGGATGAGTTTTTGGACTATGAGTTTACGGCAAATAATCTGGATTTATTCACTGGGTATACGATTAAAATTGTAATGTCCGGAACAAATGCAGCATATTATCCAAGATTTAAAGATTTGAGAACTATTGCAATACGATGATTAGAGTAGAAGGGTATCAAAATTTGTATCGTGATGAAAAAAGTGGTGCTATCATAAATCATGATAGCAATGCCTATAATCAATATATTAATTCTTTATCTTATCGAGAATCTCAAAAAAGAGAAATAGATAAAATGAAGAAAGATATTGATGAAATCAAATCACTATTAAAGGAGTTGGTAAATGGATCCAGATAAAATCGAACTAACAAGCATAGGCAAAATGTTTGAATATGAAAAACAAGCTAGAATAATTGATGAATTGGATTCAAGTGAATTAAGAGAAGTTGCAAAATCATATTGCAAATTATATTTCAAGCAACAAGAAGTTGTCTCTAATCTTGGATTGAGAGGAATATAAATAACAAGTAGTGATTGTTATATTAGATAGATGGCTACGTATTCCAGTAATCTTGTCATAAACACTAATGAGGATTACATTCAAACTTTCGATTTAGCATCTTCTGCAGATAATAGTGCCTTAAATTTGACAGATTACACAGTATCTTCTCAAATGAGAAAATATGCTGGAAGCACTAATGCAACTGATTTTACGGCAACAATAGTTTCTCCGGCAACATCAGGAAAAGTTAGTATAGCTTTAACTAGTGGTGCTACTTCAAGTTTAAAAGAAGGTAGATATGTTTATGATATTGTTATCGAGAAAGATTCTGTGAAAACAAAAGTTGTTGAAGGAATGGTTATTGTTGTACAAGGAGTCACTAGATAAAGGTAATTTTAATGGCAAAACCAACAACAAGACAACAACTCATTGATTATTGTTTAAGAAAACTTGGTGCTCCTGTACTTGAAATTAATGTAGATGATGATCAAATTGACGATTTAGTTGATGATGCAATTCAACTATTTAATGAGCGTCATTTTGATGGTGTTGAGAGAATGTATTTAAAATATAAAATTACGCAAGATGATATCGATAGAGGAAAGGCAGGCGGAACTGATGGGGTTGGTATTGTAACGACTACTGGCACATCCACAATTGTTGGCACTGCAACCACATTTAATTTTTATGAAAATTCTAATTATATTCAAGTACCAGATTCTGTGGTTGGGGTAGAAAAAATATTTAAATTTGATACTAGCTCAATATCTGGTGGAATGTTTAGTATAAAATATCAATTATTTTTAAATGATTTATATTATTTTAATTCAGTTGAATTATTACAATATTCTATGACAAAATCATATCTAGAGGATATTGATTTTTTACTTACAACAGATAAGCAGATAAGATTTAATAAGCGTCAAGATAGACTCTATCTTGATATAGATTGGTCATCTCAAGAAGCAGATAATTTCTTAGTAATTGATTGTTATAGAGCATTAGATCCTTCTTCATTTAGTCAAGTTTACAATGATAGTTTTTTAAAATTATATTTGACATCTCTAATTAAGAGGCAATGGGGACAAAATTTAATTAAGTTTAGGGGAGTCAAACTACCTGGTGGAATTGAATTGAATGGTAGAGAAATATATGAAGATGCTGAAAGAGAATTGGAATCAATAAGACAAAAAATGACATCAGAATATGAATTACCTCCTCTCGATTTCATAGGATAATGGCATTAAATCCTTTCTTTTTACAAGGTTCTTCTGCAGAACAAAGATTAATTCAATCTTTGGTAAATGAACAATTAAAAATGTATGGTGTAGAAGTAACTTATTTGCCAAGAAAAATTGTAAATAAAGATACTATATTTACAGAAATACAATCTTCCACATTTAATGATAATTTTTCTATAGAGGCATATGTTAATACTTATGAGGGACATGGTGGTGCTGGAGATATATTAACAAAATTTGGAGTTTCTTTGAAAGATGAATTAATTATTACTATTTCAAAAGAACGATTTGAAGATTTTATATCTCCTTTTTTAGTATCAATGCCATCTAGTGAAATAGAGATTTCTTCTAGACCAAGAGAGGGTGATTTAATTTATTTCCCTCTCGGTAAAAGAATATTTGAAGTTAAGTTTGTTGAGCATGAAAAACCATTCTATCAATTGGGGAAAAATTACGTTTATGAGTTAAGATGTGAACTCTTTGAATATGAAGATGAAATGGGTGGTTGGGAAACAGCAACTGCAATTACCGAAGAGATTGATGAGGTATTAGAAAGTCAAGGATATATTACTACTTTAAAATTAATTTCAATCGGATCAACAGCCACAGTTGGTGTAACTACATCTACAGGATATATTAGAAAAATATCGTTAACTAATGATGGATATGGATATACACAAGTTCCTACAGTAGCAATATCAACTGCTCCTCCAGGAGGCACTGATGCTACTGCAGTAGCAATTACATCTGCAACTAATAATGTATTTTCTATCAATGAAATTTTATTAACGAATCCAGGATCTGGATATACAGTTGCGCCCACAGTCAGTATAGTTAGTGTAGGTCAAACTATAGCAGGAGTTGGATATACGACTTATGGTGTAGGAGCAGCAGCAACAGCAATATTAGTAACTTCATCTGCTGGTATTAGTGGAGTTACAATTAATTCTGGTGGAAGTGGATATCCATCTGCACCTACAATTACTTTTGCCACACCAAGTTCCGGAGTCGGTACAGCAGTTGGTAGACTTTCAGTTACAACTGACAATGTTGTTGATAAAGTCTTCATATCTGATGCTGGTATTGGGTATACTTCTGGCACAGCAACAGCAACAATTTCCAATCCACCAATCATTACTGGAATAGGTACTTATCAATATAATGAAGAAGTTACCGGATCCATTTCTGGTGCAAAAGCAAGAGTCAAGACGTGGGATGTTACAACAAACACTCTTAAAGTGGGTACTACAGACGGCACTTTCTTGGTATCGGATGTAATTGTTGGAACTTCCTCCTCTGCTAGATATAGTGTTGATTTTATCGAGAGTGCAGAATTTAGTGATAAATATGACAAAGGAGATGAGATAGAGCAAGAAGCAGATCTCATTGTAGATTTTTCAGAATCAAATCCATTTGGTAACTACTAATGCTAGGAACTTATTACTACCACGAAATTATTAGGAAAACCATTATTAGTTTTGGAACTTTATTTAATAATATAAGTATAAGGCATAAAGATTCTAGTGACGATGTTGTAAGTGAATTAAAAGTGCCCTTAGCTTATGCCCCCGTGCAAAAGTTTTTGGCAAGATTGGAGCAACAAGGAGATTTAAATAAACCAGTTGCAATTACTTTACCAAGACTCTCTTTTGAGATGACAGACATTAGTTATGATCCATCAAGAAAATCTGGTGTAACTCAAACATTTAAGGCATCAGACGGAACAAATTTGAAAAAAGTTTTTATGCCAGTTCCATATAATATTGGATTTGAATTAAATCTTTTGTCTAAATTAAATGACGATGCTTTACAAGTATTGGAGCAAATTTTACCATATTTCCAACCAGCATTTACTTTAACTGTTGATCTCGTCAGTTCGATAGGTGAAAAAAGAGATATACCAATAATATTGGATAATATATCTTTTCAGGATGATTATGAAGGGGATTTTTCTACAAGAAGAGCATTAATTTATACTCTAAAATTTACGGCAAAAACATATCTCTTTGGTCCAATTTCCGATACCACTGATGGTCTTATCAAGAAAGTTCAAGTTGATATTTCCTCTTCAAATGATATTTCAACTGCAAAGCGTGAAATGAGATATACTGCTACACCAGATCCTATTGATGCTGGTCCAGATGATAATTTTGGATTTGATGAGGGATGGGAATTTTTAACTGATTCTCTTTCTTACAGTCCTACACAACAAAAAGATATTTGATAGGTTAGTTGTATGAATAATAATTATAATGGTCTTGATGAGGATCTTAATACGGAAAGTAATATTGTAGAAACAACTGCCCAGAAAATACAAGTTTCTAAATCAAAAGATAATGATATTGAGAAAGATTATGAGTATACCAGAGCAAATCTATATTCATTAATTGAAAAGGGACAGGAGGCAATTAATGGAATTATGGAACTTGCTGGTGAGGGAGCAAGTCCAAGAGCGTATGAAGTTGCGGGTCAATTAATAAAAAGTGTTGCTGATACAACTGATAAGTTAATTGATCTCCAAAAGAAAGTAAAAGAAGTTGAAGAGGATACAATTAAGACTACGAATAATGTCACTAACAATGCAGTATTTGTAGGATCGACATCAGAACTTCAAAAAATGTTAAAGCAAGGTTTTCTAAATAATAAGGAATAGTGTAAGTTTTACATCGTGACAAAGAAATATTGCCGTCTTTGTAAGAAAAAGGAAACACGTAACCAATGTGGATTTGGTCCTAAAATGTGGGATAAGTATAGTGTTGATGATGCTACTGAAAAAGAAATAGAAGATGCTTCGGGAGATGTAAGTGAATCGAAAAGTGGTGATAGTTCTTTGCGTGACTGGTTTGGCAAGAGTCGCTCTTCTGATGGTACCCCTGGTTGGGTTCAATTGGGTGGTAAATATGCCGGAAAACCTTGTGCCAGACAACCAGGACAAACCACTAAACCAAAATGTGGATCTTCAAAAATGAAGAGAAACCTTAATAAGGATGAGGAGCAGGCAGCATTTCGTCGTAAGCAACGTCAAGATCCAAATCCAGATAGAAAAGGAAAGGCAATTAACGTGAAAACAGAAGAAACTAAGAAAGATCACGAATTTGAGATGGCTCGTCGTCAACTTGCAATAGTAAATAATGCTTCTGATAGACTTAAAAAGAAAATGGGTAAAAAGGGAGAAGGTGAATTAAAGGCATGGGTACAATCTAAAATTACAAAAGCAGCAGATTATATCGATACTGCCGCAGATTATGTGACTAATGAAGCAGCAGGTGAAAAAGATGCTTGTTATAAGAAAGTAAAGTCTCGTTATTCTGTATGGCCTTCTGCATATGCCTCGGGCGCATT
>CEVH01009067.1_pt1 | contig 15563 bp, 14 predicted proteins | sample 356521 | NCBI WGS metagenome assembly CEVH01 (sample SAMEA2623446, study PRJEB7988) | marine metagenome | isolation source: saline water (ENVO:00002010), including
CAGGAGACATCATGTCTACCAAACTACCCAATCCTCCACCTCCTACTACAGTAGGTTCAGGCATTTGTGACATAGTTAATTGGTTTTGACCTATTATGTTATCAATACTACTATGAGCGGACATTTCTGGCTGCATAAATCCTGTTGACACAGCTTGTGCTTCTGTCATTCTTTGTCTAAGTAATTCTTCTAAAAAGTTCATGATTACCTCTATTAATTTCTGTATGGATATTTTTCTTGGTATTTGGAAAAATATAAATTTCTAATATTTTGTTCGTTCAATAGTCCTGAGTTAGTAGCTCTTTGTACAAACTTTCTACCTTCATCTGTATATAGATTATTTTCTTCATCGTATTGTAATATTGCTTTAAGTAACTCTGGTTGAGAAGTGCTGCCTGTATTGGTATAAATATCAAGCAAAGGTTTTCTTATATTTTGCATAGATTGAGTAACGTCACCAGTTCTAATGTAACTAGATAGTTCTTTTGGTAAAACTTTAGTTAGTATGTTAAACCTTTTTACCATTGATGGATTAAAACCTAACTCATCTGCAAACATATTATACATTATATTTATCGATTCTGGATTGTGCGTATAATATCCACCAGATACCGATTTCCCTTTACCTAATAACGATAGTAAAGATTGAGTATACCATGGCATTTCTTTTCTTTTGGGTGGCATTATCGTATAACTTGTTGTCTGGTTGGTGGGTTCATAGCTTTGTCATTAGGAGCCATCCATGGGTCTTTAGAATACTTGTCTCTATATCGACTAATCGATGAATTCCATTCTCTTAGCAATCTTTTGTACTCGTTTTCTATAGACATTTCCTCTTTTCTCTGCTCAGGAGTTATCTTAGACATATATAATTCGTATCTTGTTTTAGCTCCCTCTGTTTTCTTTCTCCAAGAAGATGGTATAGGTCTTTGAGCTGATATCAATGTCTTCAAATTTTTATTAGCTAACTTCATAGCTTTATAAGGAGATTTAATTAATAATGGATTTTTGTTCAACTCATCTTGCATAATAAAATTTCTAGCCGCATAAAATATTTTAGCTTTTTCCTCTGGGTCATCTGTCCAGAACGCTGCCGCAACCATACGATAGTGTGGACTACGTCTTGTTAAGTTCTCTAACTCTCCACCCAAATATGGTTTATCTCTAAAGTAAACTTTATTAAATTGTCTTTGTCTCCTACGTGAATCACGTTGAGCTGTTAGTGATGGTTTTGCACTTCTTTCTATTCTACGCAATAACTGATTAAAAAATACAATACCATCTCTACTCATATCTTCCAATGATTGTGGTACAGTTTTTTTGCCAGTAAGGCCAGCCCAAAAGTTTGTACCTAGTGTTTTAAGAGTGTTGTAAACTGCTGGTGTATATGATTCAACAGCATTACCGTATTCATTAAATGCATTACTAAATATACCAACACCTTCTGCTTTCAATGCTAATTCAAAATATTTATCCATATCTTTTTTAAATTGATTTTCCCTTTGTTCTCCTGTAGCAAAATAATGTCCTGTAAATATAGCTTTACCCGCAATTGGTAATAATGTTAAATATCTCATCATTGGTACTGGATTACCATCTACAACCAATGGTTTTATTACAGAGTTAGCTATGTTTTCGCTCATTCTATATGCAACTCTATAGAACAATGTTAAGGGTTTTGCCGCATTCATACCCATCCATCTGGGAACAAAAGGTAGACTCGGGCCTCCTTGAGTAATAAGATGAGACATTTGTTGAGCTTGCTTAATAAGGTCTGGTCTCTCGTAAATACGTTCACTACCTAACCTAACCGCATCAGCAATTTGCTTATCTGTCATCTTAAATACATCCGTCATTGTTCTCATCGAACTTTCTTTAGATACACCTATATTCATTACATTTTTCACACCATTAAGATTATCAATAGAATTTTTAAGAGCTGATTCACCAATAGCAATACCTGTCATTCTATTAACAATTTCTGTTGGTCTCATCATGCCTGGATTGTATTTAGAGTATGCTACTCTACCAGTCATCAATTCATGTACTCCAGCTTCTTTACCACCTAATCTACCTGTTAAAGATGATATTTCTCTCGGTGATGCTAATGTTCTACTTAGTCCATTCAATGCTTCTCTAAAACCAAATACTGTTGCATTACTAACTTGACCAAGAATTGTATTTTTATATCCTGCTGTCGGGCCAGATAATCCCAACTGAGCTGTTGCTATTGTTAAATTTCTAGCAACTTTATCAAACCTTGTTTCTTTTTGAATAGCATTTAATTGCAATGACAATGTTTCTTGTGACCAGTTAGCAAAAGATTCATCAGTTTCTCTACGTATTTTTTCATAGATTTCTTGTTGACGAGCACTTTCTGCTCCTCTTTTGCCAAAAAACTTTGTAGTTGGAACTATATGTGCAATTTTTTGAAAATATATAGGTAATATTTTACTAAGATTCCTTTCATATACATCAACAGTTTTGCCAACTGTTTTTTTATTACCATTTTTATCAATAACCTGAGAACCTTTTTTGACGATATTTCCGTTAACATCTTTCATGTTTGCAAGTTCTATTACGTAATTTGTACCCTTTTCAAATGCCATCATAGGTGGTAAGTCTGCAACCCTCGCGTACTGTGTTCCGTAAACACCTGCTTTATCCTGCCATAACTTAGTTGAGTTTGTAAGATATTGTTTAGCTGCGTCATGTTTTTCACGGGCTGAACCCGCCATACTTCTTATAGATGGGTCTGTCCTTGATACTACCCAAGCAACCCCATCAAAAAATTTGGTATTTGTAGACATTAAATCACGAAACTCGTCAGTCAGTATTCTCGTAAGATAGTTTCTTTCTATGTGATGATTAAATTTGTTTGGAGTTCCTTCACGATTATAGATTTTTACAAATCGACTCGCTTCAGAAGCAGGGTTCTTAACTTCAACCTTATCAGAACCGATTTTTTTTACTGTATAAGTATTCTTATCTGACCAACTTACAACATATCTATTTTTACCATCTATATACCAACCTCCTTCATATTTACCTGTATCAGGATTAAGTCTGCGTAGGCTATAAAAGTACTCAGTAGGTATTATTTTACCAGTTTCTGGCACTTTTATCCACTTACCATCTCTCATAACATCGCGTGTAGCGGGTACAGCAGGGTTTTTAGTACTACCATTACTATCACGAAATTTTACCATGTCTAACAGCCTTAAAGCATCCCATCCAACAGCTAGGTCTATTTTTTTATTAAATCTATCATAAACAGCAAACAAGTCTTCGTAGGGAGCATTTGCTTTAGAACCAACCCTAACAGACATATTATTAGGAATCAAAAGTTCAGCTAATATTGTATCTTTGAAGTTTTGAAAATATTCAGCAGCTGACTCAACATCATACTTGTCTAATTTTTTATCATAAAATTCTTTGAATTTTGGCTCTATAACAGATGAAAGTTTATCAAAATCTTTTCTTTTCATTCGAAAATGTTTCATCATATTTGTTATAAACTCAGAACCTGTACCATTTATTTCTTGTCTCAATAATTCGTGATATATCATGTTCAAACCACGTTGTTCTGCACTTTTAGACCTTGACATAAAATGATAACTAGATGCTGGTAGTGTATAGTCAGCAACAGCATGTAAAAATTTTTGAAACCTTGTTTTCGTTCTATTAATCATGTCAGCTGGGGGCACTATAGATGTCATTTTATCTTGATAGACTTTCGTATTTCCTGACGGACTAAGGAACGCAGTTGCGAATTTTACTTGTTCTGCTGTCATATTATTAGATGAACCCAAACTCTCTGGAAATAATTCACGTAATATATAACTGTATTCTTCTTGTGGTATATTAGCTTCTTTCTGAGCTTTTTTGAGTTGTTTTTGTTGAAATTGAAACTTTTGTACTTCGGGGCCTTTTATGTTAGATATTCTATCTATAGCATTAATAATCTGCATTTCTACAGCGTCTGGATTTAACCACTTATCTCTTGCAAATATTTCAGCTTCTTCTTTGTTTTTAAATCTAGCGACCTCTCCTTTGTTCATCAATACTCTTGTTTTAGTTTCTATTTTGTTTTGTGAACGTGAATCCCATTTAGCATGAACAGTCCATGGTTTGTCATTAACAGGATTAAACTCTGGATATGATTCAAATACCTCAGCATCTATCTTAGCTTTTCTATCCATACGATTCATATCAGGCCATTGGTTTACATTTGCATCCTTTAACTGAGCAAACTTAGAACGTTCTTCATCCCTACGTTTCTCTAGTTTCTTTCCCAATGACTCCATACGATTAATTTCATAAGCTCTTGCTAGTTCTGGTGTAACAATACCATCTGGAAAAGCTGGTTTACCATCTGATAGTTTTAACTTTTTTATTGTTGTAGGTGAGTACTGATAGTATGTATCAGTTACGACTCTTTCCACAGGAGTAGGGCTTACAAGTTGTTGTATTTTACCGCCAGGCCCGAACTCATTGTAAAATGTTTTCGCAGACTTTTTATATCCAGACTGAACAGCTTCCTTATATATCTCTTGAAACATAGCCGTCTCGTATGGTTTTTTAGTCTTAGCTCCGAATATACCCGCCTGATTCTCAGACCACGCTCTGTTATAGTCCATTACCATTCGAACTAAGTTTATAATATTCTCCTCGGCTGTATATCCTGTAACTTTGTTCTTTTCAGCAATACTAAATTGACCAGCTCCTTTTACAAAGTCTCCTTTTACATTGTCTTTTATACCAGTTTCTTTCAAAGCTTTGACTATGTTACCGACTGGTTCCACCATACCTCTACTCTCAGCTTCGACAGTACGTATATTTTCTGGTTTTATACCACCACGAGGTTTTCTTTTAGAAAACAATTCTTTAAAAATAGGGCTATTAACGTTAAATATTCCTACCTCTTGATACGATGTAGATGAGAATCCTCCGCCTAAATCTTCACGTACAGGTCTACGTTCTTGTTTAACAATCGGATTGTCAAAAAATGGTTTACCTTCTTTACTTGTTTCTAGGTACTCTAATATCGGCCTTTCTGACCTATTTGCCTTTTGTATTGATTCATATACTTTCTTAGGCATTTTTCCTGCAATAGCTACCTTAGCAACACGAGAACCACCATGTGTTTTAATTTCAAAAACACTTACATCCTTAAATAAATTTGTGTATCTCGTAGGTTCTGACCTCATCCAGTCAGGCATAATAATTTCTTGTCTAGCTGTTTTATTGAAAGAACTTAATGTTCCTAAATATCTGCCAATACCAGCCTTACTATAATCTAACTGACGTGTATTAACATCATACTTTGGTATTCTTACAAAATCCCCTGTTTTAAATCTTTTAACACCGCCTACAGGTATTACATATTCCGAGGTTTCAGTTGTAGATACACCCTTGTAAGCTTCATCTAATTTTTTCTCTGCTATTGATAACTGTTTTTGAGCTTTTATAAGTTCTGAAGAATATCTTCTTTTTGCAACTTTTGGATTAAGTTTGCCTTCCTGTAAATCTAAACTATACTGATTCTTAGCGTCTTCTATCCTTTGTCTTGCGTCTCTAGTTTTCTTTCTCCAAACATCTACCTCATTTATTCCTTTAGTTTCTTTAAATGGATTGACAACAGTTTCTATTGAAGAACGTACATCCTCAACCACCTCGTAGGAACGAGATGAATCCATAGCATCTCTAAGTTCTTTTTCTTTGATTTGCAATTCTTTTAGTGCAATTTTTTCTTCAGGTGTTAAGTTTCTAGATTTAACAGGAGATTGAACATCTGGCACATTTTTACTAAATACTTTATTGAATGACTTCAAAGCTTCTGTTCGCGATGAACCTGTTATTCCAAAAGGTTGACCAGAATTAATATCTCGGTACATGATTTGGTAATTACCATCATCTTTTTCAACGACTCTTAGTAATTCAACTTGTCTTTGAGGTTTTTTTCTATCTGTATAAAAGGGTTTTTCAATCGACTTGTCTAAAATACCTTTTACTAACCTGTCCATGCCGGGAGTATCCATAATAGAATTTAATCTTGAATCCGACAACTCTGGGTTGCTTAATCGTAAAGCAGTAGACATTTTAGATTTAATATTTAGTTTACTTAACTGTTGTCTTGCATAATGAAATCCAACTAAACCCAATCCATGTATGAGTCTTTCTTCTAAAGTCATATCTGATTGACCTAAATCAGAATACATACCAGCTCCCAATAAAGATAAAGGCTCTACACCATACTTTATACCCTTTGAAGTGTATCCATACATTGTGGGTAATCCAGCTACAGAAAATACTACACTTGCGGCAGCGTCAGCCCCAAGTTGATTTAATCTTCCTTCTAATCTGTCATATGGTAATTTACTTTGACCATACATTGTAAATGCGCCTAGATTGTTAGCAAATAAATTTAAAGCCCTTGCATGATATGGATTTTTATCAGCAAGTTTTAATATTGTATTTCTGTATGGTTTAATTTGACCTAATAATCCAGATGGATTGTAGTATTCATTTTTTGTTATTGCTCTTTCAAAAACATCATTATATTTCTTTAATAAAGCTTCTGCCTTTCTTTGTTTCTTTGCTGCTTGGGCAGTTTTTCCTAGTTTCTTTAGTTTGTTCGATTGTTCAACAAGATTATTAAAAGTTTTGAATTTAGAAGCAACTTTAGTTGCTGAACCAATTGCTCCTACTCCTCCAGTAACTAAACTGAAAGGAATCATACCAACTACAGCTCCACCTAAACCACCTAATGCTTCAGCCCATAACTCTGAACTTTCATCGGCAGGGCTATATTGCGATTGCATTGTACCAAAGTGAGGTATAGCTGCTAACTTTGCACTTTCTGTAAATCTTTGCATCCATGTGGCATCTTTATACTGCTGGTCACTCTCAAATGATATATTTGTATTTGCGTTAACATCAGCTCTTTCATCGTCATTTTCCAGATATCCAATATCTAATCTTGGTATACTTATATTAGATTCTTGTTGACGTAAAACATTGTCAACATACATTCTATGTATATCATCTTTTGTCGGGTCTTTGTGTGCATTAAAACTAAATTCATACCCATTGTAATTTACAGTGTATCGATATAATTGTTGTTGAGACATATAAAATATTTTATTGTTGAGGTGGATTTACAAGTTCTCTTTTAATACTCATATCGCTATATTCGTATTGATTTATGGTGTCCTGATATAATTGAGCTTCCCTTAGAGAATCCTGTGTTAGTTCTAAATCATACATAGGTTTTCCAAATTTATTGATAAATTGTTGAAAATTGTAACGCTTACCGTTGACAATATATCCTATTTTATCACGCATTTGGTTACCCTGTGGGTTATCAATAATTACAGGAAATCTTTTGCCGCTTGATTTTTCCATAACTTCGTCACCAGATTGTAACTCTATTCTTTCATTTCTAGTTTTCAATAATAAAGGTTTTTTCACCGATTGATATGTCATGGTTCTTACACCAGCATCTATTCTAAATGCTTTGTTTTCTCGACCTGCCCATTCAAACTCTATCATAGCATTCTTTTTATCAATCATGCCCTGTCCCGTTTCTACTAACCTTTGAGCTGTGTCCGATGTGAACTTTTGTTCATATCTTTTATTCGTTCTTGGATTGATTAATGATATCACAGCGGTACTAGGTATTCTCATGTCACCTTCACTGATATCATTCATTAGTTTATAAGTAGTTTGTGCGGTTTGTTTCATACCTGTTTCAACACCACCATCACCTGATTCAACACCAAGATTAGTCTTTGCAGATTGTCCTCTTGTATTTAATGCCCAATTAGACATAGATTGGGCAAAGTTGTTATTAGGGTCTCTGAATTGAGGTGGTATATTAGAAATATGTCTTCTTTGAAAATCGAGTAAAGAATTTTCAGCCGCCCTTAGCTCTCCTTCTCCTGCTTCTAGTTTATCGAATTTTTCTTTTACATTATTATAAATGGATAAAGCATTATCGTACATTGATGATAAAGTTTGATATGTATTACCAGTTATTCTAGATTGTTGTTCAATTATAGTTTTAGCTAATAAAAAATTACCGTTATCTATTGCATCTGTGTAAGATTGGTAATTATCTCCCAATATATTTTTATTTAATTCTCCTAGCTTTCTATATGAATCAGCTTCGAATAACTTTGATTGTTGACTTGATATATTCGTTATATGATTTCTAAACAATGACTGGTCAGAAGTATTATCGGATTGAGAAAATCCTGTTCTAGCCGCTTCCAACTTATCGTCAATAGGTGCATTAGGGTCTCTAATTGTTTTCAAATAACCTTCTTTATTATCTGATTTAATTTTTGCCTCATCAGATAATTTAGCTACAGCTTGATACGCATCTCCTACTAAACCTTTATTCCTTATGTAATCACCTCTTTCATCCTCAGGCAAGAGACTTATCATTTTGATATCATCATCACGTTGAGCTTCTATTCGTCTTTGAGCTTCTAGAGACTTTCTTTCTTCAATTTGAGCAAGAAGTGTATCTCGTTGATTTTTACTTTTAGCATAGGCTAACAAACTGTTGGTTATATTGTTTGTAGCTTCAGCCCATGGGTCTCGGTATCCGTATCGAGATATATATCTTAAATCATCTATTGCATTTGCCACGATTTTAGCCTTTCTATAATTTTATTAACCAAAAATATTACCTTGATGAATCATGTATATTGATTAAATTTATCACCTTGTTGAATCATGTCCATATATTCTTCTTCTGATACCCAATCAGTTCCAGTCCAATACACTAGCTGACCATTTCTGATATCTGTTTGACCTACTCTGTATTGTTGATTTGGGTCATACATAGCTTCTGCTCCACCCTCTTGTAGTATACCTGCAGATGCTCTAAATCCTTGACCTAATGTAGTAGATAGTTGACGTAGTATATTAGCGTATTCACTCTCAGATTGTTCAGCAATTCTTTCTCGTTGTGATTCTAATGTTTGTTTTAACTGTCTTCTAGCTAATTGATTTGTACGTGAACCTACAACTCCAGTACCTCTTTGTCTACTTGCTATTTGAGCTGATTGAGCAGCCTGTACCTCTCTCATAGCTGCTTCACTACCTCGTTGATAGACTCCTGACAACTGAGATGGTAACTCAGTTAATGTTGGAAAACCTTGAAATCTATCCGCATAATCTGTAGACACACCAAAGAATTGAGCCCATTCATCAGATGATAGACCCGCTTTCATATCTCCACCCGATGTACCAATAAAACTTAATAATAATTCTTGTTGTTTTTCAGTTAGATTACCTAAATCCTTTACAAATTGTGGTAACATAGCAGCAGACTGACCTGATATATCTGGCCCTCTGGGACTGTCATCAATAGGAGTTGTGTCACCATATGGAAAATTAACAGTAGTATTTGTAGGTGTAGGTGGTCTCGTAGGTTCAAAAGTAGGTGTCGCTGTATTAGCACCTACTTTAGCTTGATTTGCACTCATATATTGATTGATATTATTCATCATTTGAGCTGGTCTTGAGTACATATTCCTAGGACTCAAAAAATCATCGTAAATTGACATTAATATCCACCCCCCATATACATACCATATAAACTATTCATATTTGCTCCCGGCACTTCTGGTAAACCACCTAATCTAAAAGCTGGGTTTGAATAAATATTTGAATATGCTCTTTGTGCAGTAGGAATGTTTGCACTGGTAGTCGCGGGGCTAAGAGAACTTAGAATATTCTTATATGTTAAATATTGTAATGGAGTAGTAATTGCACTTTGTATAGCTGAAGGAGTAACAGCTTCTTCTAGTCTTTCCATTGATGATAAGGCAGTATCCTGAACATCCATAGCTTTTTCTCTACCGTAGAGTAGTTTTTGTCCACCTAAAAATTGTTCTATAGTTCTCTTATCTAACCCTCTAGTAGCAATATCACCAGCGAATTTTGTTCCACCCCCAGCAATTGCACCTCCTATAGCAAGTCTTGCAAGATTACTGACACCAGGCGGTAATAAAAACATAGTTCCTAAAGCCAATCCTTTTGACAAAGCTGAACCACGACCAAATATACCTGATGCTTTTCTTAGGTTTTGACTTGCGGCTCTTGAGTATCTTTTAATAGCATCTGCTGTGATACCTCTTTGCAAACCTTCAAACATTATACCAGCTCCTGTTGGTGATAATGTTGATAAAAATGATGATAAACTTCTTGTAGGCATATGTCCTCCTTATCGTGCTATAACTATAGCATCTGCTCTATTTGCTCCTGTAATAGAGCGTGTTGTTCCACTTGACGTGGTATATGTTATTGATGTAAGTGCTCCTGCTAATGTTGCTGAACTACCTCCAGTTACGCTAAAATCTGTTATAGTCATTACTACTCTAGCTGTACTACCTAAAGCACCTCCAAATGTAAAATTCTTTGTTATTGTTTTTGTACCCGCTCCAAAAGCTGGGTCTCTAAAATCTGTAAATTGTTGTTGTTCATAATTTGTAGAATTAAAAGCATTAGAACCATCAGATGTTCCAGCTCTAATGTATCCTTCTACATTTATATCTCCACCTTTATCTACTACGGATGAATAGGTCAATGTAAATGTTACGTCTAATGATACAACACTTGCTGTAGCTTGGTCATCATATGCGTCATTACTAGTTTTAGATGTATTATAAGCTGGTGTAGATAATGGTGTTCCACCAAACGCAGCGCTAGAATCATCAAACGACGTAACTGTCGAACTACTAAGTACACTACCAATATAAATATTAGCTGTAGGTGTAAACCCTGTAGCTGTTTTATTATCTGCGAATACCTGTAATGATTGAGCACTAGTTTCATCAGAACCTGTTACACTATATGTTTGCATATCCTTTAATATAAACATAACATCATATTCAGCGTTATCATAATTAGCTAAATTAGCTCCACTAAATGTAAAAGATGAACCAAACGTTAGAGCTGATGCAGGTATAAACTGCATTTGTTTTGGATAATTAAATGTCTGACCATCTCTATTAAATGTTAATGATTCTGATGATAACTCCGTATATCTTGTAGGTTTTTTAGGATTTATAATAAATATTTCAGCTTCTTCAGCTAAATTATTTGCAGTTGTACCATTTACTGCTCGTCTAACTGTAAGAGTATTACTAGATATCGATTGTATCAACAAATTTTCAACCCCAGTTATTGCACCGTCTACAGCAACCTTTATAATATCTCCAACAGTAAATACAGAACCATCAGTTACGTCTATACTAGTTTCTGTAGTTCCATAATCACCATCCATAATAGCAGACGATTTTTGTTCTCTACTTGCAACTTTGATACGTTCTGTACCACCAGATGATGTAATTTCTACAGTACCATGTTTAAGACCATTAGCAGTAGACTCCCATCCACCTATTCTCTCATTTAATCTTTGACCTGCAGAGTTACCACGTTCCTGACGTTGTCTCGCTCTTTCTCTGTTAGTATTGACTAAAGGCATATTAATTCACACCTGTTGCAGGTTCTCTACTTGTAGTTCTAAAAACCACAGTAATATCATTTATTTTACATCCACCACTAACTGATGCTCCTGCAATTTGAAACTTTATACTACTTATGTTACCTATTCCTGATAGACTAATTGTTTTAACACCACTATTAGAAGCCGCATCCCAAGTAGAGGAATCCAAATCATCTGCTGTTCCATCTCCATCCTTAAAATACTTAGTAGTTACCGTAGCATTTGTGCTAGATGTATACGTAACAATTAACTTTAATGGACGTTTTAATACGCCAGGATTACCAAAATCAAAATCTTTTGTTTCTATTGTCCATGCTCCATTACCCTGAGCCGATGAATAAGACCTAACATTACCATCCTCTATCCAAATACAATTATCTTGGTTGTTTTGTAGGTTAGTTATCGCAGCTGATGTATAAGAACCAAGTTCTGTAAATGACTTAGTTGAAAAGTCATATACCAAAGCATCTGACGCCGCTCCACAGTTCTGTATCACTAACAGTTGTGAGTCTGGTGGATAAAAACCTACTACAGGATTAGTGAGTCCTGTCATTGGTTGTGAATTTTTGTCAAGTTTTGCAGATAACTCTACAATACCTTGTGTTGGTGACCATGCGTATATACCAGTTTTACGTACCCAACATACACCAAACTCAGTCTTAACTACAGCAGATGGTTTATCTATACCCAATCCATTGTAAGTTGCTTCTAATTGCCAGTCTGTATCATTAGGAGAACTAATGTCTATGATATATAATGTACTCTGTTTAAATGCTAATAATTTGTTACCAAATGACTCTATTGCTGTAAAATCCTCACCGTCGTTTGTGCCTAAGTCTATGTACTGATTAGGTGGAAACGTGTCATATTTACCAATTGGAGAGTATAGTATTCTATCTGGCATAAGTTTTACTGAAGATGAACCTGTTTCTACATAGTAGTTTACATGACATACAAATGCTCTTTGATTGGATATTGTAGAATCTTTATAGAACAATCCAGCTGCTTCTCCAAAAGATAAATGTCCTACATCTGGACTAAAACCGTTAATGGATTCGTATGTATCTATACTCGGGCCTTTTATTTCTATACTAGATGTATTGACATAATTACTGCCACTTGTATTTGACCAAGATACAAAATCAGCGCCCATATCTTCTCTAACTCCACGTTCAAAATCCATATCAGCAAATAATGTATATAAATCTGTACTATCTTTTTTTCTTATATATATTCTACCGCCCTTAATTCTTTCGTTAGATGAACTATCACTACGTGTTAATCCTATCAATACACCTGTAAAATATTGGTTTACACCAAGTGTTACAGATTCTGGAAAAGTATACAACAAAGACTCTTGGTCTCCCTCATAAACCCATGAAGAAGCAAACTCGTATGTTGTTGCTTCCCATAGACCGTCAGCATCTGTAGATTCAACTGACAATGATATATCAAAACCATTATCTTGAGCCCCGTAGGTCGCACTTGCGGATTCTGTTATATTACCTGCCGTAGGAGCCGCTAAATTATTTGTAACAGATACCCAAGTATTAACAGCTCCGCCTGGTATTGTACCAGTTCTATCTATATGTCCATACCAATAAGATGTATTACCAGTTTGACCAGTCTCTGAATCAACTACACGTAGAGCTCCGTTAGCGTAATAGTAATTTTGTTCACCACCAGCATGATTCGTACCTAAATCAATCTTAGCAAAATGATTAGAAGGTGAACCAAGTGGGTCTTCTATAAAATCTACTTGACCTGTAGCCACATCTGCCGCTGCTAACAACTCTATAGACTGAGCAACATCATCTAAGTCATTGTCAGATTTGAATAAAAATAACCCATATCCACTAGTAATAGAACCTGCTCGTGCTGTTTCTGATGCGGATGGTGTTGAAGAAAACAATTGTCCTTGTCTATACACGTGCATATTGTTAGCAACAGTTATTTCATTGTCACTTATGTCACGAGCATCGAACTTTGTGTTCAATCCACCTGAAAAATCTGATAGTCTAAGATATTGTTTAGGCATTATAACCCTAAAGCTCTCCTATACCAACCATACCAAAAACGTTCTTGTGAAGAATTTCGGTATATGATTTTAGCATAGTGTAGTACAATGTATGATACCAGTCTATCTTTCTCTAATTTCTTAGAGGCTGCTATTGTCATTTTACCTATTCTACCATCAACTTTAATTTCATCACTTTTACCATTTTTAGCATTACAAGCTCTTTGTAAAACTTTCACAGCACTACCTTGACCAGCATTTACTAAAAATAAGAAATAAGGTTCTCTTAGTTCTTCTGGTAATCTCTCTGCCTTAGATGGTTTCCAATAATCTTCTCTGTAAATACCACAAGCATCTTCTACGGTAAGGTTTTTGATATCTACGTTTCGATGAGCTCTTTTTGATATTCCGTACTTAGTTTCACCACCACTATCAAGAGGGTCATTTACATAACCCCCTTCGTGACGTAATACCTCTTGTACAATTTCTCCAAAAGTAGTTCTCATTACTTTTTTAATACCTTTCCCATAACATCTTCGAACACATTGTAGATAGCAGAAATAATTTTTTCTTCTGTATCTTCATTAATAATGGGAATATTTACATTTTTGTTTAATTCTTCAATGACTTTCTGTTTATTTTCTTCATTGAAAAGGTATTCCATAACCATTTTTTGTAGCATATTAGCTCCTTATTTCTTTATTTATTTTAACAATTAAATATACTAGAGTTGCTATAGATACTGCCATTTGTAACAACATAGGCAAGTTAGTCCACCACACACCAACACCCACAGCTCCGTTTAAAACAGCTTTTGTTGAATCTATCATAAAGTTAACTTGCCTTTCCATTAATACGTCCTTTGAGGTACGCTAAATCGTCAGTTACATCATTTAACTCTTTTACTATGTCTTCTCTATGCCGAGCACTTGTATCGTCCGATTTGTTCCATCTCTCGATAAGTTTAATAACAATACTTTCTACATTCTCTACTGTAGATTCTATTTTAGTCATTTCTTGCCGTATTACGTCTAAATCTTCATTTTGAGCTCTTTGGCTTTTCATAAGATTCACTATCATCATTACAAATAGTGAGACTATAACTCCAATAGCTCCGTACTCTGCATAGGTTTCAATCATTTATATTACCAAGGCTTTCCAGTTGCTTTTGTTGGTGTCTTCTGTTCTGCGATTTGTGCATCTAAACTTGCTTCAATCTCTGCAAGTCTGTCTGCACCTATTTTAGCTTCTACCCATCCCTGAACATCTTCTTCTGTAATGTCGGCATAAGCTGTAAAATCTTCAGAGTCTGGCGCATCCAATTCTACAGTACCAATGCTAAACGAAGAGTAAGTAACCGCATCATCGCCTTCACCTACGACTTCTTGTTTGTAGAATGAGTAATGTACTGTTTTGCAAACGTCTGCTAAATCATTTTCATTTAGCACTCTATCAATAGTGTTAATCCTCGTTTCCATCTTCACTTAATCCTTGTTTTAAAGCATCAATAAAAGCTTGTCTACCAAACTGTAATTGTTGCAAGTTAAAAGTTGTGGTTTCTATCTTTCTATTCAAATCACCAATGTGAGACACCATTAACTTCTGGTCATCTGTCATTGATTCAATTTGATATTCTTTATCATCGAGTACTACTACTGGCGCATTTTCTTTTTTATTTTCTTTTTTAGTCATGCTAACTCCTATTTTCTGATGCCTAATTTTTGCATTAGACTTCTGTTCTCTTCTTCTAAAGCCTGTATGTGTTGCGTTTCCATTCCTTCGACGGATGCACTCAATACAGTTACTTTATCTTCTAAATCTTTAATTCTTCTTTCTTGCTCTGCAAACTTCATCTGTGCTTGATACCAACTACCAGTTACTACAGCTACAGCAATCATAGCCTTAATTAAGAAAGCTACAGATATATGAACTTGTGCATCTTCGCTAATTGCGTTTGGCATTTCTTAACTTTTCTACTTCTTCTTCAAGTACTCTAATCTTTTCATTTTGTCTAATGTCAGC
>CEVH01019231.1_pt1 | contig 15498 bp, 17 predicted proteins | sample 356521 | NCBI WGS metagenome assembly CEVH01 (sample SAMEA2623446, study PRJEB7988) | marine metagenome | isolation source: saline water (ENVO:00002010), including
CGAGGATGTATATCCCACCCCAGCACTCGTATCACCAGATGCAATGGTGTCTGTTGCACCAGTCACATCAATCAATGACGAGTTTATATCTAGAAGATTATTTCTAAATGCAACACTGTCATTTGAATTCGGTTTCACTGTAAAGTGAATTGTATCATCGGTATTAACTGTTGAAAGTATATTAATACCTGTTGTTGTAATTTTTCCATTTGAATAGTCTACTGTTCCTGCTTGATTATCTGCGTAGACTCTTGTTGAACCAGTAATTGAATATCGTCTTAAATTACCATCACCATCATCATCAAAGTAGAATGTATCTGTAAATCCAGATACTAAAAAACCACTGGTTTCTAATATACCACCACCAGCTTTGTTGTGACCACTATGAGGATTGTAAAAGGCATTACCACTACCAAAGTCGATAGTGTATCCTTTACTTTGATTGAAAGTAGGACTAATTGTTTTTCTAAGTTTGACAGTTGTGATATTCGAAAGAATCGAAGATTCTGCACTGTCTATGTCTGTCGCTAGAACTGAGTGCCTAAAGATACCATCAAACCCACTTAAATAAGTACTGTCATGTGTAATGATTGCAGCTCTTACAAGTGTTTCCAGTTCAGATACAGTTTTTGTTGTTGCTTTAGGATTGTACTTAAAACTAGTATTCACTAGAATGTCTATGACATCTGCATCAATCAATTCTGGTCTGACTGTCAACATATTTAGTGTTTTTAGTTTTTGTTTTAACAAAGTTTTCTCAGAACTAGTTAATTTGTTAACTGTCTGTGAAGGTTTAATTGCAATGAATATTTTTCCATATTGTGGTGGTTCATTATCCTCTCCACCCCAAACTGAAATTGAATCTGCGCCTGGATAAAGAGTTTGTAATTTAGATTTGTAATCATCTACTGTAACTAATCTATTTTGTGAAGTATAAAACTTAGAAGCTGCAAACTTAATTGAATCAATAGATTCTTTATCTTTACCACCACTTGAATTTGTTTTAGTTATTAAAGTTACATCTGTGTTACCACCAACTGAATCTGTCATGGTAAATAAAGATGAACCATCGGTATGATTTTCATTTGTTACTAGATATGAAATTGTAATTGTATCTCCATCTAAAGGTTCTGCACTAACAACACCATCACCAAAATATACTTCAAATAATCCTTGGTCATTTTCTTGCACATACCATACTGTGCTATTTGAGTTTACAGAACTTATATCAGTTGATTGTGACCATGCAGAAGATGAACCACCTGTTGATTGCACTGTAACTGTAATACTAGATGTATCTACGAGTTCTTCTGTAAGTGGAAATCTTTGATTTTGTATTTGACCATTGTATGCAAAGATATCAGAGTTCATAGTTCCTTGATATATTTCAAGATTCTCAAATTTAAATACACCATTCAGAGGTGTAATTGTTTGTGATTCTAATAATACATATGGATAATTAAATCCATCGTAAACTGTTTTAAATTTATGTCCTCTATTAAGAGTTAATGATGTAGGAGTCTCACCACCAATCAAAGGATTGTTAACTTGTAAATCTATGGTTGCTGATGAGGCAGTTGCACTTGTTGGTGTGTATCCTATTTCTTTTGCACGAGATACTACATTCTTTCTTATTTGTGCAGTATCTAAAAATAATTCAGATGCAACCATGTTTGCATTGAACGCTGAGACATGTGAACTATATGCAAGAAGGTCTATAAGTAAACTAATATTACTTCCTTCAAAATCATAGTCTTTAAGAGTCGATTGACCCTTTAAATAGTTTTTTAAATTTTTCGAAATATCATCGAAATCTAAATCGGTGATATTGACTTGTGAACTTTTTACTGTTGCCATTATCGTACTCTCTGTAATATTACTTCTACTTCTTGGGGTTCTATCACACCTCTAATTCCATAATGTAAATTTATAAACATATTATTAGACTTATCTTCGTTTAAATATATTTCGTCTATTTGCACCCTAGGTTCATAAGCTTCTATTGCTTCTGTTATTTGTTTTCTTATTTCAAATTTAGTGATATCATCTGCAAGTTCAAATAAAAGACCTCTTAAGTTTGCACCAAAGTTTGGTCTAAAAGGTCTTTCATAATTATTAGTTAACATGATATTTCTTAGTGACCTTTTAATTGCATCCTTATCATACTTAAGAGTTAAGTCTTTAGAAGAAGGATGTGGGGTCAGATTTAAATCAATATCTGTGTACCACCTTCTTGCAGTTATCTTGTTTTGATTCTTGAAATAATTATCACTCATACTATTATTTATGTCCCTTCTAGTACTAGATTAGAAACAGATATCTCTTTTGGAAAACCAACTTCTTCTAGGAACATACAAAGGTCAAATGGAATTGGAATTGGTATTGAAAATTTAATTTCTTCTAAAAAATCTAAAACTGTCTTCATCCAGTCTTCTAATAATTTTTGTGGGAAATCTCTCATGTATGCTTTAATCCTATCAATTATTTTTTGCACATCAAAATTAGGAAAGTCAATTAATTTATCTTCGTTTTCTAAATTAAGTAAATCACCTATTGTTATTTCTATAAGGGGTAATTTAGCTTCTAATAACATTTCTTTAAAATCTTTACCAGCATCTTTTGCAGCTTTTTTAAGTTCAAGTAAAAATCCATCAATATCAAAAGTTAATATCTCTATTATTATTGTAAGTGGTAAATCAAAATCAAATAATTCCCATGCTTCTTCAAACAACTCTATTAGTTTAAGAAACCCATAATAAATATTTTGAGTTATCATTTTTTTAACTTCGTCAATCATTTCTTTAAACATTTGAGTTGCAAGTAAAGCTGGATTGTCTATTCCATCTGTACCATCCCAATTTTCTAAAGATATTTGTGGTAACAATGCTTTAAATTCATCAAACTTTGTTGCAAACTCTGTTGCAAGAGAACCTTTATATGCTGGGTCATTTATTAATCTAAGTATATCAACTTGAACTCCAAAGATTGGGTCAGTTATAACTAAATCAATTGGGCCTAGTTTAGATATTGCTTCTGCAATTTTTATGGCTGGAAATAATTTAAATTCCTCAACCATACATTGAATTCTTTTTTCCCATTCTAATTCTGGGACATCAAAGTTTATTTTATCCCATGTATGAGATAAAGGAAATGCACCTAATATTTCTTCAATCGGTTCAAAGTATTGCCAACCATATTTGTTACCTATGGAGATAATTACTTTTTCTAATTCTTCAGCAGTTGGAACAAATACTTTAGGACATGGAACTGAAACTGAGGTTGTCATTAATCATATGCAGTACCATTAATTGATACTTTTCCTTTTAATTTAATTGCACCACCTTTAGAAGTAATTGTGCAGTCTTTATCTACAGTGATAAACACATTACCACCATCTTCGGTAGTACCTTTCTGAGTAATTAAATTATAATCACCATTAGAGAGTTCTATATCTGCACTTCCACCAATTAATATTTTCTTATCTTTTAAAGTAATCTCATAAGAGTCGTTGACTATTTTCATAGTTTGAGAACCATCTGGTAATACTTCTAAACGAGTCCCAGACCTATGATACATGTGAATTCTTTCGGATGCTGGTGTGTCATCTAATTCTAGGACATGACCAGATTCAGATTCTATTACATGATTAAAAGGATAGGTCGGATTTACTACTGACTTACCTCTGGATAATTCTTTGACTGTATTACCTTTACTCCTTTCAATCATATTATTTGGATAATTACTTGCACCACCAGTCGTTGCAAGTTTATTTACATCGGAGCTAGAAGTTTTAGTATAAGACTCTTTTGGATATCTTACACCTTTATCTGGATTATTAATTTTAGTACCAGAACCATCTAACTTCTGGTCTAAACTATCTGGGATTCTTGGTGAAGTGTCTAGTGCTTGAGTTAGATTCCAGTTACGACCATTACCACTATTTTTTGCACCATCGATAGAGTCGATGTAATCTTTTCTAGTGTCTCTACGAGGGTCATTGAATCCATGTTCGGCACTACGAGATATTGGATTAGCACCATCACCCTGTGGTATTTTCCAGTCATTACTTGGTATACCAAACAACGAACCCATGACTACAAAGTCTTGCATATCATATTCATCTCGGAACATACCCATGACAGTTGTACCTTCAACCAAACCATGTGGAGACAAACCTAGACCAGACAAGGATGCTGTAGAGGTCGGCATAAGGACATCACACCAAGGTAAGTCTGGAGTTGCAATAAGAGACTTGTCATCGGTATGCAGTCCATAGATACGCACACGAACTCGACCAACTTGTAATGGGTCGTTTCGGTCTTCGACTACTCCTGTATAAAAGTTTGATTGTAATCCTGTAAATTTCGGCATCAGTTTAATCCTAATAGTTCTCTGTACATTCGGTCTTTAGGGTCGATTATTTTTATTTTAGGTTCATGTCGTAAAGGTAGAACCTCGTAGTTATCGTCTAGGTAAATGTAAGAACAAATAATTAGTTCATCACCTATGTTGGTAAGATGAGCTCCTGCACCATTGACTGAAACTTCATTCGAACCTCTGGGTAAAGGTAGGACATAAGTCGTATGTCGGTTACCATTGGTTTTATTATAGACATCAACCTGTTCATGGACTAGGAGTCCCACCTCATCCATCCAGTCTTCGTCTATTAAAATAGAACCTTCATAATCTAAATCTACATCAGTACAAACTGCACCATGTATTTTACTATTTAAAAAACATCGTGTCATTATTTAATCCTTGAATGTTTACCATTCCCTTTATTATTACCAGAATCATATTCTGTTAATGCTTTAAAATATTCTCTTTTTTTAATATTAAATTTATACCAAAAAATATTCATACCTCTAGGGTTTGAATGTTCCCCTATCATTAAAATAATACATGCAAGTAAAGGTATGAATATAAATTCCATATTAAAATATCCAAAATAATAAAAGAGTAAATAATACTCCTTTAGTAAAACAAATCCATGCTAATTCATAGTCACTAATACCAGTTAAATCAATAAAATCATACATCATTTCCTTATGTTTGTCTATTATTTTTTCTAACATATATTTCTCCTATGTTTATTATTATTATTTAGGAGTCCCAGATAAACTCTAGGAGTCCCATAACTTCCCAAGACATTTTAGGGCTGAGCAAAGGGCACAAAAAAATACCCTAGGAGTCCCAAACTACTGTCCCTTCGAGGCTTTCTAATATTGTGGTTCTGGCCCATGGTCTGCATGAGTATCCATAGACACTTGATATCCATCCGAGGTGACTGTGAGTTGTGTTTCGAGTCCATCTCCTGTCCCTCTCCAAGTAATACCTTCTACAAGCATCTTGCCATTGTGCGTTATCTCATCCTTCACTGTAGTAGTCGGAGTTGGTTGTTTAATATCTATATTAATCACCATACCAGATGAGATATTAGTTCTCCCAGATATCTGAATGTCCATACGATTACTCTCGAATAGTTTTTCTACTCTATCTCTGTTTAATTTATCACTCTCAGTCCCATATAATACACTATTTCCACTCGGATTTACCCCTTGACCCATGGAAAAAGGTGTATTATAATCAAAAGTGATAGACGCGCCTGGGTTTTCTATGATACTATCTCCCTTATGGGCAACAGCAGCGGTATCTAAGACACTTCCAACGCCCCCATCTGGTGGTATTCTGATAGATTCATTAGATAATCGGAAATTTGGCGCTTCACTTAAGGACTTTTTCTTGTAAGTAACTGCATTTCCACCTCTTTTTCCCTGTTTGAGAGAGAATTGTTGTGTAAATTGACTGTCAACAGTGGTCAAAGTCTTTGCAATAGGGTTATATACCTGTATAGCACCCCCATATAGGCCGTGAGAGTGATTATCTAAGACATTATGTGTGTTTCTCTTAATGTAGGAGAGTATGTCGTTCCCGCGTGCATCTACGAAGTCGTAATTAAAAGAGTCATCTCCATCTCCCATACGCGGAGCAAACTTCACATCTCCCTCTAAGTACTCTACTTTATACATAGACTCCACATTGTGAAACTTAAAGCCATTTAATGCTGTCTGATAGAAGTAATAAGAGTCGCCCCAAGGTTTATCTGTGTCGTCTGAGGTGTGGTCTCTCAGCCACTCTAAGGTTTTATACACTGACCAATTAGGTACTAGGACTGAGGTTTCATCTCCCTCGGACTGAAAGACACTAAAGAAGTTACCGAGTTCCTTCCCCCCTGGCGTATGCACTTTAGCATTGCTTTTATTCCCCTTAAATAATAATTTATCCACACATATTTTATTTAATATATCTCCAGTCTTGCCTCTATACATCTGAGATATTCTCTGAGTTTTTGCTAAATATTCCAAAGGAGAACAAAATTCTAGATTATATAATGTATTTGTAGGGTTATCTATGTCTCTGTAATGGACTGAAACATTAAATATTCGGAATACTTGGTCAATTTGTTGGTTTGCTGGGACTATTTCTTCATTTCCCTGTATACCACCGATATGAATACGAATATATTCTTGACCAGTAAATCCGATACGATTAAATAAATTTGCAGAGTCCGCTAGTGTAATAGAACCTGTAAGAAACATCTGATAAATACTTTCAGATATCTCAAAGTCTACCATTAAATTACTTACTTCATAGGAATTACCTTCATTATTACTAATAGTAATACTCTCAATCCTATAAGAATTAGGTTGATTTCTTCCGACTGTAATAGGCATCTCTGATTATTCTCTTATCATACTCTTGAATTCTCTGAGTAATTGTGGTACAAAGTCTGTTTTAATATACCTTATATTCCTCTTAGAATCATTTAGAGTTTGTTCATATTCACTATTGGTGACCATAGTAGTGGTCTCTGAGGTTGTTTTGTTACCATCTGAGTTGATGTAATGGTGTGGACTATCTGAAAAATTTCTGACCGAACTAAGAGTAAAACTCTTGGACGACTGGGAGCCTGTGACAGTTTCGTTTACTTGGAATACACCTTGGACATCATTAAGAATCAATTGTTTATTAGTAGGGTCTATCTTAGTGACATATCCAAATGCCGAACTGGTAGAACCTACTACCTTTTCTCCCTGTAAAAATTTTGAATCCGAACTAGATACAATATCTGACTGTTGGTTGCTGACCAGTGCTTTACCACTATATTTTCTTGCAATAAATCGTTCTAATATGGACTGAGATTTGGGCCAATCATTATAGGTTGCAAATTGGTCATTTACCATCCAGAATAACCAGTATAATGTTGCATCTCCATATAGTTTAGTTGCAAGGACATCTGGTCTGTCTTGGTCATTAACATAATAATATTCATATCCTGTGACCGCTTCATCACTGTTATCTCTGACTCTAATATTACGAAAGATGTCTTTTGCTTCTATAAGTTCACCATCATTCTTGACATCGAAGTCAATAGTTGGATAATGTTTAAAGTATTTTTCTGCCATTTATTAATCCCCTTGATTTACTGGTCTGATTTTGTAGACACTCCTTTTAGCATTTTTTGCATCAAAAAATAGATAGGATTCATATGGAATCCCTGTTGCATTTGTTGCTTCTTCAGCAGCTTTTCTAGCTGCATTTACACTACCACTACCTTGAAACCTTTGACTTGTGAGTTCGTCCTGTGTTTTTGCATCATCTGTTGCTTTTTTATCAGCTGCTTGTTGACTTAAGTTTGTCTCAAAATCTTTTAATTCTTGTTGAACATTTTGTGCTTTACCTCTTGCATTTGCAGCCACTCTATCAATATATCTAATTCTATCAATGTTGAGTATTTCTTGGAAAGATAAATTTAATATAACACCATTAGGATAATGTTGCATTGCAGAATAATCATTTCGAGAAAAACCATCACTATCTGCTTCTTTTTGAGGAAATGACTCAATAAATGACATATCTTTACCACCAGAATAGTCCACATCACATGCAGTTAAGAAACAATTTTGTGGATGTTCTATGTGTCCTAATATAGGGCCTCTAAAGTCTATACTCCACTCTGCAGGCATTAACATTTGTCTTCTATTAGCACTCATAGACATTGGTAACATCATAGTCTTAAACCAATGTATTATTTTAGTGATTTCCTTTGCATCTGTAACATTATATGGATTTAAACTAAATGAATAACTATGATTTCTAAATGTTACTCCTTGGAATGTATTAAATTTAGGATTACCTGTGACTACTCCACTCTGTAGTTGTTCAAATGATACTAATCCTTCTCTTATTTTGTCGTATTGTTCTCCTAACATGCCTTTAAAATCTGGGCCTTTAAATTGAGATAAATCATTAAATGCAATATCACTAAGACCAATATCTTTCACCTCATAATCAACATTGACTGCATCTTTGACATTATTTGGAAAATACAACATAATAGTACATTCATCTGCGGTATTATATTCTTGACCATCTTTTTTTTCTACAGATAACCCATAATCATTAGGGTTTCCTACACCTTTCGTATCAGTTCCAGCAGCTAATCCAGCAAATGGTTTATGAATAGTTCTGAATATAATCCAGTTGTCAACAAATCTATTATCATCTGTAGGAAATCTCATTATTTCCCTACCTTCTGGTTTAACCTCTGCTGTTATTTGTGAGATAGATGCACCTATAGCTTTTTCTGCTTTTGCTCTTCCTTCTGCATTTAATAATGCTTCTTCTGTAATTTTAGATGGAATATTAGATAATTTAATACCTGTTTTCATTGCAATTAGGTCATCTAATGCACCACTTATTTTTGAATTAAATGATGCTCTTTGACCACCAAGTGCAGAGTTTAAGTCCTCTTTAATAGAACCAAGCAGTTTTGCTTTAAGGGATTTGAAAAAATTCATATAAATATCTCTATAAGGTTAATGTATGTATAAGGTATTTATATGAGTTACAAGGGAAGATTCAAGCCAAAGAACTATAAAAAATATAAAGGTGACCCAACTAAAGTCACATATCGTTCTATGTGGGAATTAAGGTTTATGAAGTATTGTGATAAGAATGATTCTATTCTAGAATGGAGTAGTGAAGAGATTGTGATACCTTATCGTTCTATTGATAATAAAGTCCATCGATATTATCCAGATTTCTGGATTAAATATAAAAACTTTGAAGGTAAGATGATTCAAGAGATAATCGAAGTTAAACCTAAAGCACAATGTGTAAAACCTAGTAAGAAAGGTAAACACTATGGTAAATATCTTCGTGAAGCAAGACGATATGCAATCAATGAGTCTAAATGGGATGCAGCGAGAGAGTTTTGTTTAGATAGAGGATATAAATTTAGAATATTAACCGAAGACCATCTAGTCAAATAGCAAGAAAGACGAGGGTTCTTATGTTTCATTCGTCTTTCCTAACTCTTCCAGACCTAGGGAAGGGAGCGACCACTTCATTATTCTCCTGTCTGGGATTATCCCCTACGACCTATGGGGTCATGCCGTTACTTTATTATAAATCCATATCTCCAAACCTCACTTAAATATCTGCTTCTTCTAACATTGAAAGAGGAACTCTATACTGTTTACCTCTCATTTGAATTATTGCTTTCTTTTGTTTAATTTCAAGAATTGTACCAAAAGTTTTCTTAGTCTTCTGAACTACGAAAACACCATCACCAACTTTAAAAGATGATTTTGCAAGTGCATCTAATACATCTTTACCAAAGTTGTAAATCTCATTCAACTGTTCTGGAGTTTTAATCTTTGACAGTTCTTTAATTAATGTTTTATTCATATTTCCTCACTTAATTACAAGAGTATTATACAAAAATATGTACCTATCTGTCAAAGTGGTATAAATACATGTATGGCAGGATTATTCGACAAGTTAGAAAGAGAAGCCTTTAGAGGTGGAATCCAAGCAAGGACTAAAGAGTCCATGAGATGGTTTAGAACTCGTGTCTCTCAAATAAAAGGTGTCAATAGAAACCAATTGATGAAAGATGCAAGAAATAGAAAAAGGTTCATATATGGTGACATGTATATGTACATGTATGACCCTAAACATAAACGAACCTTACCTTATTATGATAGATTCCCTCTTACTATACCAATAGAACCAGCAAAAGGTGGTTTTTTAGGATTAAACTTGCATTATTTACCACATACATTGAGAGCTCAGTTTTTAGACCAATTATATGACCGAACAAATAACACTAAGTATGACGAATCAACTAGATTTAATGTCACATATCAATTACTTAAAGGTATTAGTGGTAAACCATATTTTAAACCATGTGTAAAACATTATTTAACCAGTCAGATACGAAGCAGTTTTGCAATAGTAGACTCAGCAGATTGGGAGATTGCAATATTTCTACCAACTGAATCATTTAGAAAGTCTACGATGGATAATGTCTGGAAAGAAAGTAGGAAGAAAATAGCAGGATGAAATTAGAAAGATTTAAAGCACAGATGGATAATCTGCAAAGACCCAATAGATATAATATATCAATGTTTGGTACTGGTGCAAAGACTGGTGGTCTATCAATCAGAGGATTAAAATGTGAATCTGCAACCATGCCAGGCAGAGGTTTCTTTACTCAAGAGGAATCAGAATATGGGCCTAAAAGAGCAATCCCACACAAACCACAATATGACCAATTTGATTGTTCTTTTTATATGACAAACGATTTTGAAGAAAGAGAGTTGATTGAATTGTGGCAATCACAAATAAATTCATTTCAAAGTGGTAATTTTCACAGTAAATTTCATGATGATTATACTGGAATTATATTACTAGAAATGTTAGATAAAAATGATTTTGTTAATTACAGATGTATCATGACTGATGCATTTCCATTACAATTAGGTGTAATAAATGTAGGATATGAGAATGCAGATGTAATGAAATTTAACGCACAATTTAGATATAGATATTGGAATAGTGAATTTACTAATTCTAAACCATCTAACCTACTTACTGGTTATTTGGATAAATATTTTTCTAAACTTGGAAACAAGGTAAGAGGTAAAATCGAAGACGCAATCTTTGATTAATTGATAGGAGTATATTATGGCATTACCTAAATTAAATACTATAGAGTATTTTTGTAAGTTACCTATCTCTGGTAGAGAAGCAAAATACCGACCATTCACTGTAGGTGAACAAAAGGTATTACTTCAAGCACTAGAAGATGGAGAAGTTAAGACGATATCTAACACTGTTGTCAACTTAGTTGACTCGTGTTGCACTTTAACTGAGTCGAAAGACACTGTTAGGGATTTATCGAATACAGACTTAGAGTACTTATTCTTACAAGTAAGGATTAAGTCTGTTGGTGAAGTCACCAATGTAGTACTTGGTTGTGAAAACCAACCTACATGTGATGGACAAACTACTGTAGAAGTAGATTTATCAAGTATTGATATTGAAGGAGAAGTTAAGGATAATAAAATTATGTTAACAGATAGTGTTGGTGTAACTCTAAAAGTTCCTAATTTCAACGAAATACAATCAACTATTGGAGATATAACTGAAATAGGTTCTAGTGACATATTCAGTGTATTAGCACAATCAATAGAATCTATATTTGATGCAGAAGAAGTCCATAATAAAGGTGATTTTACAACCAAAGAGTTAAATGATTTTGTTAATGAATTATCTACAGAACAATTTAACAATATAATGGAATGGTTTAGTAGCTTACCAAAACTGATTAAGGATGTCGAATACAATTGCAGTAAATGTGGAACACCATGTAAGGTTAGGTTAGAAGGAATACAGAATTTTTTCGTCTAACCCTTTCTCATGAAACACTTGCAAATTATATTCAAACAAACTTTGGTTTAATCCAACATCATGGTTGGTCACTAAACGAACTGGATGATATGCATCCATGGGAAAGGGAAATATATGTTTCCCTACTACTACAACACCTCGAAGAAGAGGAGTTGAAGTATAAACAAGCTCAAAATAGAAGATAGGAGAGTATTATGAGTGATAGAGAAAAGTTTAGTGGTGATATGAGTCGTAATGAAGTTGAAATAGACTTAAGCAAGTTTATGGAAATGGTTACAGAGAACAATGACCTCAAACAAAAAATATTCGAGTTAGAACACGATGACAAGAAAAATCCATGGCAAAAATGGATATTCCTTGCAAGAGCAGTAGATAGTTGGAGAATATGGCCTCGTGCATTCTTAAGTGTGTACATATTCTTAATTTACTTCGTAGTAATGTGGTTCATAGGATTAGAAGCACCGACAATGGAACAGTCTGGTCTTATCAGTATTCTGGTAGGAGCTGGAGCTGCTTGGTTTGGACTATATGTAAATAGTGCAGCTAAAGAACACGATTCAAATAACAATAGTAAATAAATAGTATTATGGCAGAAGATAGTCCACTAACCAATAAGGAAGCACAACCTTTAATAGATAAACTTTTGACTCAACTAAGAAAGTCTGAGGCAAAAACTACTAAAGGACAAGATGCAGCTGGAAAGAAGTTCGAGAAGGCAGTTGATGCAATCGAAGGACTATCTGAGGCACAGGCAAAAAGAGCAAACACCGCTGCAGTCTTAGAACAGACTGGTTATTCTAAAGAATCTGCCATGATTCTTGCAAAGAGTTCTGAACAACTAGACATAGTAAAAGATAGACTTGCAACATTAAGAGATACTTTAGAAGAAACTAACCAAGATGTCTCTACTAATCCAGAAATAATGAGATTAGAAGCAGAAAAAGAATCTATAGAAGAGTTTCAAAAGTTTGGTAAAAATCTAAGTGGATTTGAAAGAAATGTTGTTAAAGTTTTTGGTGGTGGATTTGAAGACTTAAAAAAATCTATTCAAGATGGTGGTGACTTAACTGTTGCTGGAATTGGAACTTCATTTAAAGAAAATCTTAAAGGAGACTTTGATAGAGTATTGAGTTTCTTTGGCCCTGCTGTTGGTATACTACAACAAATACCATTTCTTGGTACTATACTTACATTTATAGGACAAAGTTTAAAATCAGTCTTGATTAGATTAGCAATGGCTGCCAAAGATAGAATATTTGGTAAAAAAACTGATAAGAAACGACTAAAAATAGACGAGACTAATCTTAAAATAAATCAAAAGAATGCTAAAATTCAAGAACAACAATTAAGGACACAAAATAAAGCTGCAATATCTGGACAAACAGTTTTAGGTGGTGGTGGTGACCAACCAGTAGAAGCTGAAGGTGATGAAGCACAAGGTGGTGGTTCATTTAGAGCTGCATCTGTATTCTTAGGAGTTGCAGCTGCAATTGGTGGTGTTGCTGGTGCTGGATTATCTGCAGCTGCAGCTGGTATGAGTATATTTGCAAAAGGTGCTTTAAAATTTGCAGCTGCACTAGCAATTGGTGGTCTTGCACTAGGTGTAGGGTTCACTGGTGTTTTTGGTGCATTTGCACTTGGTGAAAAGATGGGAGCATTCGATGGAATGGAAGCATTTGGTAAAGTCAATATGCTTAAAGTTCTTGGTAGTATGTTAGGTCTTGCAACTTTGATGGGAGTCTTAGGTGGAATTGTAACCTCTGGTATTGGTGCATTAATTATGGGAGCTGGTGCATTAGCAATCATGGCTCTAGTAGGTACTTTGGTCTTGATGGGTAAAGGATTAGGTGAGTTTGCAGAGGGTATTTTACCTTTTGAAAAAATGAATATCCCTAGAATAAAAACTAACATACAAGATATGGCAACTGTGGCTCCTGAGATTAAAGAATTAATGGATGCATCTAGTGGTTCATTCTTTTCTTTTGGTGACCATCCTTTAAAGAAACTTGCAGACGCATTAAGACCTTATGAAGGTGATATGGGAAATACAGCAAAAAATCTTAGAGAACTTAAAGGTGCATTAACAAGATTTGAATTACCTAAAACAACTCTAGGAGAAGCATTAAGAGATTTCTTTGGTGTAGGTGCAATTGACCAATTAAATAGACTTGGAGAAATAGAAATAAAAGATGGACTAGGTGTTGAAATGTCTAGTCTTGGTAATGGTGTAAGTGTAATATCAAAGGCATTAAGTAATTTAGATAGTACTAAAGTTGGACATTTAAAAGAACTATCAAATGCATTAGGTCGTATGAATAAAGTTGAGTTGAATTTTGGAACTGTTGGAATCCAGTCACCAACATTTACATCTGAAAATGGTGATATGAATGGTCAAACAGTTATTAACAATGTAGTTTCAAATCCAATAAGTCAAAATAATACAACTATTAGACAAAGTTATATGGCAACTGGTTCTAAAGCAGTTCCTTCCCACATTCATTATAATTCAATGAAGTAAACCTTCAAGTTAACCCCATATCTTTACCCCAAGGCCCTTCATAATTAGGTGAGGGATACTTATCCTTTCTCTTGTACTTAGTTTTATCTTTATGGACTTGAGACTGTCCATGTTTAGGTGTCACCTTGCGTGACTTAACCTTTGGTTCTTTCTTACCAAATGCCTTTTCCCAATTATCTTCGAATTGTTTATCACTGACCACTGTAGGTCTCCTTTTAGAACCTTTTCCCATAATAAATTAGAAGTGTTAGGAGCCCCTCATTATTCCCGCTCTCTAACTTGATATCCTCTGCCGCATCGATATCTTACCACGATTATGTACCCAAACCTCAACCATCCTACTTGGTACATTCTCTGAGTCAAGTGGTAACTCAGCCCCCTCAATCAATCCCTTATTGCATAGTATATTTATAATTCAAATTACTTAGGATTGACAATCCTTACACATCATTTGCAAGTTTTTGGAAGTATGAGATTGACTCATCTTCATCTACATCTGTTGTAGCAGTTGTAGGTTCTGCAATTGTTGGTTCTGGACTTGGAAATGCAACATCATCAAGGTCTGATGCAGTTGAAGCTGCAGTAGCAGTCGATGCTGTCATTCCTAAAACTCTGTCGAGTTTTTGTTTCAGTTCATCATAAGATTTGAACTGGTCTGGTGCAATCACCTCTTGTAGAGAATGTTGACTATTCCAAACTGCTTCCAATTTTGCATCATCATCTGATAATGGTTTTGGAGTTGCAAACTCAGACTTATCATAGTTCCAGTAACCATCTACTTTACGAACTTTAATTTTAAAGTCTGCACCTTCCCACAAATCAAAAGGATTCATTGGTGTTTCATCCTCAAATTGTGGTTGCATTTTGTCTTTCAACATTTCAAAGATTTTCTTTCCATATCTGAACAGTTTGACTTGTCCTTCATTCTCTGGATGTGTTGGGTCAGAAACTACAAGAACATTAGACACATAGTGCAATCTTCTTTTTTGTTTCCTAGCAATATCTTTGTTTGCCTCTAATCCAGTATTCCACAATTCAGTGTTGTGTTCTGATACTGGGTCTTTTTGATTAAGAGTAGTCAATGACTTCTCTATGTACCATCCACCTGGCCCTTGAAAACCATGGTCGAAGTATTGAACCCATGGCATATCTTCACCTTGGGATGCTGGTAAGAATCTTACAACTGCATAACCATTACCAGTTTTATCTAAATCGATTTT
>CEVH01057338.1_pt1 | contig 15478 bp, 16 predicted proteins | sample 356521 | NCBI WGS metagenome assembly CEVH01 (sample SAMEA2623446, study PRJEB7988) | marine metagenome | isolation source: saline water (ENVO:00002010), including
CAATTAAAAAGTTGTGGATTAAGTAGGCAAAAAATTTTGGGAATAAAAGATTTATCAAAACGAATTTTAAATAAATCATTTGATCCTAAATTGATCAAAAATATGAGTGATGAGGAAGCAATTGAATATCTATCAAACTTAAGACAAATTGGAAGATGGTCAGCAGAGATGGTTTTGTTATTTACTTATAATAGACCAAATATTTGGCCAGTTCAAGATATTGGACTTCTAAGGGCAATTTCAAATAATTATAAAAAAAAATATTTACCGCCCGAAAGATTTATTAAATATTTACAAAAAAAATTTTCACCTTATTGTTCAGTTGCTACGTGGTATCTTTGGAGGAGTATTGATCCTGAGCCAATACAATATTAGGTGCCTTCAATAATTTGATGACTTCTTATCACTGTATCTTTGAGCAAACCATGAGCAGCTTGATATTCCCTTGAATAATAAAATTCTTTCGCTTTATCAAATGAAGAAAATTCTATAACTGCTGTTCTCATAAATTCTCTGCCCTCGGTAACTATTTTTTTTCCACCTCTAACCAGAAATTTTCCACCATATTGTTCAACTGCAGATCTAGCTTTTTCTGCATAATCTTTTAAAGCATTGTTATCTTTAATACTTTCATAGACACACACGATATAACCATTTTTCATTTTTCAATCCAATCGTCAAACTTTTTTAAATTATCTTTAACATATCTTGGAAGAAGATTGATATCCAGTTTTTTGAGTTTTAAACTCTTATCAAATTTATTTTTCTTTGAATCTACTTTTAAATTGTAAACTGCCCTTCTTTCTTTAATTAATTCAGAAATTTTTTTTTCTCCTAATGGATTTAATTCATACTCTACGTGATGTAAATACGAACTCAATTTTTCCTCAATTTGTTTTGGACTTTTTACATAAGAAAAATGCCAACCTCCATCATCAAAAATTTTAATATTTGAATATTTCGAGTCTGAAAATAAAATATCAAATCTCCACCATGGATAAATTCTATCCTTTACATTTCTTAGCCATTGAGGTGACTTTAACTCTTTTTTTTTACAAGCCTTTGAGCCAATCCATGGAAATTTCTCTAAATATAGATTAAGTTTATAGTAAATCATGATTTGTTTAAAAAAGACTATTTTACTTTGACATTCTCTTAAATTGTTATTTTCTAGATCAGGTATTTCATCTAAATCTGAAACTATAATCCAATCTTCATCCTTGGCTTTTTCTAGACCTTTTAATAAAAAATTTCTTTGAAAATTTTCCCTTTTCAAAGCATTCATTATTTTTTTACCATTTATCTCATCAGGGCTATCACTATTGTGTATGGGATAAGAATCTTTTACTTGATACTCAATTAATAAGTAAATGATCTTATCTTTATATTTTTCAAATCTTTTAATATCGAACTTAGGTTCTCTTTTTTCACCATTATGAGCGTATTTTGATTCAACAACAACGAAATGATCTACATATTCATTTAAGTAATTTAATCTAAGATCAAGAATTAAATCTTCATCAAAGTACATAAAACAGTCAAATATTTTCATAGTGCCCTTTTAATCTTTTTAATTTTTTTTTATATGATAAAAAAATTCATGGCAGAAAAATTAATTATTAGTTTTAAAGATTATACTCAAATTGTAGAAAAACTAGCAATACAAATTCATAAAAGTTATCGACCTTCAGTTCTAATTGGAATAATGAGAGGGGCTGCTCCAATTATAGATATCCTATCAAGAATTTTAAAGTTACCAATTGCATATATAGTAATTCAGAGTTATTCGGGCAAAGGAATCGAAGATAAACAGGGAGAGTTAATGTTTTCAAGAGAAATGAGCTCATTAGCAAAAAATGAGGACTTCAGTAAAGTTCTTCTAATAGATGATTTATCCGACACAGGTTTGACATTAAATAAAAGTATAGAGTGGTTAAAAAATTATGACCCAATTAAAAATTATATACAAGAAATAAAAACAGCTTGTCTTTGGAAAAAAAAATCCTCAAAATTTGAACCAGATTTTTGTCCTGTTAAATTAAATTCAGACCCATGGATTGTACAGCCGACAGAGCATTATGAAGAATTATCTATCGAAGAAATTTTAAATAAGAAGTAATAGGGCTAGGCAATGATCTAGCCCTAAAAGATTTTTTAACTAAGCAACAATGAAACTAACAACGCTCAAAATTGCAATTAACCAAATAGCTGGTGAAGTGTTATTGAATTTGCCAGTAAATAATTTAATTAAAGCATATGATACAAATGCAAGAGCGATACCATTACTGATACTATAAGTCAAAGGCATTGATATCATAGCAAGTATAGCAGGAGCAGACTCAGAAATATCATTCCATTCTATATCAGTAATATTTCTTATAAATAAAACAGACACAAAAAGTAAAGCAGCTCCATCTATTTGTTTAGGCAGACTAGTTGCTAAAGGCGCAAAAAATATACACGCCAGGAATAGCAAACCAACTACCAGTGATGTCATGCCAGTCTTACCACCAGCTTTAACTCCAGCGCCAGACTCTACATAACTGGTAACAGTTGTTGTTCCCATCATTGCCCCCGCGACTGTACTTACACTGTCGGATAACATTGCTTTATTTATATCTTTAACTTTTCCATCCTTTCCTACCTTGCCAGCAACATTTGCTACCGAAGTCAAAGTTCCGGCCGTATCAAAGAAATCTATAAATAATAAAGTAAATATCACTGTTGACATACCTGCAGTCATAGCTGCTGAAAGATCAAATTCAAAAAGGTACGTCATTGGTGGAGGTGTACTAGCTATGCCATTAAATTTTGCTAAACCGGTTACCCAAGCAATTATACTAAATACTAAGATACCAATAATTATATTTCCTTTAACATTCATCTTTTCCAAGACTATTATCGCTATGAAAGTTGCACAACCAAGTAATACTAACGGATCCCCTAAGTTTCCTAATTGGACAAGTGTTACAGGATTATCAACAACTACTTCCATTATTTGAAGACCAATGATCGCTAAGAATAAACCAATACCTGCTCCGATTCCTAATTTTAAACTTTTAGGAATTGAATTTATAAGCCAAGCTCTAATCGGCGTTAAAGATATTATTAAGAATAGTACCCCAGCAACCAAAACTGCTCCCAAAGCTTCTTGCGGTGTATATCCCATACCAGCACAAACTCCAAAGGCTACAAAAGCATTTATCCCCATACCAGGTGCAAGTCCTATTGGCCAAGTCTTTCCATAAAAAGCCATTATGAAACAAGCTAGAGCCGTCGCTAAAATTGTTGCTGTATACACTGCGCCAAAGTCAAAGAAACCTTTTTCCGGTCCCGCAAACTCTCCAGATAAAATAAAAGGATTTAAAAACATTATGTAAGCCATAGTAAGAAAAGTAGTTGTCCCAGCTATTACTTCTGTTTTAAAATCAGTTTTGTGTTTTTTATAATTAAAATAATTTTTAAGCATATATCCTCCCGATTAAGTCTAAATATTTGATTCTTTCGCTAATTACCTTTTAAAACTGCTATTTATTCACATCTTACAACTCAGAAGTTTATATTTATGACATAATTGGCTGCTATCATTTAATCATGCGTAAAATCAAAAATATTCTCTTTTTTGCTTTTCTTTCAATTTTAATTTCAGGCTGCCAAACTATTAAAGAAAAAACAGACAAAATTGTTGAGAAAGAAAATGAAAAATTAAGCAAATTTATCGGAAAATCTACAAAAGATTTACAAATAGAATTAGGTAATCCGAATGAGGATTTTAGAAATGAAAATGGCAATTTGGTTTATATCTATAATACCAAAAAGTATGGAATACCTTGTGAAAGAAGATTTGAAATAAATCCAAATTCAATCGTAATAGGATTTGTTTCTAATGGGTGTTTTTAAATTTACTTGCGGAGCAAAACTCCGCAAGTAAGGGTTGATTATCTTATTTCTATAAGTTTTTTCTTTTTATGCTCTGGAACAATCCTTTCACATGATATTGTCAAAAGACCATCTTTAAGTTCTGCACCATTTACTTTTACATCATCGGCAATAGTGAAAGACCTTGCAAATTGTCTTTGAGAAATACCTTTATGAATTATTTCTCCATCTGCATTTTTGTCATTAGACTTATTAACTTGTTTAGTTCTAACAGTTAATAGATTATCTTCGAACTCAACTTCAACATCGTTCTTATTAAAACCAGCTAAAGCAACTTCAATTCCGTATTTGTCTTTTCCGGTTTTTCTGATGTTATATGGTGGGTAATTTGACTGCATCGTCAAAGCACCGTTTCCCAGCATATTTTCAAATTGATCAAACATATCGTCAAATCCAATTGAGAATGGTCTGAGTGAGTTAAATATAGATAGATCCTTACTTGTCATTATATCCTCCTTTGTTAAGCAAGTTTATATTTATGTAGGCCCCATAAGGCGACCAACAAATTTCATATGGTAATTATTTAATAAATTTCAAGGTTGAAAATTAATTTTTTTTTGAGATTTTCAACGCGAATGCATAATCAATGGAAATTTCCTCTATAGCCCCATCCCTTCCAGATTTTCCACCATGACCAGCATTCATTTCAGTTTTAAGAAGTAATAAATTATTATCTGTTTTAAGTTCTCGAAGTTTAGCAGTAAACTTAGTTGGTTCATCAAACAAAACTCTATTATCGCTTAAACTAGTGGTAATAAACATATGAGGATAATCCATTTTTTTTATATTATTATAAGGAGCGTAGGAAAATATATAGTCAAAGTGTTTTTTATTGTCTTTTGCATTACCGAATTCATCAAATTCTCCTATAGTTAAAGGTAAAGAATGATCAAGATTAGTTGTCAAAGAGTCTACAAAAGGTACAGCCATGATAACTCCTAAAAATAACTCAGGAGATTGATTTACTACAGCTCCCATTAACAATCCCCCAGCTGATCCACCCATTCCAATTATTCCTCCTTTTGAGGTATAATTTTTTTCGATTAAATATTTCGCAGCATAGATATAATCTTCAAAAGTATTTTTTTTATTTGTTAATTTTCCCTCTTTCCACCATTTCATTCCTTTTTCCATACCACCTCTGATATGAGCAGTGGCCCAAATTATATCCCTATTAATTAGGCTTAATCTTGTAGATGAAAAACTTGGAGACATTGAATTTCCATAAGATCCGTATCCATATAATAATAGATTAGCAGAGCCATCAATTTTTGTTTTTTTGTGTCTGGTAATTGTTAATGGGACCATCCTCCCATCATGAGATTTAAATTCTATTCTCTCAACGATATAGTCATTTTTATTATGTCCAGAGGGAATTTCTTGCTCTTTGACAAGTTGTTTAGATTTATTTAATAGATTATATTTATAAACTCTAGATGGAGTTTTTGGTGAAGAATATCCTAAATAAACTTCGTCAGTATTTCTATCTCTTTGTATCAAGTTTACTCCTGGCACATATACATTTTCATCAGAAAAAACTAACTCTTTTTCGATATTCGTAGAAATATTTCGAACAAATAATTTGTCTAAAGCACCTGATGTTTCACCTCGAATAATCCAATTTTTAAGAAATGTTAATCCACCAATCAAAACTTCATTTTTTGCTGGAATGAATGTTTTCCAATCTTGATTTTCTAAATTATCACAAATATCAATTTTAAAGTCTTCGGCATTTTTATTTGTATGATTATAAAATTTACCACCCCATGAATTAACCGAATAAAGGATACCTTTTTCTCTTTTAATAATAAGTTTTGGTGATGGATTTAATTCATCTGATTTAAAATAATATTGCTCTGAGGAATTGTGGTCAGAGGTATTTATAAAATAATATTTTTCATCTGAACTACATGTAATCGCTACAGTAAAAGCCTCACTTTTTTCCTCAAATATTAATTTATCTTCAGCATCAAAATCTCCTATTTTGTGTCTATAGATTTTTCTTGCTCTATGATTTTCATCAAGTTTTGAATAAAAAATATATTTATCATCTAAACTAAATAATATGCTACCGGTTGTCTCTTTAATTTCTTTTGAAATAATTTTATTTGTTTTTATGTCTCTCACATAAATTGTATAATATTCAGAACCTTTAAGATCTAAAGAATACCCAAGATATTTATCATTATTACTTACCTCTAAATCACCAACACCAAAGTATTCTGTTTTGAGTTTCAATTTTTCTTTATCACCATTCCATATTTCCTCAATATTTTGTGTGTCAATTTTTTTTCTAAGTTTTATTGAATAATTTCCTTTAGCTGTGGTCTTTGTCCAGTACTCATAGGTATGATCTTTATATGGCAAAGATTCATCATCTAATTTAATTCTACCCTTAATCTCATCAAATAGTTTTTTTTGTAAATCTTTAGTGTCTCTTAAGTGATAATCTGCGTATTCATTTTCTTGTTCTAAATATTCTTTAACTTCAGGGTTTAATTTATTCTTATCCTTTAAAACTTCTAAAATATCCTTTTGATGAATCCAGCTATAATTATCTTCCCAAGTCACATTGTGACAAGATTTTATTTCTGATTTTTTTCTAAGTTGTGGTACCTTCATTTAATTGAGAAACATATGAATATAATAATTTATACAGTCCTAATATTAATTATACTTTATTTTCTCCTTAACCTTATAACCAAAATTTCATCCAAAAAGATATCAAAAGGTCTCAGATTTATAATAATTATAGGTCTTATAATTTTCGCAATTTTGTTTGCAATTGGTGGACGATTTTTATTAACCCTGCCACTTACATTAATGAGTTTAGCATTATTAAAATTAAAGGGTTTATCAATTTTTCAATTAATATCTCTTTTTAGACTTATACAAACATTAAGAAGAAATGGTAGATTTTCGTTTAATACAAATCAAACAAACAACCTATCTTCTTTGTCAGTTTCAGAGTCTTACAAAATTTTAAACTTAGATGAGAAAAAAAAATTGACCAAAGAGGATATAAACAAAGCATATCTTAAAATTCAAAAAAAAATTCATCCAGATGTATCTCCAGAAACGGCAAGACTTTCATCAATTGTAAATGAAGCTAGAGATGTATTGTTAAATGAAGTTAAATAAATTTTCTTATTTTATTTAAGACTTTTTCTACAGAAATTGTATTTGGATTTTTTCTTGAACCATGAGTAATCTGATCAAGATCAATATCAGGAGGTATTATTCTGAATTGATTAACACTATAGTCTGAGTAGGCTCTTGGGGTATCTAATAAAATTATAAAACTTGGTTTTCCCATTTGACAAGAAATGTGATGTCCAAACGAGTCATTTCCAATATAAATATCACTTTGATCAATATAGCTTTTAATATTCGACATGCTTTGGTCACTCAAAGACTCACAATTTTCTTCGCCTACAGCTTCAACAATTTTTTTTGCATCTTCACTATCATTTGAGCCACAAAGTAAGTAAAAGAAAACCTTACCTGGTTTTTTTAATTTATTAATTAAGGACAAATAATTTTGATATCCCCATTTAGTAGTTGGGCCCGATGAACCAATTCCTAAAATAATTTTTTTTGAGTCATTTTTTTTTATATTCAACTTCTTTGAATTTTTTAAAAATATTTTTGATTCAGTAGGGCAATTTTCAATTTTTAATTTTTTTTCTGTAAAATTCTTTGCAACTTGAACTAAATGTAAATTTTTTTTTTTGAATAATGGGTAATGGTATATATTTTCTATACCTGCAATTTTACTTGCTAAAAAATATCTTACACTAGGGTAAAAAATAAAAAAATTCTTGAAATTAAAATTTTTAAGAAATTTAGATAGTTTCAAAATATCAGTAAATTTTTTATGAAATTGGTGCAAGCAAACTATTTCCTCAAATTTTGGATCTTCATTTAATATTTCGTTTAATTTAGGATTAAGAGTGATTAAAGTAACTGGTCCAAATTTTTTTGCAATTTGGTGGCAATAACTCAAATGTAGTAAATTTGCACCAAGGCCTTTGTAACTTAAGAAAATTCCTGTTTTCATATAAATAATTTTTCTATTATACTTATTTAAAAAAAATTTATGTCAAAAATAAAAGGTATTTATGCAGCTGGACTATCAATCTTAAATACAGATTTAAGTCTAAATGTGGAAAAAACCATCCTACATTCAGAAAAAATTATTAATCAGGGGTGTCACGGAGTTGTTATTTTTGGAAGCACTGGTCAAGCACAATTAATTTCAATAACTGAAAAAATTAATCTTTTGAATCAACTTTCGGCAAGCAAATATCAGAAAAATTTTATTATTGGAACTGGTTTGAATTCTTTAAGTGAAACTATTAACATGATGAAGATAGCAATATCACTAGATTTTAAAAAATTTTTAATTATGCCCCCAGCTTATTATGAATATGAAGATAATGAAGTAATTGAATTTTATGCAAGAATTGTTGAGTCTGTGCCGGATGGTGAAATTATTCTTTACAATTTTGAAAAACTCAGTGGCTATAAATTTTCAATAAACTGTGTTGAACAATTAGTGAAAAGATTTCCTAAACAAATTATTGGGGTAAAAGACAGTTCTTATAATTTGTACAAGGATTTAAAATTAAAAAACTTCTCAGTTCTACCAGGTTCTGAACTTAAATTATTAAAAGGTTTGGAATTAGGTTGTTCGGGCATCATAACTGCAACTTGCAATGTTACAGCTCAACTTTCAAGAAAAGTCTATGATGATTTTTTATTGAATAACGAACAAACTTACAATCAAAAATTATGTGAAGTGAGAAAAGTATTTGATAAAAATAATTTAATTTCTGGATTACATACTTTCTTTTCTAAGGAAGACGAGGCATTCAAAAACATATTGCCTCCACTTAGATTGTTGAATCAAAAAGAGGAAAAAAAATTAATGCAAGATCTTAAAGATCTTAATTTTAAAATAAGTACATCAATGGCAGCTTAAAATGCAACTAGTAAGTTTTTTAAACAAGGTTTTTAAAAAAGGAGGCTTTGTATTAATCGATGCAAACTCAAAAGAGCATGTAATTGGTGAACCTTCAAAAAATCCTATTAGATTAAAAATTTTAGATAAAAGATTGCATTATAAGTTGTTGTTTCATCCTGATTTATATTTTGGTGAGGCATACACAAATGGAGACCTAATCGTTGAAAACGGAACTCTTAGCGACTTTTTAAATTTAGCTTTAATGAATTTTGGCAGGGGTGAGTTAAATTTTTTTAGTTACTTATTAAACAGATTGAGAGGTTCTTATAGATATTTAACAAACTTTAATTTTATAAAAAAGTCTAAAATGAATGTCTCTCATCATTATGATATCTCAGATGATTTATATGATTTATTTTTAGATCCAAAAAGACAATATTCTTGTGCATATTTTAAAAATGAAAAAGATAGTTTAGAAACAGCACAAAACAATAAAATACAACATATTATAAAAAAACTTAATATTAAAGATAACCAAAAAGTTTTAGACATTGGTTGTGGTTGGGGATCATTAGCTATTGATATTGCTAAGAGTGCCAAATGTGAAGTAACAGGAATCACGCTATCAGAAAATCAATTAAACTATTGTAATAAGATTGCAAAAAAAAATAATTTAGAAAATCAAGTAAAATTTAGGATGGTAGATTATAGAGAACTAAAAGAAAAGTTTGATAGGATAGTAAGTGTTGGAATGTTTGAGCATGTTGGAAGAAAGTTTTATAAAAAATTTTTTAAACAAATTGAAAATTTGTTGAATGACGATGGTGTTTCTTTAATACATACGATTGGATCAGTAAACCCTCCAAGAGATCCTCATCCATGGATAACTAAATATATTTTCCCAGGCGGATATACGCCCAGTTTGAGTGAGGTGACCACACCAATAGAAAAAGCAGGTTTAATAGTGACAGATATAGAAGTTTTACGACTTCACTATTCACATACGTTAAGAAATTGGAAAGAAAATTGTATTAAAAATAAAAAAAAAATAATTGATATGTTTGACGAAAAATTTTTTAGAATGTGGGAATTTTATCTTACAGGATGTGAAATGGCATTTAAATGGGGTGATCAAGTAGTGTATCAGTTTCAGCTATCAAAAAATTATAACTCTACACCTGTGACTAGAGACTATATTTATCAGTAAATAATTGATAGAATTTTGATACTTTTATAAATGAAAAAAAAAAGAAAAAAATCACAAAAAAATAAAAAAATTAAAAAAAAAAAGATATTTAAATCTTTTAAAAAGATAAAAAAAATTCCCAAAAAAAGAAAAAGGTTAATAAAAAAAAAAAGAAAAAAATTCAAAAAAAAAAAGACAATAATTAAAAAAACCCCCGTTCTTTCTTTAAAAAAAAAACAAAAAGAAAGTTTGATATTAAAATTAGTAAAACTTCAATTATCTATAAAACCTCAATTTAATTTTAGAATAAACTTCAGTTTAGAAAAATATATCCAAAGGTTTTTTGATAAAATTTCTGAAACGATCACTAATTATAAGACTCTTAAAAATGAGGAAAAAAAGAGACTTAAAATCGAAAAAATTGAAAAAGAGAGAGAAGAAAAAATTGAAAAACAAAAACAGAAAAAAATTGAGGAAGAATTAGTAATTAAATTAAAGGAACAAACCTTAAAAGATGAAGAAAAATTAGAGAAACAAAGAAAAAAAGAAATAAAATTATTTTTAAGAAAAGAGCAGGCTCTTCTAAGAATAGAACAAGCAGAAAAACAAAAACAATTTTTAAAACAATTAAAATTAGAAAAACAAATTGAAAAATTTAGGATTAGAGAGGTAAAAGAACTTGAAAGACTTGAAAAAATTTCCTTAAGCGAACAAAGAGAGGACTATTCTGAATTACAAATTAGAATAGACAAGCTTAAAGAAAAATACCGAATAATAAGAGATCAAAAAATTAGAGAAAGAGTAGAAGCCCTTGGTGTAAAACTTGAGGGTGATGAAGACAGAGAAACATTATTAACTAAAGAAAAAGAATATAATTTCGCTCGACAAAAGGTTGAATTTGCATTGGAAAGTTTTTATAGAAGCGCCAGTAGTTTGGTATTTCAACTTAATAAAAGATATATAACAAGAGACATGTCTATATTTAGATGTATAGACAGAAGATTTGAAACGGGTGAAATATTTGTAAAGTGGGACGAAAGCAAAGATGAAGATTGGTTGTTGCTAATTTATATAAAAGACAATTCACCAGATGAAGGTATCATTATTGAAGATAAAACTAATCCAGAAAAGAATAACTCTTATGAATTTAGGAATGTAGATATATTTAAGGCCTCTGACATGATGGTTGACTCTCTAACACAGTTAATCGCTAAAAAAAGGGATAAGGATGAGAATAAGAATTTAATGAATTAGGCAAGAGATGCAATGATTTTAGGTTCAATTTTTTTAATAATTTTATATCTTATTTTAAAATATGTTCTTGCTTGGATAACATATTATAATAATTTAGATGATAGATTAGGACAAAGTACTTGGCGTTTCAGCTATGATTATCCAGTGTTAGGTGAAAGAGACATTTCTGATTTAGACGATAAAGATTTTGTAAGACTGAGAAGAAAAAAAAATAAAATTGTCTTAGTTATGTATGCGATAGTTCTAATAATGTTCATCTCATCGATGTCTCTTCTTAGCCAATTTTTAATTTTTTTTACTAATTAATTTTTGAGTTGTTTTTTGTTTTTTAGGTATAAAAAAAATGCAATTACTTCGTAAAATAACGAGAACAAATTAAAAATAATAGGTAATTTTAAAATTCTATAAAGAATTCTATATTTGGGTATTTTTTTCCATACAACTAGAAAAGCCGCAGCACCTTGAATAATTTTATCCCCATCCTTTACGTGCAGTCTTCGTAAAAGTTGTTTTTTATCCTTTGAAGTTTCCAATTCAGCTGAATTATTATTTGTGATATCGATCCAATCAATCTCTTCAATATTCTCTTTTTTATATAAATCTATTTCGGTTTTACAGATTTTACACGAATTATTAAAATAAACTTTCATATCATTTACTAAATACTCATTTAAATTGTAAATGTATATGCGATAAATACTCTAGTTGAAAATTTTTTTAAACAAACTATGTTTTTCTATAAATGAGTAATTTCTTCGAAAAATCTGATCTAACAAGAAAACAAGCGGAAAGTATCATTTCAGATACTTTAAGGAAATGTGATGATGGAGAACTGTACTTAGAAAACACCAAATCCGAAACAATTTTATTAGATGATAATAAGATTAAGAACTCAAATTACAACTCAGATTTAGGTTTTGGATTTAGAGCAATTTCAGATGAAATTGTAGCCTATTCACATTCAAATGAAATTTCAAAAAATTCTTTAAAACAATCTTCAGAAAATTTAAAATCAACCTTAAAATCAGCAAACGGTACCTACAATTATTCAATCCCAAAATCTAACAAAAAATATTATGATAATATCAATCCAATCGAACAAAAAACACTAAACTCAAAATTAGAAATTTTAAATAAAGTAAACGAATATCTCAGATCCAAAGATGATAATGTTAAGCAAGTGACTGCTAATTTTTTAGGAGAACAAAAGTCTATAGAAATTATCAGATCAGGTGGAGAAACATTAACAGATGCAAGACCATTAACTAGATTTAATGTATCAGTAATGTTGGAAAAAAATGGGAGAAAAGAAACAGGGATTTATGGTGTGGGTGGAAGAGAGTCATACGATACTTATCTTAAGGAGGATAATTGGAAAAAAGTTTGTGATGAGGCATTGAGAATTGCATCTGTAAATTTAGAGAGCAAACCTGCGCCTGCGGGAGAAATGAAAGTTGTATTGGGACCTGGCTGGCCAGCAATCTTAATTCATGAGGCGGTGGGCCATGGTCTAGAAGGTGATTTTAACAGAAAAAAAACATCAGCATTTCATAACCTTATGGGTCAGAAAGTGGCTAGTGAAGGTGTGACGATTGTTGATGATGGTACTTTAAACAAAAGAAGAGGAAGCCTCTCAATTGACGATGAAGGTACACCGACAGAAAAAACAGTCTTAATTGAAAATGGGATTTTAAAAAACTTTATGCAAGATCGGTTAAATGCTCGTCTGATGAAAACTAAGTCAACAGGAAGCGGTAGGAGAGAAAACTATCGACATATTGTTCTTCCAAGAATGAGAAATACGATGATGCTTAGTGGAGAACAAACTCAAGATGAAATGATTAAATCTGTTGATAAAGGAATATTTGCTGTAAGTTTTGGCGGAGGTCAAGTTGATATTACATCTGGAAAATTTGTTTTCAACTGTACAGAAGCTTACGAAATAATTAATGGTAAAATAGGATATCCAATTAAAGGGGCAACTCTCATTGGAGATGGACCATCAATACTGAAGGAAGTGTCTATGGTTGGAAATGACATGATGCTAGATCCAGGAATTGGAACGTGCGGTAAAGCAGGCCAAGGTGTACCTGTTGGAGTTGCTCAACCCTCAATTTTGATTGATAAAATGACTGTTGGTGGAACAAAGCTTTAAATGGTCAAAGATCAGGAATATTTAATCAAAAAAGCGTCATATTGTTTAGACTTAGCAAAAAAATATGGAGCAACAAATTCAAGTATTATTGTAAACAACTCTATTTCAGAAACTGTAAATTTTAGAAATCAGAAACTAGATGAATCAAATAGATCAGACAATTTAGGTGTTAATATTACAACCTATATCAATAAAAAGAAATCATCTATTTCATCCTCCAATTTACTAGATGATAATTTAGAGACCTTAATAGAAAAATGTGTTGAAACTACAAAAAATACTCCAGATGACGAATTTAATTCACTACCAGATAACAATCTTCTTGTAAAAGAGGTAAAAAATTTAGATTTGTACGATGATACTAATTTTGAAAATGATCAAAAAATAGATTATCTAAAAAATTTAGAAGCTGCAGCTGCTAATGATGATAAAATAATTAATACCGAGTCTGGTTTTACACAAAATAAGTCAAACTTTATTCTAGCGAATAGTGAGGGTTTTTGTAAAGGTTACAAAAGATCCTCATTTACAGCCTCAAGTGTTGCAGTTGCCAAAAATGAGGAAAGCATGGAGAGAGATTATGAATATTCTAGCAAGTGTCATATTAAAGATCTAAAAGATGCTGAAGAATTAGGCAAATTAGCCGCAAGTCAAACTTTAAGAAAATTAAATCCAAAAAAAATTGAAAGTGAAAAAATTGCAATAATTTTTGATAAAAGAATTGCCAAGGTAATATTGGGTACTTTTGCTAATGCAATCTCCTCATCTTCTATATCAAGAGGAACTTCTTTTTTAAAAGATAAGATTAATCAAAAAATATTTTCAAGTTCAATTAATATTTTAGATAAGCCAGATATATTGAAGGGTTTAGGCTCACGGAGTTTTGATAGCGAAGGGGTGAAAACTGAAACATTAAAATTAGTTGAGAATGGTATTTTGAAAGATTATCTTCTAGATACCTACAATGGAAAAAAGCTTAAACTTAAATCTAATGGAAGATGTGGCGGTACAACCAATCTTTACTTTGAAAATGGAAATATTAATTATAAAGACTTATTGGATTTAAATTCAAAAAGCCTTTATATTACTGAAACAATAGGGCACGGTAGTAATATTGTTACTGGAGACTACTCAGTAGGAGCAACTGGATTTTTAGTCGAAAACGGTGAATTTAAGCATCCAATTAATGAAATAACAATAGCGGGTAATTTCAAAGACATGTTTAATAATTTAAATTTAGCAAATGATTTAGAGTTTGAATATTCTACAAATTCACCAACTTTGATGATCGAGGGAATGGTTGTTGCAGGCAAATGAGTAAATTTTGTATAATTGGCTCAGGTATTTCTGGCGCCACTATTGCAAATCTTTTAAGTAAAAAACATACAGTAGTTTTATTTGATAAAGCAAGAGGACCAGGAGGTCGTGCATCTTTTAAAAGATTAAAAGGTAAAATTGGCTTTGATCATGGTACTCAATATTTTTCTCCAAAAACAAAAGAATTTAAAAAATTTACCACTACTCTAATTAAAAAAAAAATTTTGAAGATTTGGAGAGGTAAACACATTTTTCTAAATACGAAAAAAAAAGAGAATAAAAAACACCTCAAGATTATTGGGAAAAATGGTAATAATGATATTAGTAAATATTTATTAAAAAATATTAATTGTAATTATCAAACTGAATTAAAGAGAATTTCTTACAAAAAAAAATTATGGCACTTATTATTTTGTGATGGAAAAACTCGAATTTTTGAAAACATAATTCTTACATGTCCATTTCCACAGCTAAAGAAACTTTCAAAAAAATTTATAAATGATACTTTTTTAGATAAACCAATCAAAATGGATGCAAATATAACTACGATGATTGCACTTAAGAAAAACAAGAAAGTAATAAGTAGCTATTTTTTTGAAGACCCAGTTTTAGGCTGGGCAGGAAATGAAAATTCAAAAAAAAGATTTAAATCAAAATATGA
>CEVH01067412.1_pt1 | contig 15383 bp, 15 predicted proteins | sample 356521 | NCBI WGS metagenome assembly CEVH01 (sample SAMEA2623446, study PRJEB7988) | marine metagenome | isolation source: saline water (ENVO:00002010), including
AATTGCAAAAATTTTATGGATATAAAATTGACAGACAATTATATACTAATTTAATAAAGTTAAAATCAATGAAAGTTAACCCTACTGAACAAACGACAACGTTTGATTGTGAAAAACAAGATATACAAATGGTGCTTGATCAAAATGATGGATACAAGTGGCAGACAAGTCTTGGAGAGTTTGAAATAAACAACGAAACAAAAAAATGGATAGTTGCAAATATAAAACCATCTATGTATAATAATGATCGTTGTTTTATTTATAATAAAGCTTTTTATGAAGCTTTTTTAGCAAAACCTGCTTATGATAAAGCGGAGATATTTAATCTTATTAGAAGCTGGGCAGATGAACGAGGGATATATAAAGAAGGTGATCCCAAGACACAATTAATTAAATTATATGAAGAAACAGGAGAACTCGCCAAAGCATTACTTGAAGGCGATAAAAACGGTATTATTGACGCTATTGGTGATAGTGTTGTTGTACTTACAAATCTCTCAAAATTGGTCGGATACGACATTGAAAGCTGTGTTCAGTCTGCTTATGATGAAATTTCTAGTAGAACTGGCAGAATGATTGATGGAACATTTGTAAAAGATACATTATGAGAGATAAAATAATTGAACAAGTAATTAATAAAATTAAATCACGTTCTGACGTTGGCTTTAAAAAGTACGGAGTTACTCTTGAAGATGATGATCAATCATTAGATACATGGCTTAAGCATATACAAGAAGAGCTTATGGATGCTGTTAACTATATTGAAAAAGCAAGATCTGTATTACGTGAAGAAATTGAAGAGTGTTACGTAAGAGATGCGCAAGAAATATAAAAGAAAAAAAGGTCCTGTACAAGCTAAAAAAATAACGTATGATGGAATTAATTTTGCATCAGGTTTAGAACGGTATATGCATATGGCCTTAAAAAAAAATAAGATTAAAGCAAAATACGAAGGTGAAACTTTTGTATTAATAAATGGTTTTCATTTATCAAATGAATCTTATGAAAGACAGGCTAATGGAAAAGGTGAATTAGTTAATAGAGGAGGAAAAAGAATATTACCTATAAAATATACACCTGATTTTATAGGTGAAGATTTTATAATTGAAACGAAAGGAAGAGCTAATGAATCTTTTCCTATTAGATGGAAATTATTTAAAAGATTAGTTTCAGAACAGTTTCCTAATTACGTTTTATTTAAACCCCAAAATCAAAAAGAATGCGACAGAGTAATAAGCATAATAAAGGAGATGCGAAAGAAATAGCTAGAAGACATTATGCCAATCGCCAAATTGAAAAATGGATTAAATGGACGGTTGAAAATAGAGGTTATTTAAAATATAAAGAGTTAGTTGAATTACACGAAAAATATAATATAAAGTGCTATGGCTAAAGCAATAATATCAAATTATAAATTAAAACACAAAGTAAAAAGAAAAGGTGTGCATGCTAAAAGCAAAACATCTAAATTAAAATCGTCTAAAAATTATGTTAAACGTTATAAAGGTCAGGGAAGATGAGATTAGTTCCAAATAATTGGGAAATAACTATAGGATTATATCCAGGTATATTACTTGGAATGAGATCTTATGTAGAAAAAGATTATGTTCAACACGTTATTTATCTACCATTTGTAGATTTATGCATAGAAATAGAAAAAATATAATGGGATTATTTGATGAAAGAATACCGTACAAACCATTCGAATATCCAGAATACTATACTGAGGGATGGCTTAAACAAGCTCAAGCGTTCTGGTTACATACCGAGATACCAATGTCAGGTGATGTCAAGGATTGGAACGAAAAGCTTACAGCCTCAGAGAAAAACCTGGTTGGAAATATTTTGCTGGGTTTTGCGCAAACAGAGTGCGCGGTGTCTGATTATTGGACACAAAAAGTTGTATCATGGTTTCCAAAACATGAAATACAACAGATGGCTATGATGTTTGGATCACAAGAAACTATTCATGCGGTTGCATATAGTTATTTAAACGAAACTTTAGGACTTGAAAACTTTGAAGCATTTTTACATGAGCCGGCGACGGCTGATAGATTTGATAACCTCGTTACTTATAATGGTAACGATCCCGTGGGTATTGGTAGATCATTGGCAATATTTAGCGCATTCGCAGAAGGAGTTAGCCTCTATTCTGCTTTTGCTGTTCTTTATAGCTTCCAACTACGTAATTTACTCAAGGGTATTGGCCAACAAATGAAGTGGTCAGTAAGAGATGAATCATTACATAGCAGAATGGGGTGTCAATTATTTAGACACATGTGTAAAGAAATACCTAACTTATTAGAAGACTGTAAAAAAAATGTTATTAAAGCAGCAAACACAATGCTTGAAGCAGAAGAAAGATACATTGACAAAATGTTTGAACAAGGCGATATTGAAAACCTTAAAGCCAACGATCTTAAACAATTCATTAGAAAAAGGCTTAATGAAAAATTATCAGAACTTGGATACAGCGACCTCGGGGGGTACTTTAGCTTTGACAAAAAAGCAGCAAGCAATCTTGACTGGTTCTATCATCTTACCGGGGGGCATACTCATACTGATTTTTTTGCTGTTCGTCCGACTGATTATTCAAAAGCAAACGAAGGCGAAGATTTTGAAGATATTTGGTAAAAATTTAATATAATGAAAGATGAAAGAAAGCAAACTAATAGAAATGTGGAACAGAATAGAAATTCTGGGCCAAAACGTACAACAACTAATTCAAGAAATGAACAATCTCAGAGATTTATCTATTGGGACGATGAGTCTAGTGAAGAAATTCGAAGGGTACGAAAAAGCTCTGGAAGATTTACAGAAAGATATTTCGAAAGAGATGAAGAATAAAAAAGAAAAAGCTAATGTGGAATAGCGATTGGAAAAAAGGTGAAGACTATCCTGTATGGGGAGATACAGACGTCTATAAAAAAACAATATCTGGTGGTTATTTATATAATGGTGAATCACCTAAAGAAGCATATATGCGTGTTGCAAAAACTGTTGCAAGACGTTTATATAAGCCTGAACTAGCTGATAAATTTTTTCAATACATATGGGATGGTTGGTTATGTTTAGCTTCACCAGTGCTGTCTAATACAGGTACAGACAGAGGTTTACCTATTAGTTGTTTTGGTATTGATGTTGCTGATAGTATACAAGATATAGGACAAAAAAATTTAGAAATGATGCTTCTAGCCAAGCATGGCGGCGGTGTTGGCGTAGGAGTAAATATGATTAGACCCGCTGGAGCTAAAATTACAGGTAATGGAACAAGTGACGGCGTGGTGCCTTTTTGCAAAATCTACGATTCAACAATACTTGCCACTAATCAAGGGTCTGTCAGGAGAGGAGCTGCATCAGTTAATATCAATATTGACCATCCCGACTTTGAGGAATGGTTGGAGATCCGTGAACCGAAGGGAGATGTTAACAGGCAATCCCTCAATCTCCACCAGTGCGCTGTGGTCGGCGACAAGTTTATGCGAAGACTTAATGAAGGAGATAAAGATGCAAGAAGGAAGTGGGGTAAATTACTCCAGAAACGTAAAGCAACTGGAGAACCTTATATCTTATTTAAGGGAAATACAAACAAGGTTAACCCAAAAGCGTATAAGTCAAATGGACTTAAAGTTCACATGACTAATATATGTAGCGAAATAACATTACATACAGATGAATCACATTCTTTTGTTTGCTGTCTTTCATCTGTTAATTTAGATAAATACGACGAATGGAAGAATACGAATTTAATATACGACGCAGTATGGTTCCTGGACGGTGTGCTAGAAGAATTTATACAGCGAGCGAAGAATATGAAGGGATTCGAGAACTCTGTACGCAGTGCGGAAAAAGGGAGAGCTCTTGGATTAGGTGTCCTTGGATGGCACAGCCTATTGCAGAAAAATGGTATAGCTTTCGAAAGCTTACTAGCACAATTCAAAACGCGAGAAATTTTTTCAAAAATAAAAATTGAAACTGAAAGAGCTTCGCGTAATCTTGCGGAAATTTATGGAGAACCTTTGTGGTGTGTTGGAACAGGAATGCGTAATACTCATCTTAGAGCTATTGCTCCTACTGTATCTAATAGTAAATTAAGCGGTAATGTATCTGCAGGTATTGAACCTTGGGCGGCAAATGTATTTACAGAACAGTCTGCTAAAGGTACATTTATTAGAAAAAATAAAGAACTTAAAAAAGTATTAAGAAAAATTGGTATCGATAATAAAGAAACTTGGGATAAAATTTTGGAAGATGGTGGATCCGTTCAAGGAATTAAACAACTTGATGGATGGTTTTACGATCACACCGGAAAACTCAATAAAGAAGAAGGAGAGTCAGTAAAAAATGTATTTAAAACATTTAAAGAAATTAATCAATTAGAATTAATTAATCAAGCTGGTATAAGACAAGATTATATAGATCAATCTGTTAGTTTGAATTTGGCTTTTCCGTCAGTAGCTACACCTAAATGGATTAATCAAGTTCATTTAGAAGCATGGAAGAAAGGTATAAAAACTTTGTACTATATGAGAACGGAATCAGTATTGCGTGGAGATATAGCCGCTAATGCTATGAATCCTGATTGTGTTAGTTGTGACGGATAATAATTAAGGGGCTTTGCGGCCCCTTTTTTTATTGTTTGTTTAATCTATTTCTTGCAGCTTCTCTATCATCAAAATCTAATGCTGCTTTAAGAACAATTTTATCCATTACATCATCTTGGTTTTGTAGCATGGTTTTTTGTAAATTTATAACCATACCTTCTAAATCATCTTTAGACTTAGTTAACCAATCTATTTGCATTTGTTTCTTTTCAAGATCTATTTTAAGTTTTTCTAAGTCATCAGGTTTAGCACCAGTAATTGTACTTACCACAATACCAATACTTGCACTTATTGTTCCTATCAACATCATTACAACTTCTTTATTTGTTTCTAATACAGGAAATCTTATTAAACCTATAATTATTCCTATTACAAATAAAAACACAAATAACGATCCTACATAATGTCTTATTTCGCGGGCCACGCCATTTCTTGGTAAACTCATTTATTATTGTTTTTTAATCTTTTATATATACCTATTATTGTATAAATTATACTTAATAATAATACTAATGTCTGTAAAACAGGGTTTGCTGATGTCATGCTTGTTGCTAATGCTACTGCGTTTATTCCGTATATTTTCAAATCTTCCACAAGTTTAATATTTACAAGAGCTTTTCATAGTAACAGGGCTTACTCTGCGTGGCTTACCAGCAGGCTGCCCTAAAGATGTTTTCTCTTTAATTTTACTTCTTTTTTCCGATGCAGACATCTCACTTGCTATCTTACCGGTTTTACTAGATATTTTTTTACTGGGCCTACAATATGGTACACCTCTTTTTTCGCCTTTACGTCTGCCACAAGGTTTACCTGTTCTTACATCAATCCATTTTTCTTTAAACCATCGTTTAAGGTTAGCGCCTTTTTGTGTCTTTCTTACCCTTGACATTATCCTATATTACCACCTCTTTTACGACATTTAGCTATATATCCTGATGCATATGCTGAAGGGAATACTCTGTATTTTGCTTTTGCTTTATAATAGCAACGGTCTTTTTTTGTTAATGGTGATGCTTTCATCTTTTTATTTTTGTATGTTTTATTTTAGTACCAACTCCACCTGGTTTAATTTTTATATATTTAGGAGACTTTGATTTTTTAGTTTGTTTTTCTATCATACCTAATTCCCATTCTCCCCATCCAAGTGATAATGCAATACCTTGCCAAAGTTCTGTTTCAGGTTGCATTGCTGTATATATGTGATCCATTTTTTGTACCACACGATCAGCAGGTAAATTAGTTCCAGCTGATATAACTTTTCCTGCAGCTAAAAACGCAGGATTTTCTAAACTGAATCCTTCTGTAAATACTTTTTTCTTTGATTGTTTATAAGTAAATGTTTTACCAGCAGATTCAAGCTTTCTTAATTTAGAATTAATTGGTGGTGATATTGATGTAGCTTCTATTGCTATTTTCTTATAATCAGGCCTAGACTTTTCAGATTCTTCTATTATTTTTAAAATTATATTTTTAACTGTAGCTGCAGCAGCACCGTAAACACCCGCCCCTCTAAGTAAAGTATCCACACTACTATTACCTATTCTAAAGAACCTAGATTTCTTTTCTTCATCTTCTTCATCATCAAATAATAAAGCAAATAGGCCTTGTTGTAAAGCAGAGAATATAATATTCTGTATTACACTATAATATGCAATTTTACTTATATTTGTCTTCCAATCTCCTCTTCCATTGATTAAATCTAATGTAGCTTTTTTAGTAAGTCTTGCGTACTGCATTGGTGTATTTCCAAAAGCTAATATAAGTCTACCTAATGAACCTGCTTGTTGCATGGATATTCTATCAGGTCTTGCAGATTGTTGTGTTTCTTCTGCTATTTCTTGAAAGTCTGTAAATGCTTTTTGTTCTGCTTCTTTTTGATTTAACCCTTCTTTTTTATATTTGTTTATTCTGTTTCTATAAAACGTAGCACCTCCTGAAGCAATTGCAAATGAGTCCGCTATTTGTGTTGGTGTAAAACCAAATTTAAGTATTGCAGCAAGCATTGCTCTTGCTTTGTTTTTAGAGGTTGCTGCTGCATTAGCAATTTCATCTGCATTTATATCAGTTTGTAAACCAGATCTTCTTTGTTTTAAAAAGTCTGAATTAAATAATTTTGTAAAATCATTTACATATTGTGGAAAATTAGCAAGTGCTAAAGCCGCATTAATAGGATTATTATCTGTAAAGTTTATAAAATTAATTGAAGATAATGTTTGTAGTACAGCTGATCTAGCATTAAAAAACATAATAGCTCCAACTGAATTATTTACCCATGATTGAAATCTTCTTTCAATATCGCTAGCATCTTTAAATTTATTTCTACCTTTTTCCATACGATAAAGCATATTATCTAATGCTTTAACATATCCTTCTCCATATAATGCTTTTAATTTATTTTTATTTTCTTCATTAAATATTTCATCAACATTTTCTTTCCATTCAGTTAAAAATTCGCTTCTTTTAACATCGTTAATATAAGAAACAAGGTCTGTTGTAATGTCTCCCGCACTCCACTCTGATGTAGGCGCTGGATAGCCTTCTGCATTTAAAGACATTAATCTATCAGCAAATTCTTTTAATTTAGGATTTTTATTTACAATATCAATATTATTTGTTATATCTTTTGCGTCCATACCTGAAATTTTTATTCCTTGTTTAGACCATATGTATACTCTTATAGAATTTTGATTTGTAAATCCAGTATTGTTTGTTTTATTTAACCCGCCTGGAACATTTTTTTTAGCTTCTGATTTTAAAACTTGCCAATCACGTAAAGCTTTTTGTTTTGCAGCTTCATATTGTTGAATTGCCCTAGAAAATGGTCTAAGTAAATTTTCTTCATACCACGCCATTTGTTTATCACCAACTTTTCCTTTACCTAAAGTTGCATATAATAAACCCACAAAATCATCAGCTGAATAAGGTATAAAAAATTTCTTTCCTTTGCCTTTACCCATTAAAGTTGCTCTTACAGGAGAAAATTGTTCAAACCATTTAACGCCTGTTGTAGCTTGTAATAATTCATTAAATTGTCTGCTTAATGATTTAGTAGTTTCTTTTTTTGTATCAGGATACACCTTTTTTAATCTAACAATAGGATCATCTGTTATTTTATATCCTTTTGGCATTTTTATTTGTAAATCTAAACCTTTAGAATCATTTAATTCATTAGCTTTTTCTCTACTTATTATTTCTAATTTATGTTTCTTTAAAATATTAATTAATTCTTGTTTTGATTTTATATCGTTAGCTATATAAGGAAGAAAAACATTTTTTAAAGTCCAGTTATAAGGAGGATTATGTTCTAAGGTAGTTTCTGGATTATTTTTTGCTAATTCATTTCTGTCTACATTATCTCCTAATCTTTGCCAGGCTTTTCCAATAGAATTCATATCAATTCCAGCAGAAGATAATAAAAAATATATGTTATCAATATTATTACTATCTTCATTATAAGCGGCTTTTAAATCATCTAATAATTTAATTAAAGTATTAAACGTGCTATCTGCTTGAGCATGCTGTTTTTCTGTAAATTCTTCTTCGTTTCTTTTAAAATAATTTGTAAATCTTGTTGTTTGACTTTGATCTACACTTTGTTTTGTATTTATTTTAATGTTTTTACCAAAAATTTCTTTTGTAAGATTTAAAAAATCTTTTTGATTTAATTTTAAATTAGACTTCTGAAAAGTTCTTTTCCAACTATTATAAAATTCTTGAGCTAAAATTTGTTTTTGTTCTTTAGAAACACCTTTTTTAATTTTATTTTTATAAAAAGGAATTAAAAATTCTTCTAAAGCTTTTGTTTGAAGGTTTTTTACTTTTTGATTAAATTTACTATTAATTTTATTAAATAGTTTTTTAGCAGGAGAATTAGCAAACTCTTCAGCTCCGATTTCTTCTACTACCTCTTCAACAATATTTACCTCTTGTTCTGGTAAATTTTCTTTTACAGCATTTTGTTTTAATACTTTTAAAGCATTAGAAAAAGCTTTTTGAATTGATAAACCCGCTTTTAAGCCAGCTTTTAGAGTGTTTAAAAATAATTTTACAATTTTTATAGCAGGACCAGTTAAACCAAAATCAGATCTTAAAATACTTTGATCTTTTTGAAAAGCATCAAGTTCATTTATTAATTCATCTATTCTATTTATTGCTTTTGATATAATTGCTCTAAAATTACTTGGCACTTCTTGCCCTTGTAATTCTTGAATAGCTTTAAATTTTTCAACAACTTCAGGTTTTGCCAATGCATTTAATACATTATCTAACCCAACCTCATTTGCTATAACTTCAGCTAAAGCTGTTTTTCTTACCCCTTTTGTACTGCCTTTAGCATTTAAAAAATATTTTAAAAATTCAGCTTTACTAATATCTTTTTTCTTAAATACTTTTTTACCTTCAGCTGTACGCTCTCTTAATTGCTTACCGGTTTCATCAGTTACAGCTTCATTAAATTCTTTAAATCTTTTATTTATAGTTTCTTGTGGTATTGCAGGATATATTTTTTTAAAGTTGTCTCTTAAAAACTGTTCATATGCTGCAGTTTTACCAAATATTTTTTTAAGTGTATTAGTTAATTCTGTACGGAAACCTTGTGTTAGGGCAGCTTTAAATCCTTTATCTGTAACAGCAGGTAATTTAGTTCCTAAAGTTTTTTCTACAGCAGCAACAATTTCGTTTTGTGTTTCTTCATTAAGATTTAAATCTTCCGCTAATGCTTTTTTAACTTCTTGTTTTGTTTGCTCTTGCGTTTGTGTTTCAGTTGTTGTATCGGTAACACTTTTAGCTTCTGTTACATCTGTTTCAAACTCAGTTTTTAATATACGTTTAGATGCTTCAATAGCTCTTTGAGCCGCAAATTTATTTACGTACATAGGTAATGTTACACCAGGGTTTTTATCAGGGTTGTATTCATTAATTAAATCTAATATACCTCGTTTACCGGTAAGTATTTCATCGGTAAGAAGCTGCTTATCAAATCCAGGAACGTTACGTCGTTTCATGGCTAATTTTTCAGCCATTGGTCTATATAATTCTAAAATTTCTGCAGTAGCTTCTTTACCTTTTTGTTCGTAAAGCTTTTCTGCTTCTTGCGCAGTTTTATTTGCGTTTTTAGAAACTTTTTTTACAACGCCATTTATTCTATCTTGAGCGTTTAAATATTCTTGTTTTAATAAATTTAATCCTTCTAATCTTTCTTGTTCATCTATAATACCATCAGCAAAATCTTTAGAAAGCTTTTTAACATTTTTAATTTGTTGTTCTTTAAGCTTTTCTAAATTATTTATATCTTTATAATCTTTATCACTTAAAAAATTAATTATACCGTTTGATTTTATAACTAAATTGCCAAGCTCTTCTTCTTTTTGTTTTATTTGTTTTAATATAGTTTCTTTTACAGTTTCTGATTTAGCTTCTATAAGTTTTTGATTAAGAATAACAAGCTCATCTGTTATAGTGTCTAATTTTTCTCCATTTATTTGAGATCTTACATTTAAATTACCTGTAACAATTTCTCTTGTAAGTGCACTACCACCACCTAAAACACCTGTTCCTACCAATCCTTGTAAATAATTTTCAACACCTTCTTTACTAGTTAGATAATTAAACGCATCAGCAATAACTTCTACAGCATCTTTATTTTCAGCTACAGATTTAGAAATTCTTTCTAATCCTCCTTGAAAATATTCTGTTGCACCCTCTGTATTGCTGTTAAGCCATAGACTTTTAGATATATTTTTAGCATTAGGTTTCAAAGCAGCTAATGTAGCAGCTCTTGTAGTAGCTTTAAGTCCTAGTCTTTCTAATATCATTGCTGGGACAGCAAACCCTAAAGGTGTCCAAATTTCTGTTTCTTTATTGTTTATTAATTTATAAATTGCTTCCTCTGCTGGTAAATTAGGATATTGTTTAGTAGCTTTAGTTAAATTATAATCAGCAATTATATTTCCAGCTAATTCAGCTAAGGGCATGGTTCCCCCGGTTGCAACACCTGTTCCTACTGAATAACCAACTTCAATTCCTGCTCCTAATAAAGATTCAAAAAAACTAAACGGCCCAGAAGCACCAGTTATAGCTGTTGTTTTTTTCATTCTTTTTTTAGCTTCTATATCAGTGGTTATTGCAGCTTTTTTTGCTTCATCAAAATCCATGCCAGTTTCGTCTAATAAATCAGCAGCAGCATATGTTATACCAGCAATAGCGGATTGTAACCTAGGGCTTCTAGCTATTCTTTCAGCAAAAGGTCCGTACATAGTATTTGCCCCAACAGATAAGCTAAACGGCGTAGACTTTCCGTCTCCTAAAAAATTATATAACCTATTAGAAAAACTTTCTCTAGCAATAGCCATATCTTTTTTGCCTGCTTCTATGTCTTTTTTAATCGCTTCCGATAAAGGGCGTTCTTGTATTGTTTTGTAATTTTTTAATGCTAAATCAACATTTTTTCTAGTAAATTTTGTTCCATCTGTAGATAATCTATTTCTTACTAAAAAAGGTAATTTTCTTTTTTCTTCATTACTTATTTCTTGTAAATCCAAAGAAGTATCTACCGATTTGGAATCCATATCGGGTGCTGCAGGTTCCTCCACATCCGCACCCGGTGATGTGGGAGTTGTCTTTCCCAATTCTTTAATATTAGGATTTTTATTTAACAGTTCATCAAATGTGTAGCCTTTTTGGTCAGCAACATTTTGTAACTGTTCTAGGGTATAAGTTTTTCCGTTGTATTCAAACATAATTAATTAAATTCTTTAGGGTCTACAGCATCGAGGGCATCAAAAGCTTCAAACTGAGGGTCTTCTGGAAATTTTGTAGCTTCTATTAATCTATCAAATTCATCTTGTATTAAATCAAAATCAGCATCTGAGCCATATTTAGCTCTACCAAAATCAGCTAAAAATCCTTTTAAACCTTCAGGCGTAGATAAGTTATATGCTTGATTATCTACAATATTATTATCATCATCTCTACTTTGCATTTGCACGGTGTTACCCTTTTTAGTAAATTCTTGTCCAGATGAAATTTCTTTTATTAATACACTAGGATTATTTATTGCAGCTTTATATAATCTCATTGCTCTATCTGCTGCTAATGCTTGTTTACTACCCCCTCTAGTGCTTGTACTTATTTTAATTTTTTTATCGTATTCAGCTTTTGCTTTGCTATATACAGATTCAGATGCCGCTTGTATTCTGCTATTAATAGCTTCTCTTAATTGTGTACGTAATGCAACATCATCAATATCACCATCAGCATCGAAATCTTCTTTAACTCTTTCTATTAGACTGCCACCAATTTTATCTAATGCTACCTCTTTAAAATCTTCAATACCAAAATGATCTACAGCTACACTCATTAAATCTAAATCAGACATTTCAACTGTACTTAATTGTCCTTTTAGTTTATCTTTAAAAAATTCATTGCTTACTCCTTGTAATCCAAATTTTGAAGCTGTATTATCTGCAATTTTTAAAAGTTCTAAATATTTATCAGATCTTTTATTTATATAATTTGTATTTACAACTTGATTAAAATCTACAATTCTTCCATTACCAAAATCAAATTTACCATCATCTGTAATTTTAAAATTACCGTCTAATATGTTTGTAGCTTGTTCTCCTATACCTTCTTGATTCAACTTGCTTATATCTTCAGGTTTTAAATCAGCAAAATTTTGAAGATATTTGTTAAAGTCACTAGATTGCGCAGCTAAAGTACCTATTTTTTGGTTTGCTTCCATTGTAGCAGCTATTTTTTCTGCTGGCGTTTTTGCTGCTTTAATTTTTTCTATTGCTTCATTCCTTATTATTTGAGCGTTTTTTGAAATATAAGATCGAAGATTAGGAGCAACACCGGCTTCATTTATATTTGATAATAAACTTATAGATTTAGCAGTATTATCTTCTTGACGCATCTGCTCTTTTCTTGCACGCACTTGTTCTCTTTCGCGTCTAGCTCTTTGTTCAGCAAATCTTCTTTCGCCTTTTTCTATAGCGGGATCTAAAGCTTTTCCAATATCTACTGGATTTGCTAATCCAAGTGCTCTACCAATTAATCTTGTATCTAATGCCATAATATTTTATTTATTTAATCAAGCCTGTTGCAACTTCGCTTGCACCGCCTGTTACTGCAGCAGCGGCAACTCTACCAGCCCCTACTGCTAAATTACCAATACCTCCTACTAAATTTTGAGTAGCCTGTCTTCTGGCTTCATCTGCTGCTAATTTTCTTGAAGCTGCTATGCTAAATAAATCTTCTGTTCTTCCAAATTCACGTTCTTGTACATATTGAGCACCACGAGATCTAGATTGTTCTAATTGCTGTTGTCCTCTTGCTCTCATTAATTGATTTTGCTGTTCTTGTCTTCCAATATCTGCAGCCGCCGCTTGGAATCCTTGTTGTTGTTGCTGTGCTATTGCTTGTGCTAATGCACCAATTCCTGAACTCCCAGCTGCTCCTTGTAAACCAGATAATGTACCAGCTAAAGCCTGTTGTTGTTGTTGTGCTTGAAATTGTGCTTGTTGTTGATTAACAGTTAAATCTTCAAAGGGATTAGTCATATTAGCAGTAGGATCTTGAAATTGAAACTGTTCGTATGCTTCTCTTTGCGCAGCTAATTCAGCTCTTGCCTGTCTTTGTTCTCTTCTTCTAGCACCACCACCAATTATACCACCAGCAATACCCGCAATACCCTGAGCAACTTGCCCAAAAGCACCAGGATCACTACTAGCTGTTTCTTTAACCGCTCCACCTAATTTACTTAATAGCTTTCCTCCAGTATCTGCAGCAACAGATTTAACAGCAGGGGCAGCTAAACCACTAAGGTCAGTTGTTATTTGTGTAGGATCAAAATTTCCAGCTAATTGATAACCAGAACTTATATTTAAACCCTTTTTTGTTCCAAAAACGTCAACGTTTTGTAAATTAATGTTTTGAACAGGATTTGTAAAATTTGAAGGTCCAAAAGGCATATTATTATTTTTTAATTACTACTTATATTTACTTCAGAGTTTACAGCATATAATTCTGAAAGCTCTGTTGATGTGTTTTCTAAAGTTACAGTGGCATGATAACCAACTAATCCACTAGTATTTATTACATTATTTTTAGCAAACATAATAAATCTACCGTTATCAGGCCTGATATTTGTATCACCTATATCTGCCACTAAAGACAATCTATCTGATGTTATACTTTTACATTCTCCTATTTCTAAAATATCTCCATCCTTTTCAAAATATAAAATATCACCTATTTGTAAAGATTGGTTTATTGTATTATCAAATGATATAGTCATGTCCGCCATAATAATATTTTTATGTGTATGAGTTTAATCCGGTTATTGGAACTCCTACAAAGTCTTTAAATGTGTTTATAGGTGTCCTTTGGAAATGTATTTCGCCAAATCCACTATTACTTCTTTTTGTTCCCATATACTTGCCACCAGTAGGCGACCATAATTGTGGAGCTATATATAATATAGTATTTCCATTAACGCCAACACTAGGCGAAGTAATTGTTAATGTTGTTATTTTTTCAAAACCGTCGCTAGCATCTAATGAAATTCCAGAAGAATTTACAGAAGTATTATTTTCATCTACAATAACAAAATCAGAATTGTTTGTATAAAATTTAGTTAATCCAGAATTAACATAAAATTTAATTTTAATAGTTTGACTTCCTGTCATTAAAACTACAAAACCTGCTTCGCTGTAATCAAAAAATGAATAATTTCCCTGACGCCATGTAGCCAACTCACTAACATATAATAGGCTCTTTTTAAAATAACTAGGTCTTTGAGGATAATAACCATTTGTTTTTAAATCCCATGCGTACCCCAGATATATTGGATCTAAATATTCATTACCTTCTGCAAATCTAGAACTAATGTTAGGATAAGCAGGTACATTTTGCGTTCTTGAAACATTAGGTTTTTGTACCCAGCCACTAATTAATTCAAAAGCATAAGCTCCTTTACTAACTGTTTGATTTGCTATTGCTTCAGTAACACTTATAGCTGTTGCACCCACAAGCTCAACATTTTTACCTACATCAGATAATTCAAATTGCCAACCGCTATTCGATGGTTCATCGCTATACACAATTACTTGTGCTTCTGTAGCTGATGTCGTTTTAGTTAAATCGTGTGTAAACGAGCCTGTAGTATTACCTGTATCTAGTTTTATTTCATTATCCATTATAACAACAAAGCGATCTGATGTTTGATATGCATTTCTATAAAACTTAACAGTTCCTGTTGAAGAACTTAATGTTATATCAAACCTGGTAGGTGATGTGTTTTTATTACCAGAATTTATTAATTGATTTGTGTTAATAGTGCTATCAGGTGTTGTAGGTAATGGTGTATTATCAGATAATTTAGAAATAATTTTAGTTGTAATTTGTTCTATTTTTTCTTTTCCAGTAAAAATAAATTTATTTTCATAATAATAATCTATATAAATATATGCATCTCTATCATTACCAGTATTATTTTCTGCAATATTAAAAGTAGCTTTATTGCCTTTTGTATTAACATTTTTAATTCCATCATTACCTCTTTCAAGTTCAACAACAGAACCTAAAGATTGTGTTAATGTAATCCAATTAGCATCTGTTCGTGCTTTCCATGTAATCTCACTAGACCACCCTATAGGCGAGCTGTCTAATTCAGGCGTAATATAGCCAGTAGCCGCATTACCATAAAATTCATCTAATTGGCCGTTTGAGCTTTTGTTTTTACTAAAAGTTAAACCCCAAGCATCAGTATCAAACCTA
>CEVH01113877.1_pt1 | contig 15347 bp, 12 predicted proteins | sample 356521 | NCBI WGS metagenome assembly CEVH01 (sample SAMEA2623446, study PRJEB7988) | marine metagenome | isolation source: saline water (ENVO:00002010), including
TCCACCCTTATAAACGGTACACTCTATCCTATTCTCAACACCGCTATTTTCCGCGCACTGAATAAACCTCATCCTTACGAGCGCATTGAGGGTATAGAGCAGATTGATAAGATTATTGATATCGATCAGAGCCCTATTGGCCGTACACCGCGATCCAACTCTGCTACCTACACGGGTGTTTGGTCGGAGATTCGACAATTATTTGCGGGCTTACCGGAGAGCAAGGTCCGCGGCTATAAGCCTGGGCGATTCTCTTTTAACGTAAAAGGTGGTCGCTGCGAAACCTGCGAAGGGGCTGGTTTACGAACCATTGAAATGAATTTCCTTCCCGACGTGTACGTGCACTGTGAGTCTTGTCAGGGAAAGCGCTTCAATCGCGAAACCTTAGAGGTGCGTTATAAAGGTAAGAGTATTTCGGATGTACTGAACATGAGTATTGAGGATGCTCTGGTCTTCTTCGAACATGTACCAAAAATTCATCAGAAACTAAGCACATTGGTGGATGTAGGCCTAGGATACATCAGGTTAGGCCAGCCGAGTACCACGCTAAGCGGCGGAGAGGCGCAGCGCGTAAAATTGGCCACAGAACTCAGTAAGAAAGATACCGGAAATACCTTATACATCTTGGATGAGCCCACTACTGGGCTGCACTTTGAGGATGTACGTGTGCTTATGGAAGTCATACAGCGTTTAGTAAGCCACGGCAATAGCATCATCATTATCGAGCACAATATGGACGTGATTAAGCAAGCAGATCATATTGTGGACCTAGGACCAGAGGGCGGCTCGGAAGGAGGTCAAATCGTCGCTACGGGAACTCCCGAAGAAGTAGCGCAACATCCTGAAAGTATTACAGGCCAATTTCTTAAATTGGAATTATAACCTAAATCAGATCTTATGAACCACCAACCACGCAAATCTTGGACAGAAATCGAGAGCCACAATAGCTGGGGATTGTTCAAAGTCATGGCTGAGTTTGTCCATGGCTATGAAAACCTCAGTCGTATCGGACCCAGTGTCAGTATCTTTGGAAGCGCCCGCACAGATAAAACAGAACCCCAATACCTTCAGGCAGCGGAAGATATTGCTTTTAAATTAGCCCAACGCGGCTTTGGAGTAATCACAGGCGGGGGGCCTGGGATTATGGAGGCGGCAAACCGGGGGGCACAAAAGGGCAAAGGGCCATCTGTTGGTTTAAATATTGATTTGCCCTTCGAGCAGAGCTCCAACCCTCACATTGACCACGATAAGAACCTCAACTTTGATTATTTCTTCGCACGCAAAGTCATGTTCGTCAAATACAGCCAAGCCTTTGTGGTCATGCCCGGTGGATTTGGCACCTTGGATGAATTATTCGAAGCGGTCACGTTAATTCAGACCGGAAAAATCGACCGATTCCCCGTGATCCTAGTCGGTAAAGAATTTTGGGCTGGACTTAAGGATTGGGTTGAACACACGCTGAAGGCTTCGGGTAAAATTTCACCCAACGATACAGACCTCCTTCACATAGTAGATACACCAGAGGAAGTCCTCTCCATCATTGAAGACTTCTACCGCGAGAAAGGATATACGACTAATTTCTAAGGCATCAAGATCAACGGGAAGCGACGGTATCCGTAATTCCCGTCCAATGCAAGGATGTAATGACCGTGCGGCAGTTGTGGTAATTGCACGCTACTGCCCATGCTATTTCCTTCATAGACGTTTATACCAGCGGAATTGAACAAAATAAATGCTGCATTCTCCGCCCCATTTAGGGTAAACTTCCCTTGGCTAGGGTTAGGCTGAATGACAATTGGTACTTCTGCTTCTTCTCCTATGCCGACGTTGTTGATGTTGAGCAAAGCCACTCTGACCGTATCAAAAATGCCACCTACCCATTGGTATTGCTGGCGATGCGTCACAAACCCAGGCATACTCACTATCAAACTATCTTGAACCTGCAAGGGCGTACCAATATCCGCCAGGCCGTCAATATTGCTCTCTACGACTTTCCCAAGCTTATCAAAGGAAATATTGACGTTGCTCATCGGTGCTTTGGTGATGCTATCGTATACCACAATGTGCAATCTTGATGCCTCTACATAGGTCGGCTCGAGCACCCACAACCCTTCTTCAATGTCGGAACAAATGATCAGGTCAGATTCAAAATAAGGATAGGCACCCCAATTCCCATAAAAACCACCGCCAGTGAAATTTGGAGAGGTATCAAAGTACCCCACCTCCACTAGTAACTCTGGGTGTTTCGCATCTACAATCTGAACACCTGCTGTATAATAGGAGGTTACCACCCATTGGCCAAGAACGTGAGCATTGTGTGGGCTGACTCCTGTATCTAATGAAGTTTGAATGCGGTCAAGTTCAGTAATGTTGCTCAAATCACTTACATCATAAGCACTGAGAAAGGCACCCGCCACCTCGTCCGTGCAGAACAGGGTGTTATTATCGTCTGAAATCCAAGTATTGTGTGTGAACGAGTTTGGCGTACCATGCGTCGCCAAGGTCAATAAAGAGTCCTTTTGGGTCACATCCACCACGACAAATTTTCCTGAATTTACCGCCGAACCCCAAAGTGTATCTCCACGTACCATTCCATCGTGCAAATAGTAATCATCATAAACACCCACCATCTTAGGATTCCAAGGATCGCTATTCAAATCCAAAATTAATGCACCACCATTCCCAATATTTGCTCCGAACAAATAGCAATAGCCGTTCTCATCGATATAAAGATTGTGCACTGTCTTCAGCGTATCCCAAACCCCAGCAGGATACTCTACCGGATAATTGATGTTTTTGTAGGTAGGAATCGAGTTGTCGACGCTGTCCATATCAATAATGAGCAAACCATGCTCCGGGATCTGGTTCCAAGCAAATGGGGTATCATGCACTACATAGGCATAGTTGCCCCATGTTTTCAAATCACGCCAAGTGCTATATGGACCTTGAATGAACTGCTTTTTCACGGGTGATGTCGCCATGCTGATGTCCACAATACTTACACCCGCAGTAGTTCCCACCAAGGCATACTCGATACCACTAGCCGAATCTGTATATCCCCAGATGTCATTATTGTCATTCAAATAGGTCAAATGACTCTTTTGAACAATATTGAAACTCTGTTGGGCAAAGGCACCAATGCAGGTTGAAAGACTAAGGCCGAGGAGTAGGGTCTTCATGTTAAAAATCTAAAGTGATCTGTGGCGCTTCATCGTCCTCACTATAAGAACCCTTGTTTTCCTTCGGAGGTTCAGATTTCGCATCCGATTCTTTTTTTTCATCTTTCTTCGATACCTCAGCAACCGACTCCTGCTTATCCCCTGTACTCTCAGCATCTTGAATGTCGACCTCCGGCTCCTCTGCACTTGGTCCCTCAGGAGTGATTTCTGGCAACTCCTCTACGGCCACTTCTGGCTCATCAAGGGGCTCCAACCCTACAATCTTGTTTAAGGTATCGGAAGTTAATTGGTTTCCTTTCGCCTTGATACCTTTGACCGAAATGAATTCGCTCAATAACACATGTTCAGGATCTTTCTGGGCACCTTTTTGTTTGCGGTACAACATCTCAATTCTCGGTAAAGAAGCATTGCTCAAATACACCAACTCACTTTTTGGGTGCGCAGTGATAACGTTTTCTTCCTTATCTCCGCCTTCCCAAAGGAATCGCTTAACAAAGTAGCGGCTTTTCTCACCATCAAAATACACTGCACTCAACGGACGATTCACTTCTAACTTTTCCAAGTAGATCATATCTGGATCGAAATGCAAAGTCAGCTCTGGCACCGCTACTTTCAGTGCACCATTCTTCTCTGCAATAAGGATACGGTCCTCTCCTTTAAATGAGCCAATTAACCTTCCTCGTTCATCGCTATTCAATCGCTGTACAGTTTCATCAAACCACACCTTACGTGCTTCTAGAGTACTCTCTCCGCGCTCCTTAAGCTCCACGCGTTTTACAGAAAATTTCGTAGCAATATTTCCTTTGGAGCCACGTCCCTTAACAGCAATTTCACTGAAGTCGAGGTCGAATTTGAGTTTTTTAAGCTTGGCCAATTGTCTCAACAATACTGTCACTACCTCAGCTTCCCCGTTCGGATTCGCCGTGAAGTACAGCAACTTTGAGCCCTTATTTCCTTGACTGATATCGTATTCGCGATCTCGGGTAATGCTGGTCACACTGAAGCGCTTCACATAACTGACTTTAGATGCGCCGTCTAGGTATATAGCATTATAAACCGTGCGGTCGTCGCCCTTCTTCCACACCGCTACATATTCGATGTCTTTGCCAAAAAAGGATTTATCCTTGACCTTACTCACGCTATACTTACCATCTTTACGGAACACGATGATGTCGTCGATATCCGAACAATCACAAACGTATTCGTCGCGTCTCATGCCGTAGCCCACGAAACCCTCTTCGCGGTTCATATACAACTTCTGGTTGCGGATCACCACTTTAGCAGCTTCCACACTATCGAAGGTGGCAATCTCTGTTCTGCGCGCGCGGCCTTTTCCAAATTTCTCTTTGAGATCTTTGAAGTAGTTGATCGCAAACTCCGTCAAGTGCGCCAAATCATGCTTGACCTCATCAATCTTACCTTCAAGCTCGAGAATCTTATCGTTAGCCTTGTTGCTGTCAAACTTAGAAATGCGTTTGATCTTAATTTCAGTCAATCTTACGATATCCTCATCCGTAACCTCGCGCATTAGGTGTTTAATATAGGGTGTCAGTCCTTTGCGGATGAACTCGATGACTTGTTCCCAAGTCTCGGCCTCCTCAATATCACGATAGATTTTATGCTCAATGAAAATACGTTCAAGCGAGGCGAAGTGCCATTGTTCCTGTAGTTCCGTTAATTTGATTTCTAATTCTGCCTTGAGTACCTCACGAGTGGCCATGGTACTGCGCTTCAACACCTCGCGAACCCCAATAAACAGCGGGGTATCTTGGTAGATGCTGCATGCCAAAGGGGCAATGCTCACTTCACAGTTTGTAAAAGCATACAAGGCGTCTATGGTCTTATCCGGACTAATCCCCGCCGGCAAGTGCACCAAAATTTCGACGTTCTCTGCCGTGTTGTCCTCGATCTTTTTGATTTTGATCTTGCCTTTATCGTTGGCCTTCAAAATGCTGTCGATCAAACTTTGCGTCGTCGTACTGTACGGAATCTCCGTGATGACCAAGGTATTCTTATCTAGTTGTGAAATGCGCGCACGTACTCGGACCCTAGAACCACGCTCCCCATCATTGTAGTTGGAGAAATCTGCGATACCTCCTGTCGGAAAATCTGGAAAGAGTTTGAAGCTCTTCTCTTGCAATACCTTGATAGAGGCATCGATGAGCTCTAAGAAGTTGTGCGGCAAAATCTTCGTACTCAAACCCACGGCAATCCCTTCTACCCCCATGGCAAGGAGCATAGGAAACTTCATCGGCAAATGCAACGGCTCGTTCGCACGACCGTCATAGGACAATTGCCATTCCGTGACTTTCGGGCTGTACGCCACGTGGAGTGCAAACTTGGTCAAACGTGCCTCGATATAACGAGGCGCCGCTGCACCGTCTCCGGTCAATATGTTTCCCCAGTTCCCCTGACAATCGATTAACAGGTCTTTCTGACCCATCTGCACCAAAGCATCACCGATAGAGGCATCCCCGTGGGGATGGAAGCGCATGGTCTGGCCGATAATATTCGCCACCTTGTGGAAGCGACCGTCGTCCATATCTTTCATGGCGTGGAGCAAGCGACGCTGTACGGGCTTCAAACCATCGTTCAAGGCAGGTACGGCGCGCTCCAAAATCACATAAGAGGCGTAATCAAGAAAATAATCTTCATACATCCCACTTACCCTCGTAATACGCGTGCCCTCCTCTTCTTGGGTAGTATCAGAGGTCAATTCAGGGTCAAAATCTTCAGGGCTTTGAATGTCGTCACTCATCAGTTCAGCAATTCCTCTTCAAGGTTTTTCTCTACGCGTAGGTTATCAATGATGAACTCCTGGCGTTTCGGGGTATTTTTTCCCATGTAGAATTCCAATAAATCGTCGGAAGTATAATCTTTACTAATCATCACAGGCTCTAGGCGGATGTCCTCACCGATAAAATATTTGAATTCATCCGGTGAAATTTCACCCAATCCCTTAAAGCGTGTAATCTCAGGTCGCGGTCCTAAATCCGAAATGGCCGTATTCTTCTCCTCTGGCGAATAGCAATAGCGAGTTTCCTTCTTGTTTCTTACGCGGAATAGCGGCGTTTGAAGGATATATAGATGCCCTTCTCGGACCAATTCTGGAAAGAACTGCAAGAAGAACGTGATGAGCAGCAAACGAATGTGCATACCGTCCACATCCGCATCCGTAGCAATCACCACATGATTGTATCTCAAATCATCCAATCCGTCCTCAATATTTAAGGCAGCCTGTAGCAAGTTGAACTCTTCGTTTTCATAAACTACTTTCTTGCTCAACCCATAGCTGTTCAATGGCTTCCCTTTCAACGAGAATACAGCCTGCGTATTCACATCGCGACTCTTTGTGATCGAACCCGATGCACTATCACCCTCGGTAATGAATATGGTGGTCTCCAAACGACGGTCCTCCTTTCCGGGCTTTGCATCATTCAAGTGGGCGCGACAATCGCGCAGCTTCTTGTTGTGAAGCGAGGCTTTCTTAGCGCGTTCCCGGGCCAATTTTCTGATCCCCTGCAAATCCTTACGCTCCCGTTCCGCTAGCTGAATTTTCTTGAGGATGATATCGGCAACCTGCGGATTACGGTGTAGGTAATTATCCAAATGCTCCTTGAGGAAATTCCCTACGAAGGTTCTCACGTGAACTTCACCAGGAGCCATTTCTAACGAGCCCAATTTTGTTTTCGTTTGCGACTCAAAAACCGGTTCGATGACTTTAATCGAAATGGCCGCAATGACACAAGCACGAATGTCTGCCGCATCAAAGTTCTTGTTGTAGAAATCGCGCATGACGTTCACAATACCCTCACGAAGCGCATTTTGATGTGTACCCCCTTGGGTCGTATGCTGCCCGTTCACGAAGCTGTAGTACTGCTCGCCTTGCATGCGCTCGTTGTGCGTCAAGGCAATCTCAATATCCTCCCCCTTCAAGTGAATGATATCGTGCAAGGTATTCCCATCCAGGTTGTCCTTAAGCAAGTCTTTCAACCCATTCTCAGAATAGAATTTCTCGCCATTCAGATACAAGGTTAATCCTGGATTGAGATAGGCGTAATTCCACATCATCTTCTCAACATACTCGATCATGAAGCGGTAGTTGTGGAAAATATCAGGATCTGGACGGAAGGTTATCTTCGTCCCTTTACGTTGGCTGCTTTCCTCGATAGTATCATCTTCGGTGAGCTTCCCGTATTCGAATTTCGCACGTTTGGTTTTGCCGTCTCGATAGGCTTGCACTGTGAACTCTGTACTCAAGGCATTCACAGCTTTGGCACCTACCCCGTTCAAACCCACGGATTTCTTGAAAGCCTTACTGTCGTATTTAGCACCGGTGTTGATTTTAGACACAACGTCCACCACCTTACCTAGAGGAATCCCGCGACCGTAATCGCGCACGATCACCTGACCGTCTTGGATTTTTACTTCAATGGTCTTTCCAGCTCCCATTACGAATTCGTCAATGGAATTGTCAAGAACCTCTTTGAGCAGGATATAAATCCCATCGTCGGGACTCTTTCCATCGCCCAATTTTCCAATGTACATCCCCGGGCGTAGACGGATGTGCTCGTCCCACTCTAACGACCGGATATTATCTTCGGTATATTGTGCCTCTTGTGCCATAAAATTTCTTGGAATTCAAGAAATCCAATTTAACAAGAGGTGCCCGATTTTACGCGGTATACAAGCCGAATCTATGCACAGGTTTTACACATTGAAACGGAAGTGCATAACATCGCCATCACGAACGGTGTATTCCTTGCCTTCAACGCGTATCTTACCCGCCTCTTTTACAGCACTTTCACTTCCTAATTGATCGTAATCTGAATAGCTAATCACCTCAGCACGAATAAACCCTTTTTCGAAATCGCTGTGAATAACTCCTGCCGCCTGTGGCGCGGTCATGCCTTTCTTGATGGTCCAAGCGCGAACTTCCTTCACACCAGCGGTAAAATAGGTCTGCAAATTGAGCAATTCATAGGCCGCGCGAATGACGCGATTTACCCCGGCATCTTCTAGGCCTAATTCCTCCAAGAACATCTGCTTCTCCTCGTAAGTTTCTAATTCAGCGATATCAGATTCAGTGCTCACAGCAATGTGAATACATCCCGCGCCCTCTTCCGCTGTCATAGCTTGTACCGCTTCGACATGGGCATTTCCCGTCTTAGCAGAGCTCTCGTCCACGTTACACAAGTACAAGACCGGCTTATCTGTCAGGAGTTGCATTTCTTTCAACAACAATGTTTCACGGTCGTTTCTTTCGAAGCCACGAACGTTGCGTCCCTCCTCGACATATTTGATCAAACGCTCTAAAGAGTCCACGTTCAATTTTGCCTCTTTTTGGCCACTTTTAGACATTTTTTTGGCTTTTTCGAGTCGTTTTTCGATCGTTTCGAGGTCTTTTAGCTGTAATTCTGTATCAATAGTCTCTTTATCACGGATGGGATTTACACTACCGTCTACATGGGTTACATTGTCATTTTCGAAACATCTAAGCACATGGATAATGGCATTTGTTTCACGGATGTTCCCCAAGAATTGGTTTCCTAATCCCTCCCCTTTCGAAGCACCGCGAACCAGACCCGCGATATCCACGATTTCTACGTTGGCAGGTTGTACGCGTTCTGGGTTTACCAATTCTGATAAGCGCTCCAAACGCGCATCCGGTACGGTAACCTGACCCACATTGGGTTCGATGGTACAAAACGGATAGTTCGCCGCCTGCGCTTTCGAGCTAGACAAACAATTAAATAATGTACTCTTACCTACGTTCGGTAATCCGACAATGCCACATTTCATAATTCGAAGATTAAGGGCGCAAAGATAGTCCGATTCTTTGTTAGCAACGTGTGTATATGTGGTCAATCAAAAAAATTACCTCACGGACTACATACCTTATTTTTGAACGTATTAACATGTAATACTTTGCACATGTCAGCACAAGACCTGCACGCCGTTGTATCACAAGTCCGCAGAGATATCGTTCGAATGGTTCACGCCGTAAATTCTGGACACCCTGGAGGCTCTTTAGGATGTACCGAATTCCTCGTAGCACTCTACTTCGAACAGATGAACCATAATGCCAAATCCTTTTCGATGAACGGCGTAGGTGAAGATTTATTCTTTCTTTCCAACGGACATATTTCACCTGTGATCTACAGTGTGTTGGCACGCGCCGGATACTTCCCCGTGGAAGAATTGGCCACCTTTAGAAAAATTAATACTCGCCTTCAAGGACACCCTACAACGCATGATAACCTGCCTGGAATTCGCATTGCTTCAGGCTCCCTAGGACAAGGCATGAGTGTAGCTATCGGTGCTGCCGAAGCGAAAAAACTCAACAAGGACAGCAGCCTCGTTTATACGCTCCACGGCGACGGGGAGTTGCAAGAAGGACAGATTTGGGAAGCGGCTATGTATGCCTCTGCTAAGAAAGTAGATAACCTGATCTGTACTGTGGATGTGAACGAGAAGCAAATCGACGGTTCTACCGACGAGGTATTGGCCATGGGTTCATTGCACGCAAAATTCGAAGCGTTCGGATGGCACGTGCTTTCGATCGAAAAGGGCAATGATTTGAATGCAATTCTTGCCGCTTTGGCGGAAGCGAAAGCTGCTACAGGTCAGAGCAAACCGATCTGTATCCTCATGCACACTGAAATGGGCAACGGGGTGGACTTCATGATGGGCACCCATAAATGGCATGGTGTAGCGCCTAACGACGAACAATTGGCTAGTGCACTTGCTCAAAACGCTGAAACACTAGGCGATTACTAAATGCTTCATCGCTTCGCCGCCATACTATTCTTCTTTTGTGCCACGGCTAAACTTTGGTCTCAGACCAAGCCGGAATCCGAGCCGGAACCGTTGACAAGAATTTTATTCGTATTCGACGGCTCCCAGAGTATGTATGGTCGTTGGGAAAGCGGAACAAAAATTCAGGTAGCGCAAAGATTGATGGGTCAAATGCTAGATTCATTACAAGGTATTCAGAGTGAGGCAAATTTCCAATTAGCCCTTCGTGTCTATGGCCACCAGAAGCCAGTGCCGCCTCAGGACTGTTCCGATACCAAACTCGAAGTTCCCTTCGGCACCGGGAACATCTATAAAATCAAACGCGTGCTGCGCGCCATCAACCCCATGGGCACTACCCCTATAGCGGGATCATTGATGAAAGCTGCCGATGATTTCCCACCCTGTGCCAACTGCCGCAACATCATCATCCTCATCACCGACGGTGTAGAAGCTTGTGATGGGGATCCTTGTATTGTCAGCCAACGCCTCCAAAAGCAAGGCATTATCCTGAAGCCTTTTGTGATCGGCATCGGAATGGACGAAAACTTTAAGGAGAGCTTCGAATGTGTGGGCACCTTCTTTGATGCCGCTCATGAAAACACCTTTAAGAACGTATTAGGAGTGGTCATTTCACAGGCGTTAGATAATACCACAGCCCAAATCAACCTGCTCGACATCAACAGTAAACCTACCGAGACGAACGTACCTATCATCCTCTACGACCACACCTCTCAAAAGTTGAAGAATAGCTTCGTACATACTTTAAATTATCAAGGACAGCCGGATACCTTGGTGCTTGACCCCCTAGTGGTCTATGATATGGAGGTGCACACGGTGCCGCCCGTTCGCGTGGACAGCATCACTATCTATCCAGGCACCCACACCCATATCGGCGCCTCTACCCCCCAAGGTCAGCTCGACTTACGTTCCAACGCACGTCAGAACACAAGCATTTCGTGCATTATCAAGTCGCACGGAAAAAATGAAATCTTGCACGTACAGGAGTTTGGGACGACCCAACGCTACATCAGCGGTACCTATGATTTGGAAATCCTTACCCTTCCACGCATTATCCAAAGTGGTGTTGCCATAGATGCTAGTGCTACCACCACAATAGCCATTCCTCCACCCGGGATGGTGACCCTACGAACAGGGACTAGTGGCTATGGTTCCATTTTTGTTCTGCGCGAATATGGTTATGAATGGGTGACAGACCTGAGTGACAGCAGTGAACGCCAAGTGTTCCAACTCCAACCGGGTCAGTATCTTGTCGTTTTCCGAAGCAAATTCGCTCAGGAAACCAGCTACAGCAAAACGAAAGAATTTAAAGTCACCTCAGGCTCTTCAACTATTGTGAAAATTAACTAGGCATGAAAAAGTACACCAACACAGGCAACAAGGACACGCGTTCGGGATTCGGCGCCGGATTGCAAGAATTGGGTAATGAGAACGAAAATGTGGTTGCGCTTTGTGCAGACCTCACCGGTTCCTTGAAAATGAATGCCTTCGCTGATGAGCACCCGGAAAGATTCTTCCAGGTAGGTATTGCCGAAGCCAATATGATGGGTATAGCCGCAGGAATGACCATTGGCGGTAAGATTCCGTTTACAGGAACTTTTGCGAACTTCTCTACAGGCCGAGTGTACGACCAAATCCGTCAAAGCATAGCCTACTCCGGCAAGAATGTGAAAATCTGTGCCTCTCACGCTGGTCTTACTCTAGGGGAGGACGGCGCCACACACCAAATCTTGGAAGATATCGGTTTAATGAAAATGTTGCCACACATGCTTGTAATCAACCCTTGTGATTACAACCAAACCAAGGCAGCTACCAAAGCCATTGCAACACACGAAGGACCGGTGTACTTGCGTTTTGGACGCCCTTCGGTGGCAAACTTTACCCCAGCAGACGGTGCTGGATTCACCATCGGTAAAGCGGATGTGTTAACAGAAGGATCTGATGTTACTATCATCGCTACTGGACATTTGGTTTGGGAAGCCATACAAGCTGCTGAAGTTCTCGAAGCACAGGGCATCAGTGTAGAAGTCATCAATATGCACACCATTAAGCCCCTTGATGAGGCGGCTATTCTTGCTTCAGTAGGGAAAACCGGTTGTGTCGTGACAGCAGAAGAGCACAATCGCCACGGCGGCTTGGGCGAGAGTATCGCTCAAGTGTTGACTACGAAAAATCCTGCCCCGCAAGAGTTCGTGGCGGTAAATGACAGCTTTGGAGAAAGCGGCAAGCCGGCGCAACTCATGGAAAAATACGGACTAAACACCGAAGCTATTGAAGCGGCAGTCAAAAAAGTAATGGGGCGGAAATAAACGATTAAACCTTTTGTACCTTCTTATCATCTAAAAAATGATGGAGGCACCAAAAGACATTCATAGCCTCCTATTGCAAGAGCAGTGGGAGGCTTCTTTTTTTGAAATCGTTGAGCAGTTCAGCGAACGGCTCTATCAATGTGCTTTCGGCATTCTGGGCAATCATGATGATGCCAATGACGCAGTGCAAGAAGCCTTTATCAGTATTTGGAAAAACCTCCACATGTTCGAGGGCAAGAGTTCCATTTTCTCTTGGTGCTATGCCATTGTACGCAACCAAAGTTTGTATGAACTGCGCAAACGCGGCAATAGGTATATGGAAGATGTAGAGGCACAAGTGGATTTGAAGGATGACACAGCGATGCGTTGGACGGCGGAAGAGATCGAGAACCAATTGGTCCATGCACTCTCCCTGCTTCCAGACAAACAGCGCATGGTCTTTGAACTGCGCTATTATCAGGACATGCCGTACGATGCGATGGCCGAACTTACCCAAACATCAGTGGGTGCGTTGAAAGCGAGTTATCATCATGCCAAGGAAAAAATTGGCTACCAATTAACTCAAGCATTAAACCTTCCGTAAACTTTTACATCTAACTACTAATGAAAACAACGCCAAAACATACGATGCCGCAAGGCTACCATTATGCGCTGAAAGCCACGCTCCATGGCATACCCGAGGCCCATCCCGTGGACCGCGACACAGAAAAGCCGCGTGCTCGCCCTGTGATATACTTGTGGCGCTATGCTGCCGTTGGTGTTGCTGCAAGCTTGGCCTTGATCTTCTTTTTCAACACGGCGCCGTCTGACTCAGTGCTATCGGACATCACCGCAGTTGAATTGTATGAACTCGGCTACGTGGCAGTGGAGGATATTATCAATTATACTGAGCCCGATTCCCTTCACTTCCTCGACGCGTCCATTGACGAAGACTTTTTGATAAATTATACCAACCCGAATTATTATTTATATGAATTATGAAAAACAGAATCTTAACCCTATTGATGCTTATCTCTATGGTGGCCGTGGCACAGCCCAAAGTACGCCCAGGTGATTTCGAAGAAAAGCGTGAAAAGATTGAAGCTATTAAAGTGGCCTTCATCACAGAACAGATCGACCTTACTGTCGAAGAAAGCCAGAGCTTTTGGCCGGTGTATAATGAAATGTCAGATAAAGAGCATGATTTGCGTAAAGCACAGCGCGATGCCTTTGGAGGACTCAAGGATTTTGAGAACACGAGTGATAAGCAAGTGGAGAAGGCCATCATGGAATTGGCCGATTTATCCGTAGATATAGAAGAGCTGCGCAAAAGCTATTTGCCTAAATTCATCGACATCATTGGCGCAAAGAAGACCGCGAAACTTATGAAGGCCGAAAAAGAATTTGGCAAGCGCCTCATGGAGCGCATGAAAGGTGGAGATCGCCGGGACCGCGAAGGCCCGAGAAAAAAACCGATGCGATAGGTTAACCTAAACCTCTGACAATAGTAAACCACCCTTCGGGGTGGTTTTTTTATCTAGGATAATACTCATTTGCATATTTATATTGATGATAGCCCTGTCCTAAATGGTCTCCTACTATATTGAAAAAACATTCTTGTTCATTCTATATGATTTTCAATAACCAAATTAATAATCTACCAACAACAAAAGAAAGTATTATGGCGGCATAATTCTTTTCCTCTAAACGGAAAATACTGGATGCTCAATAAGTCGAGTAAGGCGGCTTTGTACGGGATAAGTATACCTCTGCTTTTGGGAAAACCTGTATTTTTGACGGTCTATGGCCGATATCAAATCTTTGTTTTTAGACCATGTTGCTCAAGTAGTTGGCTCTCCCAGCGCTCTAGTTATTGATCGCGCTGAAGGGAATTATTTGTACGACCCTGAAGGCAAGGGGTACCTCGATTTTATTTCGGGGATCTCTGTGGCCAACCTCGGACACGGTCATCCCAAAGTGGTGGCGTCTGTTCTCGAGCAGTTAAAAAAGCACATGCACGTGATGGTCTATGGTGAATTTGCCATTGGACCGCAGGTAAAATTGGCTCAAAAAACTTTAGAGAAGCTCCATCCCTGTATGGACCGTGTTTACTTCGTGAATAGTGGTACTGAAGCCATTGAAGCTTCCATGAAGATTGCCAAGAAATATACCGGTCGAAGCCAGTTCATCAGTTTTGAAAACAGCTACCACGGTTCAACACATGGTTCCTTAAGTATCCAAGGATCTGATAAATATAAAGGCGGTTATTACCCGCTACTGCCAGATACATTTCAGGCAAATTTTAATGATTTCGCGGTACTTGAGCAGATCACTTCAAAGACTGCAGGTGTTGTAATTGAATGTATTCAGGCAGGTAGTGGATATATTCCTGCGGCCCCCTCGTGGATTAAAGCAGTGCGCGCCCGTTGCAGCGAAGTAGGGGCCTTGATGATTCTGGATGAGATTCAAACCGGCATGGGTAGAACTGGGTCATGGTTTGCCCATTTAGACTATGGCTTCTGTCCCGATATCATGTGTTTGGCGAAAGCCTACGGCGGCGGATTACCTCTGGGCGCTTTTGTAGCTCCTGAACACATTATGAAAGTCATTCAAGCAGATCCAATCCTCGGGCATATTACCACCTTTGGCGGTAACCCCGTGAGCTGTGCAGCTTCTTTAGGCGTTTTTGAAGCACTTGAATCTTCCACTGAGCTGATGGCAGATATCCCGACCAAGGAGCAGCACATTCGGGATGTGCTCGTTCATCCTAGTATTGAGAAAATCAGTGGCAAGGGACTCATGTACTGCCTATGGCTTAAGCCTGAAATAAACGGTTTTCATGTCATTGCTCGCCTAGAAGAAGAAGGGTTAATTACAAACAGTTTCTTGTTTGCAGAAAACGCCATACGAATCACACCACCGCTGACTATTACTAATGAAGAGCTGGATAAAGGATTGAAGCTAATTCTTAGTGTTATCGAGGAATTGACTGCCTAAATCAAATCTCGCTGGGGCCAATTGGGCACTCGCCTTTAGCATCAAGCCAGCCGCAAAATAAGCATTC
>CEVH01029868.1_pt1 | contig 15120 bp, 26 predicted proteins | sample 356521 | NCBI WGS metagenome assembly CEVH01 (sample SAMEA2623446, study PRJEB7988) | marine metagenome | isolation source: saline water (ENVO:00002010), including
TTGCTATCGACATAGTAGGTCGGCATATCCTACCTCAAGAGATGTTAAAATACGCTGCGGCCTCGCGACCGCGGAATGTCTCCCCGTCCGCGGCGGCGGTAAGCGTGGCAGGATCAATCTTCACCAGATCCGCTTCCATAAGGTTTCTTGAAAAATGGAAAGACAGGGAAAACCCCAGAATGAAGGCTTTCTGTTCTTCGGGTGTCAGAGCCGCAAATTGCGTTGACTGAAAAACATTCCGGGTCAACAAAACATCGCCCATCTTCTTGACCTCCTGATAGAGGACATAAAGCTGGCGCTGGATATTTTCTGACTGTGCTTTTATGGCATCAAAGTCTTTTTGTCTCAAATCTGGCATTCAAAAATCCTCAGGTTTGGTCTACCCCGGGCCTTAAGTGGGCCCGGGGTCCCGCGATCGTGGCCAAGGGTAGCGCTCTCGCTGCAGGAATCTGGTCAACCCTTCGGGGGCCTGTCCTTTGGCGTATCTTTTTTTACAGGCGCGTCTTTTTCCGCCACCACCAGCATGGGCTCGGCCTTTAAAATTTCCAGGTCTTCCCCGGAGAAATAATCACCAGGCCATTCTGTTTCTGCGGCGCTGTGGGCGACGCCGCAGCGCCGGAACCCGTCTTTTTTTGCGGATATCACGATAACTTTAGGCATCCTTCAGCCCTCCTTTTAAGCAATCCACGGACACACGACCACTTTGGCCGTATTCCGATATACATTGGTCGCCCCCGCCGCGTTGGTCTCCGCCTGCACCAGTTTGAGCGCGGCCGCCTCAAGACTCGGCGGCACCAAAAGCATCGTCGGACGCACGTTCAGCGGTTTGCCATTATCGCCCTTGATTGACATCATTGCGGCGCGGGCGGCAGCGTAATTGGTCTCATCCAGCGCGGCCTTGGAACCAAACGCCAGTTGCCACAGCCCGAAACCGGCATTCACCCGGGCATCGACGCCATAACGGTACTCTTTACGCGTAAATACGGCTTCGTCGTCTTTACGATTCATGGCGACAAAGTCATAATCGCGGCGCTTCTGGAAGATCATCGGCTTGAGTGGTTTTGAGGTGTCGAGCAGGAACCAGGGCGTCGAGGCGCCGGACTGCATATTCGACACACTGATCTCATCGCCATTCTCGTCGAGCACCGGATGATCACTGTCGAAAAAATACTGGCCGTCATAACACGGCTTTGTGAAACCATCTTTCAACAACCCGAAAACCAGTTCATCCGGGTGATGCGCTGCATCCTGGCCTAATTGACGGAACAGCTCCCGATAAATTCCCAGTGAGTCATCCTCAATCTCATCCCGATCTACGGCAATGGTGTTCTCGAAGGACTTGTTTTTGATGGTATAATCATGGCTGGCCAGGTTCTGGATCACCCGGTCGCCAACCCATTCCCGGAAGGCCGTTGTCTTACCCAGCCAGGCATAGGTCTCCTGCCGGTTTGAGGACATGATTTCTGTGGCCACATCCCGCCACTGGCTTTCTGCGGTATTGAGCCCGTCCTGAAAGTTCTTTTTAAAGCCCGTCATAAGGGCCTGAAGGGTTGCCGGTGTAATCAACATATCGTTATCTCCTTAGAATTTTACCCAGACGCCAGCGCTATCAACGTCAAAAATAACGCCCACAGCGCTACGTGTGCCTGCGCCGTCGGTATTAGCCACAGTCTGATCATCGACCGCATATGCTGGTGCGCCAATATCGGCCGGGGAACAGGTGTTTGTGATGTCGTTTTCGAATAAAAACACCCCTTTCTCGATTTCCACGCCGACCTCGCCAGCCGCACCGGCACTGTTGTCGGCACGGGCCTTTGCCCGGCCGAGGCCCTTAAGGCCCGAGGCCGTTTTAGCCGGCACCGCGTACCCATTCTCGAGCGCTACCAGCGCGCCCTGATAAATCGTCACCCCGGCGGCCACCGGCAGAAATAAAGTCTTGCCATCCCGGGATTTTGTGTTCCGATCTGTGGTCAACGCTGTCATTGTTCATCTTCCTTTGTTTTCAGATAATCCTCTTCGGTGATGCCGAGTTGACGGCACACCGCCTTTTCTTCGGCCGTCAGTTGCCCTTTACCCTCGACGGCGCTGGCGCCCGTGGCCATGTCCTGTGCGGCAGCCGAAATCACCGGCGCTGTAGCAACAAAATCCTCAAACTTTTTCGGATCCGACCGATGTAGAGAGATGCCCCAGTCCCGCATGGCGGGCGTCAGTTTGCCCTCGGCGAGCGCCGCTTCCACGGCAGCAGTGGCCGCCTTGATGTCCTGATCCTGTTTCATGACCGCGACCTGTTCCTGCAGCTCTTTAAAAACCTGCATGGGCACATATTTTGAGGGATCCGGCTGCTTGCCCGGATCTGCTGCGGCGAGCGCAGCATTCAGCGCCACAATCAGCTCTTCCTCCTCAGCCTCTTCGAGGCCAAGGGACTGGGCAAGCTGTGCGTGTAGGCTGCTCTTCTCCGGCGCGTCGGCCAGTTTTTGACCCAGTTTTTGACAATGCGTTACCACATCGTCTTCGGTGGCGCCTTCGGGCAGACCCAGCGCCGCCACCAGTTTGTTCAGAAAATTCATCTGATGTATCTCCATTGATGAGGGTTGTTGAGATGCGACCGCTTTCAGGTCGAGATTCGGGACATTCGTAAGCCCCGCCCGCAGCAGCACCCGTGCCCGGCCGTCCGGGCTGTGTATAAATACCGGGCTGATATATCGATATTCGCGGGCCTTAAGCGCCGCCCGGGCCGCCTCGGTCCATTCCACCCGGCCATAAATCCCATCGGGCCGCGCGGCGAGCTCCTTGATCCACCCGGCCGCAGGCACGGGCCCCCGCTTGCTGGGAGCCTCTTCGGCCTGGTGGTCATAATCCACCACCAGATCCATGCCACCAGCGCGCGCCAGCGTAGCCCGGATCAGCGCATCCGGGTCATCCAGCCGATAAGGCCCACGACCGTCGCGCCCCCGGAAAGTGCCGGTCGGCAGCAAATGCACCCACTGATCACCGTTTTCAGGCGGCTCCTGAGCAATCTCAGTGGTGTGACAAGATATAGTCAGCATGTGTTGTCCGCTCGTTCGCATGATCTGCAGATTAGCGGGCTGGCGGGCGTAAAAAAGCCCGGACGGCTGTCCGGGCTTGATCAGAATTAGGGAGCGGGAGATGAGATTAGCCTAGCGGATTTTCCTGCTGGCGGCAAGACGGACGCGCGATAATTATAAATCGGCCCCGTGCTGCGTCGTTAAATGGGGTTTTAAATGGGTAAATATGATTTTTGGGGCTAGGGGTGCCAATATGCCATTCAACGCGCCAGGCGGCGCTTATTTTGGCTTGTTGATTTTAACCCAGACGAGGGCTATAATGGGTGCAGTCGGTCACTGGTCGTGGATGGCCCCGCAAGATCGACTCGACCAGGCGAGACGGCCACGCGTGCTCGCCGTTATTTTTCCCGCCCCTTCTTGTAAATCAACACACCTTTCCGCCGTCTTTTTACAGCGCCCAGCCAGTCGGCTATAAACGCCGTGGACCCATACCAGGTATTATCCCTTTGCTCGAATGCGACGATGCCATCGCGCGGCTTGCCTGCGTCCATAACCTGGAACCGGACCAGGTAACGCCGGTCGAGAAAAAATTGACCTGTGACCCTGTGCTGAATAAATTCTTCCCAGATTTCCGCCGGATCAAGCAGCGTCTCGGCAAGCAGGGAAAGATATCTCTCGCGTCCCTTTTTAAGGATTTTCCACTGCCCTTCCGCATCCCTGAACAACAGGTCGTTGATCGGCATAACCCGACCCGTAACGTCCGTAAAAAATCCGCCTTTTTCATCCAGGCCGAATTCCTGGACAAAGCGCCGGTAATACTCTTCCGGCGCCAGCCCTTCGGGCAGGAGGCGGTCCGCGGACACTTTCCGGACGGGCAGATCGCCTGGCGGAAACGCGCTGACGCGCGGCGGCTGACCTCGGATCAGGAGCGGTGATCCATCCGAAAATGGCTCGGCTGCCGGCGCCGGCGTGATGCTGCGCAGTCGGGCGCGTCCTACATTATATGCAAATCCAGGATCAATCCCTTCCGGCACGAGGGACGGTTTTCCGGTCCGCGGATTGTCATAGCGGCGGTTTTTAATCACCGGCTGGCGGGAAACATTCAAGCGCCGGCGCTGCAAATCCCGCTCGGACAACTGGATCACCGTACAACGGCACTTCCAACCGTTAGGCGGATAATGTGTCTCCCACCAGGAATCATCCACCGGCAGGACCGTATTGTCCCAGGCCCGGTGTTGCGGCCGGGTGCGGCCGTCATTGACCGCATCATACATAAGATAGGGGCGACGCTTTTTATTCCGCTCGATCCGCTCCCAGGCGCCGGCAGCGCGGGCCATGCGCAGATTGGTGTCATAGATGATCCTGAGCCGGCGGCGGCTGCCCAGCTGCGCTTTCCGGACCTCGCCGGTCAGCGGATCGACGCTCTCCTTGCGGCCCCACCAGCCTTTCTTGATCAGGGTCGGCTCCAGATCCCGCCGGAACGTCTCGAAGGTCGTGCCTTCGGCCAGGGCCGAATCCACCGCCCCGAAAATATCGCTCAGGATGTCATAGCCCGTGGATTTCGCGACCGTGAAGGCGGCAGCATGCTCTTCCTGCCACACATCCTGCCAGGCATAACTCTCCACCAGGCCCTTTTTTCGGAAAAAATCGACGGCCTCGGCGGGCGGCAGTGGCGTGAAGGATACGGTCATCACTCGCCCTCGATATTACCAGCAAGGCGCGCGTTAAAGGTGGAGCGCGCCACAAGGTTGGCCAGCTGCTCCATTTTCAGATTTGGAATTAACTCCAGAAGGCTTTCCGCGAAATCGTTATAGTCCATTGAACGCTCCGCGACGTCCAGGATCGCCTGGATCAGATCCTCGCCCGCTGCAGCCTGTAAATCATCCACAAATTTATCTACGACATCATCAATATCATCGCGATTTTTTACATGAGAACCCCTTTTCTGCTCAGCATGCACGCTCATTTCCTGCTTGTCTGGATGCGGCGCGACGGCGGAAGGTGTCAACACATCGTTCTCATCCTGCGGTTCTTTCAGGCCCATTTTTCCACGCACCTCACTCATACTCACCTTCAGGCCCAGCGGCACCAGTTGCGCAAGCGCGCCGGACAATTCGGTCATGTCCGTATATTCGCTGCGGCCCAGACGGATCTTCGGGTAAGCCGTCTGCGGCCCACGATTAAGATAGACGATCGGCACAACAAGTTGACGATTGAGCGTGGCGCAAAGCTGTCGGGCGTCGGCGCGTTCGATATCTTCGCGCACCTCGTTGTGCTCTCTGGAAACCGCGTGGCCGCCAGAAATTGCATCTGTCGTCGTGGTTTGCCCCAGCACCGCTTTGGACATTTGATGATCCATAAAATTGCAGAGCCGCTCATACATATCAGACGAACTCTTGCTTGCGGCAGAGATGAACTCCACCATCATGCTTTCCGGGATGATCGCCGCGGCGTCCGTCCCCAGCTGGGCGACGGCCCTCAGCAGCACGCGTTTCTCTTCATCGCTCGCATTGGGACCGTATTTGCCGACCCTGAGCGGTTGGCCATAAACTTCCGCGAAAGTCATCCAGTCCTTGATCCCGAAATTTTTGAACATCCAGGCCCAGGCGGCCGCCCGGGCGATGCCGCCCCGGATCGGCAGGCCGGATTTTGCCTTATGGAAATGCACGATGAATTTATAATCCGGCAAATCCACTTCATCCATGCCCTGCCGCAGGCGCAGCGTCGTGCCGTCCGCACGGTCAAACACAAACCATCGTGGATCACGCCAGATGATCTTCCGCGGCATCCAGTCGCGCGCGCTGACCTCCCAATTGATCTCCGAGACAGAGAATCCCTTGCCCACGGCATCGAGGATGTCGAACAATACATTATCGATATCGTCGCGGGCCAGCGCTTGACGCACCAACTCGGCGTTGGCGACGTCATTTTTATTATCGCTGGCCGGCTCAACGGTGAGCTCCAGCTGACAAACGGCCCGCTTGCGGGTGGACAGGATCGATTGATAATGAAGATCCTTCTCCTCGATTTCCTCCGCCATCCCGAGATAATCATGAGGATCGCCCACCTCGGTCTGCCGCAGGATCGACGCGAGCCGCCCTGGCGTCAGCCCATGCGTGACATGATCGCTAAAAATTTGCCGCACACCCGTCAGGCTTGGGGCGGCCATATCTTGTGTCAAGACTTTTCGGTGCGCCACAAGACCGCGACGGTCTATAAATTTATCTGTCATCACCATGCTCCCTTGATCCGGGCAACGGATCCCCGCACAGCGTATCCCGGCCCGATCTCGTCGTCCTCATTCTCATCATTATCCCCGTGCGCGCTTTCATATCCATATTCCACCACATCCATGATGCTCGCCGCCCAGGCGAGCGCGCCGGCAATAGCCGCGTCCCCGTGCCGCTGTTGACCGTCGGTCCCTTTGCTACGCCCCCCTTTTTCCGGCAATCGCGCCACACCCTTCTGCACCACCAACGCCCGGTGATCATTCATCACGTCCTCATCGCGGGGCAGGCGGATCAGGTCATCTTCAAAGGCCGCTTTGTAGGCCGGCATATTTTCCCGGTACCACGCGATCGACAACATCACCTGGTCAATCCGGCCGGAACCATATCGTTGCATGGCATATTCCGCGAGCGCCTGACCATTACCGCGCGCATCCAGCTTGCCGCCGCAAAATTTAGGCAGCCGGTCCAGGATATAAAACAAGATCTGTTCCTGCTGTCGGAACGGGATATTCCGCAACTCCACAACAAACGGCGTCTGGCGCACCATATTCGGCATCACCTGCAGCGGCCAGATGACGGTGAGGTCGCCGCTGCGCCCGAAATCTTCCCCGACGCAGGTCCGAAAATTGGGGTGCATGCTCTCCAGATGCCCCCGCAGCTCCCGCTCACAAAAATCCCGCGCGTCGGCCTCCCTTATGTGGTCCGGGACCTCGGCGTAACTTGTGTCCTTCTGCCAACGGATCACCGGGATATCGTCCTGCATCCTGGCCTCGATCAATGCGCGGGTGAGATAGGCGCCGGAGCCATCCTTCGGCACGCAATAAAGCTCCTCTTCCGCGTCCTCGCCATAGGTTGCGACAATCTCATCCCGCCATGCATCCTGGCCCGGAAGGGTCCATTCGACCCCGCGGACCTCGCAGATGCGTTTATAAAGTCCGTCCCTGAGCGCGTCGTCAAAATCCACCCGGATCACATTGCCCGGCCGCCGTCCGCTTTTGATCTCGTTGATCAACTGGTTATAAGGGTTCATGGCACCGTTATGGGTGGAGATCACCACCACCTTGCCGCCCCAGATCGTGAGCGCCAGCGCCGCTTTCAATACCTCCTCCAGCTCGTCGTGGAATGCCGCTTCGTCGATGATCACCAGACCCTGGCGACCGCGCAGGGATCTCGCGGCGCTGCTGAGCGCGATGATCTCATTCCCTGATGCGAATTTGATGCGAAAGGCCAGGATATCCCGATCTTCGCCGCCGGGTTTGCCCTGATCCCTGAACATAAATTCATCAACCTCAATAGCCGCCGGCAGTAACGCCCGGGCCCAGTCCGCGCAGGCGTCAATAAATTCCCGCGCCATATCCATGCTGGTCCCTAAATAGAGCACATCCATACCGCCTTCGGATTTATCAAGCGCGGCCGTGAGCACCGATTCGCAGGCCAGCCCCCAGGTGGCCCCGATCCGCCGCGATTTTTCCACCACCGTGAGCGCGTAATGAGAGACGGACGCATTGATCTTGAGTTGATAGCCCAGCAGGATGCTCGCCGGATCAACAATCTCATCTTCCCGAAACTCATATCGCGGCAGGGACATCAGGACCCTCCCAGAATTTTATCCCGGATCGCCTGGATCGTGTCAGTGGTCAGACCACGCTTCCGGGCTTCTTTCTCGACGGCGGCGGCCGCTTTTTGATTGGCTTTCCTTTCTGCTTCCGCGCGTTCTTTTAGGATCCGGTCCGCATCCACTCTCCCGGCCTTCGCCAGATGATCGAGGGACTTAGCTAAAAACATGGCGTCCGCAGGTTTCAGATTGATTTGGCCATTCTCGTCATCCAGCTGCCCCATCATCTCCATCAGCACCGCCTGCATCATCTCGATATTAAGCCGGGCGGTCTTGCTTTCCGGCGCATCGCCAAACCGTTTGACGAGGGCATCGGCGATCTCCCGGCTCCTCCGGATGCGCTCCGATATTTCTTGTAACCCTTTGATATGACGCCCAAGGGCCGACCGTGAGACGCGCGCATCCAGTTCCCAGAGCTTTCCCCGGATCTGATCAATGGTGCACCCCTGGTCCCGCAGATCGGCAATCAGACTGCGAATTTCTTTTGGCAATTTATCAATGCTGCTGGGACGGCCCATTCTGTACTCCTTATCCGCGCCCCGGTGAGGGGCGCTTCACGCCGGGAACGCGGGCCCGGCCGGCGGCGACGTCGGACCCGCGCATGGTGATGCGCACGATTTTAAGGCCATGATCAAGGGTACTGACCGTCACCAGCCCCTGTTCCTCAAGCCAGGCGATTTCGCTCAACACCACATCTTCCGACGTGCCGTGGCCCAGGGCGTCCAGGGCCTGCTTCATGACCGAATGATTGATCGAATAATCCGGCTCTTCATTGAGGAGCCGGAGGATACACAACCGTCGGTCTTCGGTGATCACTTTACTGAGGCTCATCCTTTTTTCTCCATATTCGCCTGCATCATCATATCTAAAGGCTTCTCCAGGCGCGCCAGTAGAGCATGCACGCCGTTAAGCTCCGCATTAAGCGTCTTGACCTCACCATTCAGTTTCTCGATCTGACGCCCCAGGGAATTCACATGCCTGTCCGATGGCATAACAACAAGTTGTTTTTCCGCCTCAACAAGCTTGCGGGTCAGGACCTCAAACCGCTCTTCGTCCTTTTTTAAAAACTGGATAAAGTCTCTTTTCTCGACGAATTTACTGCGAAAAACAAAAAACAATCCCGTGGCGATCAACGACGCCACTGTGGCCACGATCGGCCAGATGGTCCGAATGAATTCAAGCACGTCTGCCACGCGCACTCCTTTCTTCCTTTTCCTGGCATTTCACGCAAAATGACGTCCACGGGCAGGCGTCGCGCCGCGCCGGAGGAATCATATCCCCGCATCCCTCGCACCGGCCGTGGACCTGGGCCGGCGCACGCAGGCGTTCAAGATGCCGGCGCAAAGCCGCCGTCCGCTGACGTTCCTCCAGAGCCTGCGCCTGATCCACATAATCCATCACTTATCCCCCCTCGGCCCCCGGATGATTTGCCCCAACCCCTCCAGCAATGTCGCGGGCCTTTGTCCGGCCGAGACCGCCTTGTCCCGGGATCGTTGAACCACGGATACCCCTAAGATACTCAATGCGATGCCCCAAAGCCCCATGGTCATACTAAGTGTCGTGCCGATCGCATTGATGATTACCGGCGCCTTGTCCGGATACAGGATCACCGGGACCAGGACCCCGGCCGATGTACAGATCATCATCACGGCCCAGGTGAGCGAGACGGCATAGCCCAGCGTCGGCCGCCAGCGGCGCACATACGCATCATTGCTCGCGATCTCGCCGCGCATGGTCTTGTTGATCTCTGCCAGCTGCGCGGTTTCCGCCTGGATCAGCGCTTTTTCCAAATCCACCTTATGTGTGATCTCGATCTCGCGCAGCCGCGACAGGGCCGCCGGATCACGGTGCAGCGCCGCCTCGACCGCGCGCGGATCATTAACGTCCACATCCTCCCCCAACGCACTGGACAGCAGCCCGCCCACAAGCCCGCCGGCCGGCCCGCCCAGCAGCGCGCCGATCAATGGCGCGCCGCCGCCGATGATTTTCTTGACGCCTGACCAGATGCTCATGTCTTGCCCCTTACGAATAGGCCCGGTTGAGCCAGCCCTTTAAATATTTGTTAAAGACGGGTTTGGCGGCGGCCAGGGCGCGGTAAAACCCGGCCGCTTCTGATCGCAGCGGCCAGAGCAAATCATTGCCAAGCGTCCTGCACCACCGGATCGTCTGTGGGCCAAGGATGCCGTCATCGGTAAAATTGGCAACAGCGGCGGCACGGATGGCCCGCTGCAGGCATTTATGGGCCTGCAGCGGGCCCATATTGACGGACAGGTCAAAGACCTTGCCGCCGATGCGCGCCGGCAGCTCTCCGTAGCGATATTTCCGCCAGAATTCTTGATAATAAAACGCCTGTGCATCTTCCCAGGCCAAATCCCGGATATCGTCGGCGTCAATGGCGCCGTCGCCGGTAAAATCATAATCCGCATGGCCGTCCAGATCGGCGTCAACCTCGCCAAGGGCCTTAAGAGTCCTGAGGGAGATACCGTATTTTGTGATGCCACCGGGATCGTCCGGATCATTGACCAGGCCGCCCTCGTGTTCCATCAATCGCCTGAAAGCTATGAAAAAATTCTCGTCATTCATCATGACGATGAGGCTAGATTGACATGGAGCAAAAAAAAGCCCGGACGGCTGTCCGGGCGGGGGTGTCTTTATAGGGTAATAGTGGCAGAAAAATTTAATAAATCAAGTTCCCGGCTCACACCGCTGTGCCTCCTTTTAATTGTAGCGGGCTGTCTGTTTTGAACCTGTCCGGCGAGCCTATAAAATTTCTACTAAGAAGGCTGCTAACTTGTTGTGCGCTATTTTCGTACATTTAGGTTGTCAAATAGGGCCTGAGGTCCTATTATTGTGAAAGGAAAGGGGGAGCGGTTTCCCGCTCCCAGTCTATTCCTTCTTATCGAGAATCAGGTCGTTTTATTTCGATTACCAGTCGTAAGCGGCCTGATTCTTTCTCTACAAAGAAGGAGAAGTTAAAGCTGAATAAGTTCAGCATTTCTATCTCCTTTCTGTCGGCAGTGATTTTAGTCCGACAAATCGATCATACTGCATGGCCTGGCCCGGATAAAGGCATTTTTGCAAAGATTTAGTGGTGAATTTTGGTGCAGTTCGGTGAGAAACCGCCGTTTCAGAAAAGGTTGCCCTGGCCATCATCTGAGCCAGACCCGTTTTTATGACGCCGGACGGTGCGGATGTCGCAACCCACGTCCCGCGCGATGGCCGCATTTGACCGGCCCGCGTCCAGACCTTCATGGATCCGCTGCGCTGTGGTCCGGATCAACTGGTTATAGGAGCTCGCCGGGCCCAGCGGCACGGCGAACTTGCCGACGCCGAAGTGATCCTGCATTTTTTGCGCCGCCTCAAGCCCGATACAGTCCACAAGCCGCACTCCCGGGCGAATCTTTTTAGGAATATCCACTTCGGTGCCACCAAAGGCGTGCGCCAGCTTCAGCGTGGCCGGAAACCCGATCACATCGCAAATCTCACGCAGTTTCGGGGATAAATGGACTTTATGAGGCTGCATTTTATTCTACCTGATGTGAGCCTTGGGATGCACTTCGCTGTGACCGCGACGAAGATATTCCGCAAGGCGGTCATAGTCTTCACGCGTTTTGACCGTGGTCAGACCCCGCAGGGGGACTGGATGTGTTTTTGTAAAATCCGGAATATCCACAATCATTCGCCTTCCTTCAATCCGGTATGTGGTATCAATGGTTGAGGCCTTCATTTGCGGCACATAATCCGGCAAAGGGACACTGATGCGTCCGATGGTCGGGCTGTGCCGGGAGATGACATACCCGCGGGCTGCCGCCTCAATGGCGATCTGCCCCTGATGGGCACCTTCGCCCATAAATACCGCAACCGCATCCCCATGGGTCCAACCCATGGCAGCCATCAGGTCTTTATACAGGATAATCCTTAATTTATATGCCTTGTTATATGCCTTGCCTTCGGCGCTCACGGCCATGGCAACGCCGGTCTTGCCGGCCATGGACATTTGACGTTTTTTAAGTGGTACCCAACTCATTTGCTTTCTCCTCTTTTCGTCCAATCCTTCAGCGCCTCGATCACTATGTTAGCTTCGTCGACATTAAGCCATTCCGGATTATCGATCCCGGTCATACGTTCCACAAACGCGCACAGTGCCGCGCGCCATTGCGACTTTTGGGCGGCAAGCTTTCCGGACCGGCCTAGATTCCACCACAGGGCATAGATTTTCCGGACGTGCGCTTTTCGGGAAGCCGGATATTTTTTATTCTTCCGCGCGGGCGTCCAGCCCTTTTCCCGGAAATGATCTATGACCCGCCGCCGATCGCGGTCGGACAGGTCCCGGGCCGATTCCTTGCCGGCGACCTGGTGCAGGACATCGCGATAGGTCGCATCATCCAGGCCAAGGTCCTTTTTCGCGATGTGTATCTGGGCCAGCAGGGCGTTACTCATGGCGCCCCTCCAGCTCCTCCGGATCGCACGTGACCTGCAGGGCCGTGGAGACCATTCTGCCGCGATACTCCGGCGGCAGGTTGTAACAAAGGGTGCGGCAGATATCATCCTGCACCGCTTCCCGGTCCAAATCCTCGGTCTCGCTAAAAATGCGCACCACGACTTCCACTTCATTGGTCATTTCTATCTCCTCTTTTCATGAGTTGCGTTCCCCGTATTTAAAAACTTCATTGCCGAAGCTGTCCCAACCGCGCCGGGTGTTCCGCGCGAACAATTCCAGGTAGGGGCCGTCCACCAGCCGCTCGATGCGCTCATAGGCTTCTATGGGTTTCTGGGACTTGTCGGCGCCGCTGCCGGCGATCAGCAATTCACGGACATTCCTGGCATCCGGTCTGCGGGCGATATCGCCCATGGTGCCGATCAGGCAATGTTCCGTGTTTTGCCGGGTCCAGTAGCCGTTATTCATGCGCCAGTTGAATTCATCTTTCAAAGGCCGCACAGGATCACCATTCAACCCCTGTTTCGTGGCTTTCGCCCAGGTAAATCCGACCGCCTTGTATTTAAATCCCCAGGCCCGCATGACCGCCAGGCCGTCCGGCAACATCGGGTTGGTCACCCACAAAAATAAGACACAATCCTTTGAGGCCATTTGATGCACAGGCAGGGCCGCAATCTCTGCGGTCGGCATGCAGTCATAATCCTGGTTCGGATTGCGCCCGTCGCCCTTTTCGCTGCGACTTTCAAAAAGCCACGGCGGATCCGCATAAATCACCCGGTATCTGAGGAGGGAAATCCTGTTGATATCAGTGTAGGCAGTCATCTCTTTCCTTTTCCCCATCTCTTTCTTTTTCAAGCGAACTGAATTCCAGGCATTTTGACGAACTGCTGAGGCACGCCACCAGGTCGCGGTGTTTGCCGCCGGCCCGGATCCAGGCGCGGACCAGGCGTTCCGGGTCCTGCGGCAAGCCGCCGCCGGCGTCTCCCCCGGCAATCTCGGCCCTGGCCAGGGCGCTCGCCCGGCAAATCGCGGCGATAAGCCCCGAGCGTCGCGCCCTCTCCCCCGCGCGCCCCGACAGCAGCGATCCGGACAACAAGGCCAGATCCAGTAGCGCCTGACGCAATTCTTCGGGGGTGGTGCGCGCGGGCGTCATGGTCAAGCCCTCCCGCGCGCCACATTGATGGCGCGGCATTTAAGAGAGATAGGCGCTTCTTCAACCACGCATTGCGGGCTCAGACCTTCATCGTCCAGATGCTGCTGGGCGATACTCCTCGCGCCCTTGGCGTGGCGCGCCAGAACATAAACCGTCTCGCCGGTCAGGGGATGCACCAGATAAAGTTTATCGGGCTTCTTTTTACTCATGATGTCGTCCCCGTTTCTGGCTTCTGCGGACGCGCACTGGCAAGATCCAACGGAATTTGCTCATATTGATCGCTTTCGCCGATCCGCCGATAGAACCGCACATAGGTGGTGCTGTCATTCACCTGAATGCTGTCGGCAATCGCTTCCATCGCGCGGCGCCAGTCCGGATCGGTGATGTCCAGGCGCCGCAGGCCCAGGATCCGGGCTGTTGAAACCCGCCCCTCTTTATTGGTCTGAAAGGCATGGTCCACCAGGACCCTGATATTGTCATTAACACCCTCGGACCATCGCTCTATACACTGATCAATCAATGCCTTGGCGATCTGCAACCTTTCGTCAAAAACGATATGCTCGGATACGGCTCTGATCACCCTGTACCGTCCGTCAAAACTGGTGAGCGTCACATTACCCTTCTTACCACCATAAGGGGCGTCGTATTCTGCGGCGGACAGGTCTAAAAACCCACTGATTTCCGACAGGCTTGTGCTTTTAAAATGTGCCAGGATGTCGGCAACGCCAAGGGCTTGTTTAATCAGGCTGGTCACCAGGTCATTGCGCAATTTATCAATGGGCTTCACCTTGTCTTCGGGGACCAGGTTACCCTTGCTGTCCTGCATATAGCCTTCAGGAACTTGTGTCATTTCTTTCTCCTTAAAACCTGCTTAACCAGCTGTTTAAACTTGCTGTAAAGGGTTGGTTTCAATTCGGTCGTGATCGTGCCTCCTGCGGCCAAGAGACGAGCATCTAGGCGCGGGTGCTGCATTGTCCTTCCTCCTTTGTCCGATAATCCGAAAGCCGAGTGATATTGTCGAAGGGCTTGAGGTCGATTTCTTCCCGCATGGAACGCGGAATGGTGCCGCATTCCAGGATGTCGGCGCGGATCAATGTCCCCAGGAGATTAGCAAAAAGGATCTCCGTTTCTGTCGGTGTCAATCCCTTGCCGCGCATATAGCGATCCTCGAGCCATACGCACATATTTGACAAATCGTCAGACAACATTTTTCTCGCTCCTGTTCTGGAAATTATTCTTGCAGTCCAGACAGGCGCGACGATGCCGGAACACCTGCGGGCTGGCGGTGGTGAGTTTGCTTTGACTGTGGGTGTCGCAGTCCTTCTGAGTGATCTCGGTATTGAGGTAGGGACAGTGGACGGTCTCATGCATCAAGGCGCTCCGGATCTTCCGCTCCACTTTGTAAAGCTTTGCCCTGTAACGGTTGTTCAGTAGAAGGTTGACGGCCGTGGTGGAGATTCCGACCTCTCGGGCTACTCCAGCCTGACTGATTTTGTCGCAAGCCTCTGCCAGAACGACGATGAACTCCGGCGCTTTCTCGCCCCATTTTTCTTTAACTTTCTCCATGGCGGTCATGGACGTGCCTCCAGTTCGTAGATTTCTTTGGTGTTGGGGTCGTAGACCTTGCCGGTCTTGGGGCTATATCTGGGATGAAGGGG
>CEVH01048503.1_pt1 | contig 15013 bp, 10 predicted proteins | sample 356521 | NCBI WGS metagenome assembly CEVH01 (sample SAMEA2623446, study PRJEB7988) | marine metagenome | isolation source: saline water (ENVO:00002010), including
AAAGAAATCTATCCAAGTGAGCAAACTTATTCTAATCAAGTTGAAGAGGGAGGAAGATGGTGCGTGCCTCCAGTCATGGAGGAGCTTAAGGCAAAAGCCAAAGATGCCAATCTGTGGAACCTTTTTTTACCTGAAAGTGATTACGGTGCAGGTCTGACCAATCTAGAGTATGCGCATCTTGCTGAGCAGATGGGTCGCAGTGGTATCGCCTCAGAAGTTTTTAATTGTTCTGCCCCAGATACTGGAAATATGGAAGTGTTGGTACGTTATGGTTCCGAGGCTCAAAAGGAGCAGTGGCTAGAACCGCTTTTAAATGGTGAAATTAGATCAGCATTTGGAATGACAGAACCAGGTGTCGCGTCTTCCGATGCCACAAATATGGCTGCAACTGCAGTATTAGATGGCGATGAGTATGTCATTAATGGTGAGAAGTGGTGGACATCAGGAGCAGGAGATCCTAGGTGCAAAGTTATTATTTTCATGTGCGTTACGGATCAGGATCCTGACGCTCCAAGGCATAAGCGCCATTCTATGATACTGGTGCCTACCGATACTCCTGGAATTGAGACACGAAAAATGATGCATGTCTTTGGTTATGATGATGCTCCTCATGGCCATGCTCACTATAAGTTTGATAATGTTCGAGTCCCTAAAAGCAACATGCTCCTTGGGGAGGGCAGAGGTTTTGAGATAGCGCAAGGAAGACTTGGGCCGGGAAGAATTCATCACTGCATGAGAGCCATTGGTTTGGGTGAAAGAGCCCTTGAAATGATGTGTAAGAGAGGTCTTTCCAGAGTAGCCTTTGGCAAACCCATTGCTCATCTAGGAGGAAATTTTGATGTCATTGCCAACTCAAGGATTGAGCTAAATATGGCAAGACTATTAACTCTTCAGGCAGCTCATATGATGGATACGGTGGGCAACAAAGTGGCTGCAAGTGAGATTGCACAAATTAAGGTTATCGTTCCAAATATTGTTTGCGATATTGTAGACAGAGCCATCCAAATGCATGGTGGAGCTGGAGTATCGCAAGTATTCCCGCTAGCAAAAATGTATGCTGGTATGAGAACGCTAAGATTGGCCGATGGTCCCGATGAAGTCCATAGAAGAGCTATTGCTCGATATGAGCTTGGCAAGTATACCGTGACAGAATCTGGAGTGGTTGAGTCATCTGAAGTTTCAAGATCTTAGTCAGTGTCATGCAATAATCTGATTTTTTACGATACCGAAACCTCAGGTATCAATAAAGATTATTCACAAATTTTCCAGTGTGGATCAATTAGAACCAATGCATCCTTTGATGTCTTAGAGACACACAATACTCACTCTCAGCCCTTACCTTGGGTTATTCCTCAACCCAGAGCTATGCTGACTAATAAAAAAACCTTTGTTTTTAATGCAAATATTTCTCACTACGAGATGATGCTTGATATTCATCGTCAATGGCGGCAATGGACTATAGATGAGCCAGCAATTTTTGTTACTTACAACGGCCATAGTTTTGATGAGGAGCTCATCCGAAGACAGTTTTATTGGAACTTACTAGATATTTATCTCACCAATACTAATGGAAACGGCAGACTTGATATGTTGTTGATGATGCATGCATTAGCGTGTTTTGCTCCAAGCGCCTTAAAGATTCCACTTTTTGAAGGCGGGCCGAATATTTCATTAAAACTGGAAGATATAGCCAGAGAAAATGGATTAGATACAGACGATGCTCATGATGCAATAGCCGATTGTGAGTTCATGGTAGATCTGTTTCGTAAGATCCAAGCTAAGAATCCAGATTTTGTTGCATATTTTATTTCAGCCTCAACCAAGCCAGGTATCCAAGAGCATTTACAACAAGATGGATTTTTTGGGTTTGCAGAGGTCTTTAAAAGGCAAAAATTTAAGTGGCCGGTGGTTCCATGCGGTTCAGATTTGGAGCGACCAAATTACTTAGCCCTTTTTGATCTCGGGCATGACCCCGATGATATTTTTGATCTGGATACTTCTGATATTTATAAGATGATTCAGAGCTCTGCAAAAGATAATCCTATTAAAAAGTGTCAAATCAATAAAACCATACCCTTATGTCCAAGCTATCTAATTGAAGATAAGAATATTTTTGATCTTGGTTTTGATGTCCTTGAAGAAAGAGCCCGCAAGGTAAAATCCAATTTAGATTTCCAACAAACTGTATCTCAAGCTTTATCAGATAGGATTTTTAATTCCAAAGAACCCAATACCATCGAGGAGGCAATCTATGCCGGAGGTTTTCCGTCTCCAAGTGATAAATCTCTTATGGATGATTTCCACCGATTTGCATCTGCAGAAGAGAGGATCAAGATCGTTAGGAACATTAAAGATGATCGCTTTCGTCTTTTTGCTGAGCGCTTAATTTGTCAGCTGTATCCCAACGATGCTCCTGAGGATATGCATACTCGTTACCAAGAGCTTATTGGTTCAAGAGTAAGTGAGGACGGCCCTTGGGGATCCATAGAGAAGGCATCAACAGAAATAGAAAAATTGCTCGGAGAAAGCGCATCAGATGAAGAAAAAAGTATCCTTAAGGATACCCAGGCCTATCTTAACTCCCTCAGGCAAAGTTAACCCTGAATCTAAAAAATTTTGTATAATTCATAACCTTTTTATAGACCCGTAGCTCAGCTGGTTAGAGCGCTGTCTTGACATGGCAGAGGTCGGTGGTTCAAGTCCACTCGGGTCTACCAACTTTTATGAAAAAATTTTTATTAATTACTGCCTTTTGTTCATTTGCTGCATTCTCTAGCGAAGATCATCCTTTAAAAGATACATATTGGTTGGCTGAAGACTCAATTATTTCAATTCGTGAGTGTGATGCTAGGTTGTGCGGTGTTATGGAGCATATATTTACTGCAGAAGGCAAGGATCCGCTTGCAATTTTAGATACAAATAATCCTGAAGAAAGTTTAAGAACTAGACCATTAATTGGGATCAAATTACTTGATTCCTTTGACCCTTTGCCAAAAAAAGATATTTACAGAGATGGATTGATCTACGATCCAAGAAGCGGCAAATCCTATAAAGGCAAGCTTTCTCTAATTGATAAATTTACTCTTAAGGTAGAGGGTTGTATTGCTTTTCTATGTCAGGGTGTCCAATGGGACGCGCTTGAAGTAAAAGTATCTTCAGATGGATCCAGATCAGCAACATTGTTAAGAGATAAGGACAAGAATAATGCCAATAGTTAAACCTGACTCTGAGCTGCATTCTCCTGCCCTGCAAAAGTTAGCAGAGCTCTTTAAAGAAACCTTAGGATTTTGTCCAAATTCTGTGTTGACTATGCAAAAAAAACCAGAACTTGCAGAAGCATTTGTAAATTTGAATATAGCTGTTATGCAAAATAATGGAAAAATTACCAGTGAGCAAAAAAGACTGTTTGCCTTTCTTTCAAGCGCCACTACCGGTTGCAGATATTGCCAAGCACATACCATATTGGCAGCTAAAAGATATGGTGCTACCCAAGAAAGACTAGAAAGTATATGGGAATTTGAAAATAAAGATTGCTATTCCGATGCTGAAAAAGCTGCTTTTAGATTTGTGATAGCTGCTAGCAAGGTTCCAGTTGCGGTAACACAGTCCATTGAAGAGGATCTTAAGCATTATTGGAGCGATGATGAGATAGTTGAAATTACGAGTGTTATTGCTTTATTTGGCTATCTAAATAGATGGAATGATGTAATGGGAACTTCTCTTGAGAAAGAAGCTATTGAATTTGCTTCACAATCTATTAAAGATTGGAGCAAAGGAAAGCATTAGCATCTAGCCCCAGACATACAAAATCATTGGAATAGATATCACAGCAATAATAATCTCCAATGGTAAGCCTATACGCCAGTAGTCTGTAAATCTATATCTTCCTGGAGCCATAACTAAAGTATTGCACTGATGTCCAATGGGAGATAGAAAAGCACAGCTTGCCCCGATGGCAACTGCCATCAAAAAAACATCAAGCGGAGCTTGCAGCTGAATAGCAAGTTCTGCAGCAATGGGAGCCATGATAATAGCTGTCGCAGCATTATTTAGAACATCTGAAACTAGCATTGTAAAGACAAGAACTAGTAATAGAATCCATGGCAGACTTAGCGCACTGCTAAGAGTAGCAAGTTCCATGGCTATAAATTGTGTTATCCCTGTTTCTTGAAGCGCGTTACCGATTGGAATCATTGCTGCTAAGAGTATTATTACTGGCCATTCAATATTTTTGTAAAGATTGCCATTTAAAATTTTTAATCTTACAAAACCAAGCACACAAATTAGAAATGCAATCACAATATTTATTATATTGAATGCCGCCAAACCAATTGAAAGAGAAAAAAGCATGATGCTCTTAATTAATCTACTTCTACTCGGGATAGTCTGCAAATTTCTTTGCATGATGGGTATTAATCCTAAATGTTTAATAATAGATTTCGTCCTTTCTTCATCGATATCCCTCAGACCTAAAAGTAGCACATCACCAATCTTAAAATTTTCTCTTGCTAATCTTGTTCTAAACTTAGCTCCTTGTCTCCAAAGCCCAAGGAGGGCCAAATTATTAGAGGCAATTCTTCTAAAAAAGTTATGATTTCTTCCGATTAGACGTGACGAAGGAGCGATCATGGTTTCGATCTCCTCAAGATCTTCTTCCTTAATTGGATTTAGATTTTCAGCAATTTCAAATCCTAGTCTGTTTTTAATAGTTGCAATTATTTCAGGATCCGTTTTGATTACTAAAATTTGTCCTGCTTTAATCTTTTTAGACATTCCAACTTTAGCAATTGCTCCATTTTCATTGACTAAACCAAGTACTTCAGTTTCTGAATCTGAGATATTATTTATTTCGGCAAGTCTTTTCCCTATGGCAGGGCTATCCTCTTTTACTACCACTTCGAATAGATAATTCTTGAGATCTATGAGATTGGTCGATAAATTTTCAGATTTACTATAATTCAAGAGCCTGTATCCAAGAAAGCTAATAAAAAGTACCCCCGCAATAGACATAAAAATACCTACATAAGAAAAATCAAAAAAGCTAAAAGCATTCCCCGCCAGATCCTCTCTATACTGAGAAATGATGATATTTGGAGGAGTGCCAATCATTGTATTCATTCCGCCTAAAATACAAGCAAAAGAAAGGGGCATTAAAAACTTTGAGGGATTCCATGACATTGACTGGCAGGCTGCTAAAGTGATTGGTAGAAGAACAGCCATGGCGCCAATATTATTCATGAATGATGATAGCAGCATACCTATTAATAAGATGGCAAGCAGAAACTGATTTTCACTTAATTTCATTCTTATAATTGAGTTACCCATTGCACTTACAAAACCTGATTCCTCTAAGCCCCTAGATATCAAAAGCACTAGAGCAACTATAATGACCGCAGGATGACTAAATCCAATAAAAGCTTTTTCGAGTGGAATGATTCCTAGAAGCACTAATACAGCCAGTGCTAAGAGTGAGACAGCATCGTATCTCCATTTGCCAAATATTAGAGCAAGAATAAGGCTCCCAAGAGTTAGCAACAAAATGGTTTGTTCAGTTAGTACAATCATATTCCAATGGTATCAAAAAAAAATGCTAGAAACCCATAGTGAGCCAATACTTGATAGTTAGACTTTAGATATAATATGCCTATGCAAAGTTTAGAGTCATTTTTTCAGGATATATTTTCTAAATTTATAGGTATTCTGATTGTTTTCAGTATTTTATCTATGGTCTTGTTTTCTATTGAGAGCAGCTATATATCCCCTAGAACTTTCGAGATAATCTTATTTTCATCCCTGACTATTTTTTTACTTGAATTAATTCTAAGAATTGCTTTTGAAAAGAGAGTGTCTCTATTGACGGCTATAGATGCATTGGTTTTGGTGAATGGATTCTTTATTGGAATACTTGATCTTAGAGTGCTAAGAATATTTAGGTTGTTTGAAATATTTAATCGATCAAAGTTTCTTCTCCCTACCAATACACTCATCAAGACAATATTTGTCCAACGAAATGCACTGTTTGGATCGCAGATCATGGTGTTATCCATTTTATTAATTGTTTCCACTCTTATCTATTTTCTTGAAAATCAAGCTCAGCCAGAAGTCTTCAGCAGCATTCCTGCAGCAATGTGGTGGGGAATAGCAACCTTAACCACGGTTGGTTATGGTGATGTTGTCCCCAGCACCGAAATAGGGAAAGTTTTAGCAAGCTTAACAATGTTTTTGGGAATAGGTATGTTTGCTTTGCCTGCTGCAATTTTGGCCTCAGCCTACTATGAAGAAATTCAGAAAAAGAATTTTTTAATAAGCTATGAGGCAATTGCCTCGATACCACTTTTTCAGAATCTGCCTTTAAAGGCAATAAATAAAATTAATGAAAAACTTGACGTTCGACTCTTTCAAAAAAACGATACTATTTTTAATAAAGGAGATGAAGCATCCTCCATGTTTATTGTAGAACAGGGTTCTGTAAGAGTTGAATTAGAAAACCCTGTTGTTCTTTCTTCAGGGAGTTTTTTTGGAGAAATGGCCTTATTAGCTCAATCCTCTAGGAATGCAACCATTACTGCGCTTGAAGATACTAAACTGCTTGAATTGCAAAGCTCTGATTTAGCAGAGCTCTTTGAAGAGCATGAAGCTCTTTTCAAGGAAGTAGAGCAGGTTATTGAAGAACGCTCCTAGAATTATTCATCTATCCCTGAATCAGGGTCTGAAGCCTTATTAATACTTTCATCCAAAGATTCAGTGGAATAATCAGCAGGGTTTAGTGCTTCATTCTTTTCAACATATACAGAGGTAGATGGGTAGGCGAATTCTGATCCGTTATTCCTTACAATATTTATGATTTCAAAGATTAGGGCTTGCTTTACTTTTGAGAATTCGGTCAGGCTCATAGGCTCTGTATAGCAAAGCACTCTAATATCTATTGAGCTGGAGCCAAGCTCATCAGTTCTAGCAAAAGATTCCTGATCTGGGTTAACAGCAAAAAGATCAGAATCTGCAATGTATTTTTCTATTTGATCACAAATTTTTGCAAGTTGTTTCTGCGAAGTTGAGTACACTAAATTTATAGTCCAACTAATTCTTCTGTATTGCATTTCCCCATGATTGATTACTCTGACATCAGATAGATCTTTATTGGGTACAAGCATTGGAGCAGTATTGAATGTCCTAACCAAGGTTGATCTAAAGCCAATACTTTCAACCACACCATGGAGTTGTCCTTCTACCTCTATTCTGTCACCGGGCTGGAACCTATTTTCTCCAATGATCAAGATGCCAGCAATAAGATTTTTAAATAAGTCCTGTGCACCTAACGCAACAGCTACAGAAAACAGCCCTAGGCCAGCAACCAATGGACCTATTTGCACGCCAAAAATGTCAAGGATAATGCCAATTCCAACTATCCAAATAATAACTCGTGCAGCTCTCTCAAGCCACATGGTCATGGATGCTGTCAGAAGCGTTGAGGCATGAAAAAGACCAAATACTGGGCTCACTGCATTTGACAATGAGCTAAAAATTGTGAAGGCAATCATTGCTTTAACAATATTTTGAGCTATCAGGTCTGCAGTGCCAGATAATGGTAGATACAAGGCCACAAAATATAGTGCTAAGGTTATGGGAACATAACCTAAAGGCCTTTTTAAAGCATCAAGAACTACATCATCTAATGTAGATTCAGTCTTATCAGAAAACTTTTCCAGTAGGGAAATAACTCTTGAGGTAAGTATGCCTCGAACAATAATTCCAAAAAATAGTATAGCTAAGGATACCGTAATTTCCGTAATACCAATACCAAGAAACCCTTCCTGCCACACATCTTTTACAACTGCGAGAAAATTATCCATATTTTTTAAAACCTGTATGTAAAGCTTGTACTAATTGATTCATCTATTTTATCAGAATTAAGCGGTGGAGATGAGTCATTGGCATAAGCATACTCAATTGAGAAACTAAGCGCTTCATTTACGTTAAAGTTCATCGCAAGAAGAGCGCTAGCTTTATAATCATCTTCAAAATTATCTACGGATGGTTGGAAATATAATGTTGCATTGAAATTCACATTTTCCATAACTTTAAAGTCATCGTGAATGTAAAATCCCAATCTATCGGTTTTAGCGACGATATTATCAAGAGTTTCTTCATCCTCCTTTAATAACTGAATTCCAATTCTTAAATTTTTATCTACTGCAATCCTAAGACCCCCACCAATTACCTCTCTTCTTTTATATTTCTTAAATGGATTTTCGCTCAATTGGACAAGCATTTCCCAATCCGCTTTTCTATCATTTTTAAATACCAATCTTCCATGAATAAAGGTTGATTCCTGACTAATTACTCCATCACGCTTTCTTTCAGATTGGTTGAAGATGAAGAATGAATCAAGCGATTTTGAATTATTATCTAAACGATATGAGAAGCTATAATCATTCCTGTCATCGTTCCCCTGGGAGGAATTGAAACTAGCAGATACAGCATGAAAAACACCAATGGTATCTTCCTTGCGAAGGTTTTCTACATTAATAATTGCTTCAGCTGCCGCATCAAACGTCAAAAACAAAAAGCCAAAAAATATCCATTTATTTTTATTTTGTCTTAGCAAAAGTTACTCCATTCCATAATTCTGTCGGCGGCGTTATCTTAAATTCATTTATTTTCATGATAAATAATTCAGTATACTCTTTGAGTGCTGGCGAGCTTGCAGAAATCTGCATCAACAATTCTAATGCTAAGTCCCACTGACGATTTCTATAGGCATTTAGCATTTTTGCTTGCATTAACTCAAGCTTTTCAAAGCTAGCATCACCTGAATCTATATTAGTAAAAATTCTAATCGGTTCCGTCTTTCCTTTGACAGCAATCATATCAAGTTCAAGTAGGTTTTCTCCACGCAAACCTTTGACAGTTTTTTCACCAAGAACGATATCAACTCCGTATTCACTTGATTGACCTTCAAGCCTTGAAGCTAAATTAACCGCATCACCAAGCACTGTGTAATCGAATCTTTTTTCAGATCCCATGTTGCCCACTACGCAATCACCCGTATTGATTCCTATACCAATATCTATGGCATCCATACCTTGCTCATGAAAAGAGGTATTGAGTTGCAATATTGCTTTTTTCATATTCTTTGCTGCACGAAGAGCTCTTAATGCATGGTCAGGTTGATTGGTTGGTGCATTCCAAAATGCCATAATGCAATCACCCATATACTTATCTATAGTGCCTTCCTCTTTAAGAATTTCCTCAGAAAGTGTTCCAAGCAGCATATTTATTAAATTAGTGAGCTCCTCTGGTTTTCCTTGATAGTTTTCAGCAATTTTAGTGAAGCCCCTAATATCTGAGAACAAAAAAGTCATTTCTTTTTTTTCACCACCTAATTTAAGAGTCTCGCTTGAATCGGCAAGTTTATTGACCATTTCTGGTGAAAGATATTGAGCAAATGCTGACCTCACTCTTCCGCGCTCAAGTTCTGTAAATAAAAAATTGAAGAATGTAGCAAAAATATATACTCCCAGTGCAATTATCAGAGGACTAACAGGATCTACTAAAAATAACTTCTCAGAGAATAAATAATAACTCAGGCCAGTAATACTAAAACTACTAACAATATAGGCTACAAGACCGCTAATAGGCCCAAAGTTTTGAATCATTAATGTCAAAACAAATGCTAAGAATATCCCAATTAAAAATTCTGCACCAAATAGCCAATCAGGTCTTTGTAAAAAAGTGTCGGAAAAAATTTGCTGAATATGCTGCGCAATAATGGTCACTCCAGGAACATTTTGCTCTATTGGATTGGATCTAAGATCAAGCAAGCCAGAAGCTGAAGTTCCAACCAAGGCTACTTTGCCTTCAAAAATAGAGGGATCAAAGTTATCGGCAAATATACTAGCTGCAGAAATAATATTGAGCTTTTGGATTGGGGCAAAATATATCCATGCATTACCATCAAAGTTGGTGGGCATAGTAAGTGGACCAAGTTTAATATTATTAATCCCTGTTTTTTCTCCAAAAGCAGCCTCGCTTGACGCATTTGAAGACTTAATTTGATAGGTGTTTGCTCCAATAGCTACACGGACAATTTCTAACGCCAAGCTGGGTATTATTTGGCCATTGATTACTTCAAATGTTGGTAATTGTCTGACAATTTCTTCATTGTTACCTATGCTCATAGATCCTATGCCAGCAGCTGCATCCTCAAGCAAAGAAAGATTTTGTTGAGTGCCACTGTAAGTCTGCAAAAAAGATTTAGGATCATCTCCTTGAGTGACTATTCCAAACTTATTTTGTGGACGATAAGTCTTTGATTTCATATTTGGAGCTTGACCTAATACAACAGTCCCATGCTCATAAATAGATTGAGCAAGCTCATTATCATTATCTGGAAGCTTTCTTAATTCTGACTGCAAAGCAGGGCTGAGGTCTAAGTTACTAAGTACCTTGTTAGGACTCGTTCGATCAGGCTCAGCGAATACCATATCAAATCCTAGTGCTGCAGCAGGAAGGGTTCTGTCTACCATAGCCGCTAACACATTTCTTGGCCACGGCCATTGCCCAATAGTTTGCAAAGACAAATCATCAATATCAATAATGATTACTGGGTCCTCGGATGAGATATTTCTTGGTTTGATGATTTGAAGTGTATCAAAAGAAAATTTTTGTAAACTCGAAAATATTTTGAATGGATCAGCTAGTGGTAGAAAGGCAAAACAGACGCCAAGTAAGGGTAACCATATCTTGATATATTTTTTTAGAGCTTGTTCCATAGATGTTTAAGATTTGAATCTTTTTGAACCGCTTTAATGGCTCTGTTAGCATATTCCATATGCAAATCATAAGGAAGATCTAGAAAATTTACGGTTTGCATAAATCTTAAGAAAGATTCAGCAAGATCTTTATCATTTATGAAGTCGTCCATAATCTTTGGAAAAATCCAGAAAAAATAATTCCTTGTTTCCTTATAGTGTTCGATATTTTTATCTGAGAAATAAGTGCTTTCATTTAAAGTTACAGCATCATTTAGCCATTTCTCAACAAAAGTTTCAGAATTAAACCATAGCTTAGTTAAAAGTTGATTGTGATTGATAACAAATTTCGCAAGGTTTTTATTATCTACACTTATAAATGCAATTAAGTAACTCACATAAACTTTTAAAATATGAGATGAAATTTTTCTTGAAGCAAGCAGCCCATTTTGAGTAACATTTTCAACTGCCAACTCTAGAATTGAAGAATTAAAAGCACCAAGATTGGCGAAGTGAGCATAGAAAGACCCATAAGCTACTTTTGCTTTTGCTGTTAATTTGGTAACAGTAATTTTGTCATCGCCACTCTCAATTAACTTCAAGCCGCTTTCGAGGAGCTTCATCCTAGTTTCAAGGGATTTTTTAGTTACACCTGTCATCATCTTTTTGTATAGATAAATTAATAATTTAGGTTAAAATTATTATCCATAAATGACATTTTGTCATAAAAAAGTAATGCTATTGAAAATATTTGATTTCAATATAACGGGACTCGTATTAATTCTTGTTATATCTCTACCTGCTTTTAGCCAAAATGTTGCTCCAGTAATCAGTGATCCGAAGCTTCTTGAACAAACTGAGCAAAAGAAAGAAGAAGTATTTAAGCAGCTTTTTAATGATCCCACCAATCTAAAGTTGCTCTTTGAATATGCAAATTTATCAATTTTGTTAGGTGATTTAGAGGGAGCTATTGGTGTGTTTGAGCAAATGCTAATTTATGATCCAAAACTGCCAAGGATTCGATTAGAGCTGGGTGTTCTTTATTTTAGATTAGGTGCATATGCTCTTTCAGAAAACTATCTGAAAAGTGTTGGGGAGTATGATCCGCCAGCATCAGTAATGGATAAAGTTGAAAAATTCCTTATCGCAATTGAAGATGCTAAAAATCCTGTTAGCTGGCAACAGAATATCTCATTGGGTTCTCAATATACTACTAATGGAAATTCTGGGATCAATGCAGATTTTATTGAAATCGGTGACTTTCTTTTGGACGTAGATCCTGGAGCGAAGAGAAATGGAGACAGAATAAAACTATTCAATTACTCCTTAACTATTAATAGAAAACTGAATCATCCAAGGGGAGATAGTTGGGACTACTTCTATAGTTATGGATCCAGTCGCCTCAATAAATACACTCAGTTTAATATTCAAACCAATGTTCTTTCTATTAGACGTAACTTTAATCTAGACGATCACTATTTTTCTTTTTTTGCGCTTGACGATGTTACCTTCTCTCCAAATTTTAATTTTTTAAGGTTAGTATTAGGAAGGAAAGAAATATTGCAGAGCCAAAGATTGGCGTTGGATTACTCTGGAATAACTCCTCGAGGAAACTCACTCTTGATTTCTTATTATCAAGAGAGAAAAGAATTCCCTTCAACACCTGGCAAAACTGGGAAGCTCTCAGGGTTATCATACAGTTCCAGTTTTGTTCCAGAAAAATCTCAAGCGTTATTAGGCTTTAAGATGAGCGCAGAGAATTATCGTGCTAATGCAAGTTATGAATTTTTTGAGAATTATCTCCTAGAATTGAGTTACTCGCAGCCACTTATTAACAACTATACAATCTCTGCAAAGTATCAATACAGCAGAAAATTATTCGATGATGAGTTCCCTTTATTTGGAGCAAGAGAGGACAATAACGAATCGTTTAGGTTTAATATTCTTAAATCTCTCGGTTTATGTTGGTCTTCAAATCTTGGTATTACCTTAAACGATACTAGAAGCTCGATTAATATCTATCAACGTAGAGCCAATAATATTTCATTGCAATTCAATTACCAGTGTTTTAAATAATGAACAGAAAAATTCATTTTAATATTTTGCCTTGGATATTGGCTGTATTCTCTGTGCAAACGATAGCTCAAGAGCAAATTGGCGTAGCTTCTGCTGTCAATAAAAATACCAGCGATATTACTCTGACACAAGAGAGGAAGCTTATAGATGCTGGATATAAGATTATTCAAAATCATACCCTTGAAACAGATGCTATTGGAAAAGCACAGATGCTACTTTTGGATGGAACTACTTTTTCTGTTGGTCCTAACTCAAGTGTGCTTTTAGATAAATTTATTTATAACCCTCAGACCGCAGATGGTTCGCTGGAAATAACTGCTAAAGGTCTGCTCCGAATTGTGGGAGGAAAAGTTACGAAAAAGAAGCCTGTTCTTATAAGGACTAACTCTGCAACGGTTGGTATAAGGGGAGGAATCGGGGTAGTTCAAACCAATGGGACGCAAACTACTGCAACCTTTTTATATGGGGATGAAATGACAGTTACCCCCAATTGCACTGATCTAGATACTTTTGGGGATAGTGCTTGTTCACCAGATTCTGGAGTCACAATTACTGAGCCAGGTTTCAGTGTAACAGTGGAATCAGAGGATTCTGAGCCCAGCGAACCAGAACCAGTGACTGCCGAGTCCCTAGAAGAAATTCAAGATAGTCTTGAGGGCAATGATGAGGAAGAGTCTCCAGAAGAAGAATCTACTGAAGAAAATCCTTTGCAAGAAGAATCCACCCAAGAGGAAACTCCAGATGGGGAATCAACAGAAGAAACTCCAGATGGGGAAGCATCAGAAGAATCCACTGCAGAGGAAGCTTCAGACCAGGAATCAACAGAAGAGGAATCATCCCAGATCGAGGTAGATGAAAGTATGGTCGACAGTTCAGGAGTTGCTGAAAATTCATCCGCGGAAGAACCTGATGACTTAGGCTCTGCTGATGAATATGAGGCAGATATTGATGATCAAACTACATCTGCAGACGATGCTAACGACAACCCAGCTGAGGATGCTGAAGAAGAAACTGCTGAATCCTCTCAAGAGGCAGCAACTGAGGTAGCACCAGTTTTTGATGTAAATGATGAAACCTTGATAGCCGAGGTTGATGAAAATGTTTCAAATATTGATCTTATTCTGCTTACTCTAGTAAACCCAGGAGAGTTAGACTTTACTGTTACTATTTCAGGTAGGGATGCAGATCTAATTAGTTTTGACAGTGAGAGATCTTGCTTAGTTTTAAATCAAGACTTAGATTTTGAAACACAAGAAACTCTTGAGTTTTCCATTTCAATTGAATCGAGCAATAGCGATGTTCGAGAATTTAGTTACTCAATCAATATCATTGACATTAATGAACCCGTAGAAATCGATATTAACCAATTAGCGGAATCTTTTTTAGAGGATTTAGATCTCAACTCAGTATTGGCTGAAATTCAAGCTAATGACCCAGAAAATGCTGAAATAACTTTTTCATTAAGCGGTGAGGGTAGCGATAAATTTCAAGTAGATAAGAATGGCAATCTTATTCTCATTGCAGATCTTGATTACGAAACACAGACTGAATATGCCCTTACTTTAATAATCAGCGATGGAGAAAATACTATCGAGTTCCAATTTTCTTTCTCAATATTGGACGTTGATGAGCCTGCTTCATTAGAGAGCACACTCTTTGCAACTGAATTTTTGGAGGATGTTGCCATTGGTACAACATTTGTAACCAATGTCGCAGTCGATCCTGAAGATGGTCAACTTACTTATACTCTTAGCGGAGAGGGAAGTGAAAACTTTACAATTGATGAAAATGGAAATATCACATCTACCAGTCTTTTAGATTATGAGACTGCAGCTTCGTACACCTTTTTTATTAATGTCTCAGATGGAGTTCATACCACCACTAACGTTATTACAATAGTCGTTGCAGATGTAAACGAAGCACCATCTCTCTCTAGTACGCTGGCTCAGGGCTCCTTTGATGAGAATATTGCAAGCGGGACAAGCATAGCTAGCGTCTCTGCATCTGATCCCGAGTCTGGTTCATTGACATATTCTCTGTCAGGCACAGGCAGCAACCTCTTTAGTATTGATGCCAACGGCAACATTACTCTAACAGGAGGCTTGGATTATGAGAGCGCTACCTCCTACGACCTAGTTATCACTGTGAGCGATGGAGTAAATCAAACTTCTGAAACTATCACTATT
>CEVH01085232.1_pt1 | contig 14987 bp, 16 predicted proteins | sample 356521 | NCBI WGS metagenome assembly CEVH01 (sample SAMEA2623446, study PRJEB7988) | marine metagenome | isolation source: saline water (ENVO:00002010), including
CCAGACTTACCGAAAGGTTGACCAATGGCACCAATAGTATTTTTCTTCTGAGAATTTCCTGGTTCGTAAACGTAGTACTCTTCGATTTGTGGATTATCTGTGAGTTCTGGACGTTCACTATTTTGAATTCTGTTGACAGTTCCTTGAAGGGTTTTATCTTCCTTCATTTTCCTGACATACTTGATCTTCATTGGGTCAATGTATCTAACCTCTTGTAGACCATCAGAAGGATTATTAGTATCAATTACCTTATGGTAAAAGATGCGGCCATCAACATACCAATTACGCAAAATCTCATGACACTTCTTATCGAAGTTCATGAGTTCTTTAACCGCTTTGAATTCTTCTCTAATAAGTTCTTTCAACTTATCAGACCCAGGCAGATTCTCTAGATCAATCTGAACAGGAGAATCATTCTGATCCGAAACAATTGCTTCGTTAATAATATCCTCAATAGCATTATCCACCTCTGGGTGCAATGCCATTTCACGATATCTTTTGATTAGATCGTATTCAGATTTGTAAACACCATCGATGTCTACATACTGCCCATAAAAGCCACTAGATACATAATAATCCGACGAATCCTCGTCGGACCTAGGTACAGGAGAGACGACCCCCTTTGCAGAAGAGTCGTCTTTCTGTATTTTAAAACCAAATAATTTAGCCATTCTATCAATAAAACTGGGCTATTCCCAGTTATTTATGATAGATCAGGTTCCTTGGGAATCAGGAGTATCGATTGGCTCCTCATCCGTTGCGAATAGATTCTCGTTCTTATCGTCGTAGGCATCCCACCATTGAACCTGTAAATCTACAGTAAACTCTTCAATAGTATCTGAAGAATCGTAAGAAAGTTCAATAGCACTTACGTTTGTAGGGAATACGCCATGGAAGACATACTTCTTAAGTACAGGAACATTCTCACTTGGTTTAGGAAGACCACTCTTGATATCATTGGAGAAACCATTAGTTGAAGCTAATGTGTTTCTACCCAACTGATAAACAAAAGCATCTTTCTGATACTGAGATGGGTTGATGAAACCAGTAGCATTGTCATGCTTGTTGATTCCATTCATCCATTGCTCGAAAGCATTTCTCAGGTTGAATGAGATGTCATTGATGACGGTAATTGTCCATACATCGAATGTTCTGTCACCAGCAATCTTAAGATTTCTACCTCTAAAAGGAACGTCGATAACGTTGATGTTGGAGGCAGGTAGAGCTGCCGCTTTAACCATGAATCTTGATCTATCAAGTTCAGCGGTTCCCAAGTCAATGAAACTTGGGAAAGCAAGTTCTACCTCAAACAGATTGGGTCTAGCAGCGCCACCAATGAGTTTTGCTTTGAAATCCTCAATGGTGCGATCCTTAATTTTTGGCGGATTGAATGATTGACTAGCCATTTTGGGTTAACCTCTTCGTTGAGTATTTATTTAAAATCAAGCAGCACCAATGACTTCATCAAAACTGATGCCAGTCCTAGTTGCAACAAATGTGAGACCGATGAAGTTAATGGATCTTGCAGGTTTGACGAAGATATCCGCCTTGAATTGGTTGGAATCAACAACGTTTGGTGTGTTGTTAGACTCGTCACAGATAACTACAAAATCAGTAATACCTCTCTTGGCCTTAACATCACGAAGATATGGTTCAACAATGTTCAAGAAGTTTGTTCTTGTTAGAACATCGTTAAACTCAAAGAGTTGAGCTCTTGCAGCTCTCTCGATTGTGGCCTCAATAGTGAGGAACAAACGACGAACGTTGATTCTATCGAAAGCAGAAGCTTCCTTAAGTGCGGTCTTGTCACCATATAGAATCATTCCAGCACCAGCAGAGAAGATAACAGGGTTAATTCTCTTAGGATAGAGTAGATCTCTTTGTGCCTGAGAAGGATTGTATGCAAGTTTAATTGCATTATTGATCACACCTCTTTGTGATCCAGCAGGAGAGAACCATGGATAGGCATTGAGTGATGTCCTTGCCATGAGTCCAGCCACGTCACCATTCAGAGGAATATATCTGAAGGTGTTGTTGAATCTATCGAAGGTATACTTATAACCAGAGTCAAATACTGCATAAGAAGAAGAGGACAGACTATCATAGAAGTTAATAATGTTGGAAGTCTGAGTGTCAGAATTCGTTAGTCCAACAACTCCTGATCTGTAAGGAGAGATGCAAGCAACACAATCCTTACGAGTATTAGCGATAGAGATTAGTTTATTAGCTTTTGCCTGAGATTCGTAGATGGAAGAACCACCAGAAGGACCTTGAAGCAGATAGTTAACACTGTACTCGGCAGGATTGTCGAATACTGTGTAGGAACTAATGATGTCAGCAAGTGTTGTCTCCATTCTTCCTGCTTCTGGACCGTAGTCGCGAGCAGACTCAAGAGCCATGACCTTAGGACCAGCACCGTTGAAGGTGACACCCTGAGCATTCTTACCCCAAGTACCAGTAGCATCAACTGAATATCCAGAAGGAGTTGCAAACTTAAGTCCAACACCTGTCTGTGCAGCACCGACATAGAAGTAGTCGGAGAAATTGGATACGTAGTTCTTGTAGTTGATGTCTGTTGCAGGAGACATCTTAGCGTCAGCAGCCTTAGAAAGGTTGGTCCACTTCTCAACAAGGTTACCAGCAGTTCCAGTTACAGAACCAGTGTCATCAACAACAGCGATGTGAATTTCATCGTGTCTGGAATTTCTATCCTTAGCATACTGTGAAGTACCTGGTCTAGAAGCGAGGTTCTTCCAATAAATTGTAGAGTTCTCTAATCCTAGAGTCTGATGATTATACCAGTCAGTTGCGGTATTGCCTTTTCTAGCCGTTAGACCAGAACCAATACCCGACATAACAATAAATGTCGTGTTAGCGAAAGCAACAGTGGAAGCAGTGTCCATAACAATGTTATCGACTACGGTTGTGAAACCGATTGCATTTCCAATGTATGTTCCGTTTTCGGATCTAATTTGATCTCCGTACCAAATCTTAGTACTGTCTAGATCAGTTCCCATTGGGATTAGGGTGGAACCAATACCAACACTAGTTACGGTGAAACGAGTTCTTTCAACTCTCTGTTCAGCACCAGCAGTGTCATAGATTCTATAACGGTTAGCGTGGTTTCCAGGTGTACCACCTGTGTGACCACCAGTGTTATCGAAGAGTCCTTCGTCGTAACCTAAGAAAGCGTTTGTACTAGAACCTTCCTCATAGTCAAGTTTAGACCACTTATCATGAGTGATGCTATACTTGTCTGTAAGTTTTACGTCAACATAAGATGGACCGATGTTAGTGATAACACCTTTAATGTATCCAGTCTCAATTCCGACTGTTCCATCTGTTCCTGCAACACTTGTGGAGAAACCAGCAGTAATTGCATAACCTACATTCAGACCGAATGTACCGATTGCAAGTCTCTGGTCTGCCATCGCATCGATGGTGCAGATCTTAAGTCCGTTGGCCCATGTACCAGGGTTTCTGGCAGCAAAGTTCCAATCGGCATCTGTTGTATGATTATTGTAGTAGTCTTCGGAAGAAGTAATGGATAGGTTTGTTAAAGCAACGCCGACAGAAGCCTCGACAGCGTTTGCATTTGACAACTCTTTGTGATTAGTTCTAATTACTCTTAGTACTCCACCATAGGAGAGATAAGACGAGGCGGTCATCCAGTATTCAAACTGGCCGTCCTGCGAACTTGGTTCTCCGAATGTTTGGAGTAAATCTTGTTCAGTTTCGATTAGAATAGGAACGTCAACTGGACCTTTAGCAAAAGGACCAGCGATAGCGCCTACCTGATCATTTACATCATCAATTCTTCCGATTGTAAGATCAACTTCTTTGACCTTTACGCCTGGTGATACTAGGTTTAACGACATGTTAGGACCCCTTTGAAGAATTTCAGCTTTTCCCTATTCATATTTAGGAAATAGCATTCTTGACTGGGGAAACAATGCATGAACCCTCTACCAGTCTGGATATATGTCTTCCTTATTATTCCTTCTTTTAGTCTTTACCCTCGTTTTAGTACACTCTTTACATTCATATGAGTACGACGACGGGATATCACCTCTACTTTTTCTTATTAGATAAAATCCATCAATCAAGTCTTTAACTTTGCCACATGTTCTACACTTTCTCTCATGAAGAACTAGGTGACCAAATTCAAACTCTTCATCAATATTCATTATTTCTCAGCAGCGTATAATGCAAATGTTGATGTTGTGATAACAGTCATCATATTAGCAATGTGTTGTTTCACATCCGAATCACATGGTTTAGCTCCAGGAAGGAAACATCCAAATATAGTTGCTCCTACTATTCCTAACTGGAATAATATTACAACCCGTATAAGGTTTATGACTTTACCCTTTGTGTCCATCACAAATAATCCCACATGTAAGCACGATCTCCGTACTCATCTAGATGCCACCTATCTCCATCTTTATCAACAAATGATGTTTCATCAGTAATTCCATCACTCAAGAATCCGAAAGGAGCCATATCCTGTTCTATTTGATTCTTTTGTTCTTCATATAATCTCTTTCTGACATCTTGATCAGTCATCTCTCGGAAATAGTCCTGTTGAACTAACCAAGCAAAAATAACCAAACACATTGCAAGGTCATCATTACAACCTTCTTCCGCCTCAAACGACTGGTTCTTTTGAATGAACGTTGTCAACTCTGCAATAACATCATAGTCATTGATGAGAAGTTTATCTGCTTCAATCAATGCTTTTAAGTTCAATGCACCAATCTTCTTGACAGTCTTAGACATCTTGACACCCAACTGTGTCCTATTGCCAGAGAAACCTGTACCCAAAACTTGTCCCGCTCTTCCTCTCATGGAAGTCATCAACATGTTTTCATATTCCAAATCATATTGTAGAATAGCAGCAACTTGATCTCCAATATCATTCACCTCACAGAGAATGTATGAATTGTTATATGCTTTTGCAAATTCTAAAATTACATTAGGAAACAATAATGGTTTAATTTGATTGTTCCTATACTTTGCAACCATTTTATATGGTAAAGTAGTAGTATCAAAAACACAGAAAGCTGAGTAGTCTTTTTCTACTCCTCTAGCAACGTCAACCGTAAGAATATAATCATGGTCTTCCTTTGGGTTCTCATATATCTCTCCTCCTCTTGGTCCCTTTCCACATGGTTCATCATATGCCATGGACTTCAACTTGGCTGGCGCGATCAAAGTATCGACAGATCCAAGGAACTCACACTCAAACTCAACTCGGAATTGAGCTTCGGAAGTATTCTTAATAGTCTGTTCTTTCCAAGCCTCATCACGACCAGGAACCTCAGACCAATGCACGTCTGTAGTAACGTATTCATTCCTAGCCAATTCGGCATCATGCCACAATCGGTAGAAATGATTCATACCTTTGGGGGTAGAAACAATAACTACCTTAGTAGATTTACCAGATGAAATAGTAGGATATACTGAACTAAAGAAGTCGTCTGCAATATGGTTGGGAATGAACGCAAATTCGTCCAAGAAGATGATGTTGAATGACATACCTCGGACAGCAGAAGCAGATGTAGATGCCGCAAGGATCTTCGATTTGTTTTCTAGTTCCATGGAACCTTTGTTCCAAGCAACAATACCCTGTTGCATCCAAGTGGGTAGTGCTTCATAAGCCGTTTGCAATCTACCTAATAGTTCTCTTGCAGTTTGTGCTTTGTTTGCAAGAATACCTACGGTCACACTATCGTTGAAGATTGCATAGTGTAGAAGGTAAGACACAACAGTCGTTGACTTTCCAGACTGTCGTGGCATCTTACAGATATTAAATCTGTTGTGGTGGAAGTTGTTGATCAACTTCTCCTGAAATGGATACATGTCAAAGTTGACAAGACCCTCATCCAAGTTGATGATCTTTACATAATTTCTGGCAAAATAAACTGGATCACCCTTACACTTAATGAACTCAGCTACCTGTTCTTTGGTAAAGTTGATCGGGGTATTAGCTTTTTTTAGATTGGGATTACCAAGATATACGTCACTAGTTGCCATATTTAAGGTTCAATCATTAACAATGGTTTAGTTGGATCTTTCTCCGTAGGCATATAGTAGATAACTTTACTGCCTGGATATACTTTTTCTAACTCTGCTTGAACATCTCTCTTTAGAGGTCTTCTCTTCTGTGGGAAGAACATTTGAATAAATTTAGTCTGCCCTCTGAAAATAAACGTAATAGAATACGTACTTCCATACTGAGCAATTCTTCTATATGCTTCTTTTAGGGCTTTGTAAGACTTCATGTTCGACCTTTTTAATTATTTAGATTCGTTTTGTTGTTGCTTTAACATCTTCTGCAACTCTGCTGTACTACCAACAAACAGAGCATTGTTAGTTACATGAGAAGGACCTTTGGACTTTTCTTCGTCAATTTCTTTTACTTTTTTCTGCAAGTCCATCAATTTGTCTGCGGTGTCAGCAACGTGTTTAATTAACTGACCAGCAACTTCATATGATCTAGCAGACTCAGATTCTTGTGCAACTTCTAGAATACCATCAACAGCCTCTTGTCCCTTTTCAATTAGAGAATAGAGTTGAGATCTTGTATACTCGTAGTCTTTTTGGATCTCATCCCCATCATTCTTCTTTAGAGTTGTGCGAGTTGGTTTGGATTCCTTTTTCTTTACAGGAACAACTTCAGCTTCAACTTCTAGTGAACTGTCAATAGCATCAAATTCATCTTTCATTAACCAATCTCCCTAGCGCCAGAGTCAACATTGGTACTGTTACTATAGACATCACCTTGACTATCAAAAAATTCTCTGGTTTCACTGAATCCAAAGTCATCACCCTCTACAACCTGTTCAGTATCTTGAACATTGATTGCAGAAATACGAACGTTCAAATCATGATTCTCAATCATAGTGTTGAACTGTCCTCTTAATACGTGCAACCTATCACCAGTAATTTTGGTGATTCTCATAACTTCACCATCAATTTGGATGAAGTCATCTCTCTTAAATGGAGTTGCACTATTGACAGAGAACTCGGTATGTCTTGTATCGATTTCTTGATTAGTTCTAGCAGTATCATCTTGCGTAACATCTCTAACCGCAACAGGTGTTACACTATATCTCATTTGTCTAGAACCTGTCTTGATGTTAGAAGTATCACTGTAAAGATCAGCCTTAACTTCTTTAATAAGCCCTGTCTGTTGATCGACTGGACCAAACATGTACGTCTTACAAGTGAAGTTTAGTGTATAGATTAATGCTCGTCTAGTTAGAAAATCTGCTTCATAGTTATCATCCATACTGATACTCTCTAGAGTAATTGGCATATCTCTTTTCTCGCCAATCGTAGATACTAGATCAATCGTCAGATTGAATGCTGGTTGGAAATATGGTAGGATCTGTTCAAGAATTTGAATAGCATCCTCGTTTAATTTTGAAAGGATACTAAGTTGAAAATTAATATTATAAGGGACTGGCATAAATCCCTTGATTAGTTTATTGGTTTCTTTATTGACTGCTTTGAAAGTCTGCATAGTGGAGACTTTTCTGGAAGCATCATAGTTCATTCCAATCATCTCAAAAGACATACGAGGCAAAGTAATTGCCCTCGCAGGTCCATCAACAAGATCTCTATTCTGTTCTAGTCTTGCTAGAAACTTTTGTTGTGGACCATATGAGATTGGAACTTTAACAACACTATGAATATCACCCGATCTATCAGTATGTCGGATTTCAATTCCATTAAATAACGTTCCGAAAGCAACAATAGTCTTTCGTATAATTTCGTGATAAAAATGACTACTTAACATGACGATCCCAAGTTATACAAGTATTTAGACTTCACCAAAAGGATTTCTTTCGGAGAAATCTACGATAAGATCTGCTTCCAACTCAATCTCATCGTTGGATGCGAATGGAATATTAGATACGGTTGTTTCTACATTAGCTACTCTGTAACTTGCACCAGCACCTACAATGGCTTCATTTACTGCAAATTCGCCATTAGGTAGAGAAACTTCAAGGATTCTATTAAGAGAATCCCAAGAAGTAACATAAGCACTAGTACCAGTCGAGACTCCTCTGACGAGTTCATTTAGAACAAAATCTCCGTAGACGGTTGCTTCGACCTCTCCGATATCAATAGTTGGTGTGAAGGTATAACCAGCACCAGCATTACTGTATCTGATTGAAACAACTGTTAGTCCTGTACCAACAACTGCTTCGGCTTTAGCATTACGAATATTAGAAGAAATACCTACAGAAGATGGAATGTAAGTAGATGTAATTCCTACTGTAGGAGTAAATGTATATCCACGACCACCAGTAGTGATTGCAACTGGACCCAATACTCTTTCCGAAATAATAGCAGTTGCAATACCTGGAGATACTGGGGTTCCACCACTCAAAGTAATAATAGGTGGTTCAGTATATCCAAAACCTGGATTAGTCAATAGAATTCTATCGATAGCCTGGTTTGGAATACCAGTCCTGGAAGTCATGATTGCAACAGCAGTTGCTTGTTCACCTAATTCTGGTTCATCTATGGTCAGTAGAGGTATGGATGCGTATCCATTACCTGGATGTTCAATTGTGACTGTATAAACTTCCCTACTAGTATTTAACCCAACAGTCACGATTGGATACTCATTATCAAGATTATTAACAAAAGATGAAACAGTTCCAGACTGAGTATCCAGTTCTTGTTCAGCCTCTGTTGTAGGAACAAGGGTTTCACTCACACTACTGAAAGCATTGTCACCTGTTTGATTTAAAGTAATGTGATCAATATTACCGACAAATCCTCTAGTAATAGTGGGAGATTTTCCTTGACCTCCAGCATCAGATCCCAACTTAATATCATCATTAGTGAATACCATGGTTGGGTCAGCTGTACCCAAAGTATTACTTACATTACCGTTAACACATACTTTAGCTTCTTGATTTAGAACTTCAACTCTAATAAAGTTCCAAGCATTTAAATTTAATGTAGATGTATTTTCAATAGATCCAGATCCAGATGCAAAGACTACGTTACCTGTCTCTCTATGGTACAACTTAAATTTATCAGTCCATGCAATAACTCCACCAAAATTAGGATCTGGATCAAATTGATTTGGCCAGAACCATAGACTGAATACTAGTCTACCATCTTCAGTAACTCTAGCATTGATATCTGAAGTTGCTTTGATATTTGCATTTGTTACATCATTGTAACTAGTATGTTCTAGACCATTATTACCGAACTTAATTTGTGATGAAGCTGGTTTGTTTGGAGGCGTGAACTGTATAGTTGGAATTTGAATATAGTTATTACCACCGAATGTAATATCTACTTTCTCTACAGTTCCATTGACGAGACTAGTTACTATACCAGTTGCTCTCTCACCTCTCTTTGGTTTAGCAACTCTTACACTTGGAGTTCCTTTATAGTTTCCATCATCAAACATCTGAATATACTGTACAGACTTAGTACCAAAAATAGTACTTGCATATCCAATAGTTGCAAGGGCATTATCAACGGTGTCTTTATGGAACTGAATAGTTACCTGTTGACCACCAGCAGCAATACCATCCTTGATTTCCTCACCATTAACATCGGTAAGATTACTAGGAAGATCGATTCTCTCATCTTCATATTCAAAGATCTCACATCTAAGTTCATACATGTAGAGATCATTTAACTGATAGAAAGGAACCTTCCTTTCGACATACTTGATCTCAAATAGAGCATCATCAAGTGGTAAGAAAATAAGATCACCTTCCTGTGGAGTGGTTGCAACCTTGATTTCTTCCTTTGGCCATAACTTAAGTTTGGGAGAAATGAAGTCATCATATCTCTCTTTAGAGATAACCAGGGTAACCTCATCAGTCGCTCGGACACCAAACTTTGTTAGAACATCCGATGGTGTTCCAAATCCATCAAAGTTTGATAAGTAGGCTTCGATTCTAAAACTATCATCAAACCTAGAAGCAGTGATCTCTTTAATCACTGTTTGTTCATTGACAATCCTTCTAGGAAGGTACAGAATATCCTGTCCAAAATTCCTAAGATGCTCATTCACCAAGTCTTGAATCAGTCTTTGTTCACTTGGTGATCCGTGTAAAAAGAATGGTGTTAATGGCATTATCCTATCATGTCTAGGGGTGGCATCGCATACTCAGTCATCAAGACCTGTTCTAAGATCTCAATATCTCTCACCGCATCGTCAAAGAGTTGTCTTCCATTCATCTCCAATCCGCCAGGAAGTTTTACTCCTTGGAACTTAATTAAGTTCTGTCCCCACTGTCTCTTAATTAAAGCAGTAACGTATCTCTTCAACCAAGAATCATTGTATACGGAAGTTGCACTCTCGGGGTCTACTTCTCTGTAACAATCAATAACTAGGTAGTGATTACCACCGATACCATTTAGATCAATATCTAGATATAGTCTTCTATTTTTCTTGTTAAATCTTATTTGGGTATCTGGATTGATCAAGAAGTCTAGAGTTTCCAGGTATGACTTAACCATACCGTAGTTCAGTAAATCGATCGCTCCGTAGTAATATAAATCATTAAGGAACAGTTGATATTTAATGTTGAACAGTCCGTCAGAGATTGATGACGAATCAGCTTTAAATACCTTATTAACACCTATAATACTATCAGGTAGTGGAAGATAATTTGCACCCTCTTCATACTCCATCATGGCAATACCACCATGAGAACTGGATCCTGTAGTGGTAGAAGCAATACCAGCTAACACATCCTTCTCAGATTGTATTAATTTGTGCTTTAAAAAGACTCTATCTATTCCCTCGCCATGTCTTTCGTGGTAGAATTGGATGGCATCATCGATGAGATCCTCGATTTGATCATCATCGACGTTAATTTCCAATACTGGCTTTCCGAGTTTCCTAAGAGCATACTCTTTCAACTCGTCTCTGCTGGAAGGTTTAGCCATTCCTACATTCATAAGTTTCTCCGAAGTATTTAGGTTACATGAAAAAGTACTTTATTAATGAACAAGAAACCTTTGCAGTCAATGAAGAGTTGAATGCAAGAGTTGAAGTAATGGGGTGGCAAGAATTTCCTATAGTATACATCGACAATTTCTATAAGAATCCAGATAAGGTTAGAAATCTAGCTCTTAGATGTCCACCAACAAACAATCCTAGAATTTGTGGAGGAGTGCCTGGAACTAGAGTAGATATGAATATGAACCTAGATCATATGCATGAGGTATGGAAGAGCATTGCTGATAATGTTTATGGAATGAAGATGGGTGAAGTTAATACTTTTGATCAAGCATGTCTACAAGTCCCTTTCTCTGTAAATGTAACTCAATCTAAAGATAGAGTTCGTCTTCCACACATTGATTATCCATTTGGTAGTGATGGTAGAGGTTGGGCAGGATTGATTTATTTGAACAAGGGTAAAGAATGTCAAGGTGGCACAGGATTTTATAATTACAAAGGACAACAGGTTAATCCCTCTCAAGACGGAATATGGGATGAAGATTATGTTGCTGATAGTGTAGGTCCATGGGAGTTGATACATCTAGCAGAAATGAAGTATAATAGAATGATCTTCTATCCAGATAGTGTTCTTCATGGAGCCTATGATAAACCAGGGTTCTTTGAAGGTGACAACTATAGATTAGTACAAGTATTCTTTCTACCACTACATTTTCCACAATGATTCTACTGACTGGCTATGAAGGTTTTATTGGTTCCCACTTTCTTCGTGTAATTGAAGAACAACTTAGAGAACCTGTCATCTGTATTGACAAAAAAGAAGGTTGGAAATTCTTATCTAAGTTTGATGATTGGGAGAAAGTATATCTAATCATTCATAATGGTGCAATGTCTTCCACTACAGAAAAGAATTGGATGACTATCGCACACTATAATCAAGATTTCACTGCCCATCTTCTTGCAAAAGCAATAGAGTATCAAATTCCTGTAAAATATGCATCCTCAGCATCTGTGTATGGGAACCAAAAAAAGAATCGCAAACTAATAAATCCCCTAAACCAATATGCTATTTCAAAACTAATCATTGATTACTATGTTTTAGATCATATTGAAAACTTCAAACACATTCAGGGGTTCAGATATTTTAACGTGTATGGTAGTGGTGAAGAACATAAAGGAGATCAAGCTAGTCCAGTATCCAAATTTACCAAACAGGTTAGGGAGACTGGCAAACTAAAATTGTTTGAGGGATCTGAAAAATTCTATAGAGATTTTGTGTGTGTTGATGACGTTGTTAACATTGTAATGAACAATGATGCTCCTAGTGGTATATACGATATTGGAACTGGCAATCCTATATCATTTTATGATGTTGCAGAACTGGTCGCTAAAAAAGAAAACGGAACCATTGAAATGGTCCCGTTCCCTGATCATCTAAAAGGAAAATATCAAGATTATACCTGTGCTGATATGAAGTGGTTAAAAAATTATAGACTCAGGACGGTCGAGGAGTACCTTCAGGCACAAAACTAATAAACATTGCAGAACAATACTTAGGTCCAGATGTGGGGATACATCCCTTATGTGGGAACATCCAGTTACATGGAAATATTAAAACTCTCCCCTTCTTAGGTTTAACACCTACCCCTAATGTAGGGAATATAGTTTCTCCACCTTCCTCCACATCATTATGATATACAATAATACCAAACAACCTAACAACAGTTGATCCAGCATACTGATCTACGTGAGTTTCAAATACTCCCTCATCTTTCTCATACTTTCTTACAGCATGTCCATTTATAAAAATATCAGATTGTGGTGTAGTGCAACCATTCTCGGATATTTTTTGATATGCTTTTAGACAAACTTCTGTTAAAACATCTGACAATGGGTTATCTGATGACATTGTAGCTTCATGTCCCCTAAGAGACTCTAAATCTAACTGATGTTCATACCCAGCATTACCTACCAATTGTTTATGTAGATCTGGATTATCTCTGTACCATTGAATCATTTGATCACATTTATCTTCATCAAGAAGATCGTCAAAAATGTAAATCAGATCTGATATTTTAGATTCACTATCAATATTAACACACTTTGTCATTCAGGAGTTACCATAGGTACATCATAGTTTAAATTTATAAAAGCTGTGCAAATGTATTTGTCATGAGATACATTTAAATTAGATCCATGTGGAAATAACCAATTACATGGAAAAAGTAATACCTTACCTTTCTCTGGTCTTACTGCCAAATTCCAATCTGGAAAGAATGTTTCTCCACCTTCTTCAACATCATTCAGATATATGATACATGCAAACAATCTTGACATGGTTCCACCATCAGCTTGATCAACATGTAGTTTAAATACGCCTTCTCCTTTGGGATATTTTCTAATAGTATAATCTAATATTGCCAAGTTCTCTTTAGGCCAACAGGAAAACTTCTGCATTCCCCTATCATAAATCTGATGAATTGCTTTGGTCATTACATCAGCATACTTATGACCAATAGGAAACATAAATTGTGTGCAGTTCTTATGTTCTTTATTAACTTTCTTTCCTTGATATTGACCATTAACAAAATGTTCTACCTTGCCATCATCCCATAAATCAGGACTATCCTCAAAGTACTGAATTAATTCATCGCAAGTTTCTGTAGATAAGATATTTTTCTCTACAATAATTAAATCAGTTATCTGCATCAATCACCTGGAATAACTCTATGACTATCTTCATCAAAATGCTCTGTAGAGAATTCAAATAATTCAGTATCTTCTAGAGCATACATTCTATGTTTTAAACCAATAGGAACATGAAACTTATCTCCCACTTCTAGAAGAGCAACATGAGCTAGTTCGATTTTATCGTCCCAACCATAATAAATTTTTACTTTACCACTCTGTATGTAAAATACTTCGTCTTTTAACTTATGGAAATGCCAAGAACATTGTTTCCCTTTCTTGATATACAGGAGTTTACCACAATACTTTTCGCAGTTTGCAATCCAAAGTTCATGTCCCCAACCTTTAGGAACACGTTTTACTGGTTCTGCTGCCCTCGGACTCTTAGGTTTCCGAGATGGGCCAATTCTTGAAGAAGTCATTAGAGTTAATCCCTTTATCATCAATGTAAAAATCTCCAGATGGTTTACCTAACCAGAGATCGTTAAACATACAACCCCAACTACAGAGTTGTTTTAATGTGAAATCATAGAATTCATCATACGCTTTTTGACGATCATTATTATGTCGTCCCATACCTCTAGCGGTGAAGTATATGATAGTATGACCTTGAATATATAGGTGATTTATTTCAGCGATTCTTTCCTTTAGTGGGACAGCATCACGATACTTATTCCTATTTCCCTTAGGATGTTGACAGATAGTACCATCAATATCAACTATGTAACTAAGTTTCTTCATCAGTAGACCACAGAGATTCGATTTCTTTTTCAGTCAAGTGATATGTTCCAGGATGCTGTACAGAAATTGCAGCAGCTCTGTTAGCAATATCAATGGACTTTTGCATATCTTTATGCTTCATGAACTCCCAAACTAATGCAGAGAGGAAAGTATCACCAGCTCCACAGACATCAAATACATTGACTTTTTGGGGAAGATATCGTATACCATTCCAGTCTACACCATTGGACCCCAAAGTAACAATCAAATGTGTTCCATTGGGCATATGATCCCTATCCAAAAGATCATATTCTTTCTTATTAATTTTCCAGAATACGTTATCTTTATGAAATAACTTTCTTTTTTTAGTATCTACAAATATTGGTCTATTAAAAGCCTCACACAATAACCTTAGATCATCATCACTCAAGTATCCCTTATCATAATCAGAAATAACAACAGCATCATACTCAAAAGACATTAATGCCATTCTAACTTCCGCAGATGTAATAGGAGTTACATCAGGAGTAGTATCTACTCTAAGTAGTTGGTAATTACTTTTTGAATCTACGTATCTGGTTTTAGTAATAACTTCTCTTTGGGTTAGTAGATTTACCCCAACACCAAA
>CEVH01023543.1_pt1 | contig 14874 bp, 12 predicted proteins | sample 356521 | NCBI WGS metagenome assembly CEVH01 (sample SAMEA2623446, study PRJEB7988) | marine metagenome | isolation source: saline water (ENVO:00002010), including
GTCAGGAATGCAGAACCCCAGTGATTAATCTGTGGAGTTGCTGTGTTGGATAGTAAGATAACACCAGCGTTAGCATTGTGGTCGTCTGCACTACCTGCAAGGAAGGTTCTTTGAGAACCAGCAACGAAGTTGGTGTAGTTTGCGGATCTAGTTAGACCAGTCAGAGTATTATTTAATTTAGCGGTGTATCTAACAATCTCGTTATTGATCAATACAGTACCACTTGCTGGGAACAATGATGCATCCTTTAGTACCATAGAATCGGTTTCTGAAGATGACAGTGCTGATTGTAGTTTGTTCTTCGCACCTTCGTTGATAACCTCATAGCGAACAGGTAGGTTACCAGAACGCATGAACGCTTCGTTGTTTCTGTTGTTGTTCTTGAGTCTGTGGCAGAAGACGAAGTTACCAGATGGACCTCTGAACATCCAGTCAATGAATCCAGCACCGTACCAGGTATACTGGAATCCGATCATCTGCATTCTGTTGATCTCGATGTCATATCCAGACTTACCAGTGCCATCACATCTATCAATGTTCCACTCATTCTGTGGAATAATGATTTCTTTGGTCAGTGCTGCTTTAACATTAATTGCATTAGCAACGCCTCTAAAGTCTGGGTTGATTGATAATAGTGTGTCTCCTTGAATATCGGTAACGACATGAGACATGCCACGAATGACAATTCTGTCACCAACAGACAACTGTTCGGTAAACTTGGTATTGTTTCCAGTAAGTTGGTTGGAGTCTGGTGAAGCAGATACTGTACCAGCAATTTGGTAAGTAGAGGATCTTAAACCAACTGCGATGTTTGTTCCGTCATACTGGAAGAAGATACCGTTCTGGTCATCAAATGCGCCAGCACGAACCGTAGCACCTTGCCATCTATACAGAGCAACAGAAGGTTGATCACCGAATGATGCTTGTGCAGATGCTAGACTATTCTTCGCAATGACAGTAAATGTGATTTCATCAATAACCGATGCTACAGTATAGTGATCGTTATATCCTGCTGTGGTCAGACCAGTCAATTGAATTTCTGCACCAACCTGTAGACCGTGGTTGAGGTCGTCGGTGACGCAAGTGATGATACTACCAATTGCGGTGCCATCTGCAGCAACACTTCTCAAGTCATAAGAAGGTGCGAACAGAGCACCAGTGGTATACATAATACCTTTACCAGACTGATATCTGATATACTTCTTGGATTGACGAACTGCCTGTGCGCCGTGAGCAGGAGAACCTGTACCCAACTGAACACCACCATCAAATGGTCTGTGTGTATAGAAAGAGTCGGTTCTTGGATATACAACACCAGTGATGCCACTAGAGACGTTACCAGTCGATCTTGCGGTGAATGTGAAGTTATCTAGACCAGGTACTTCATCAACAAAGAATGGACCAGATGCTAAATCATGACCACTACCATTAGATGTGATAGATGTCAGAACAGTATCTCCAGGGACCAGACCATGGTTTGATGTAAACTGGACATTAATTTTTGCAATAGCAGAGTATGTTACTGTAGCGTTTGCGCCAATGATATTGGTGGTTGCTGCAGACAGAGAAACTGCGGGGAAGAATGCAATGGTATCACCACTAACAGGAGTACCAGTAGCACTTGCTAATTGAATTGCGCCAGTAGCATCAACGTCATCGACAGTAATTGTCATGTCGTTAGTTGGTGACGTACCACCCAGAGATGTGCCTGGGATAACAAACTGATAACCCAATTTGTAACCTTCACCAGCGTTAGAAATTTCTGGAGTGTAGTTACCGCTAGAAATTCTAGGAATAAAGGTTGCGTTGAATGCAACTGGGTTTGGATTCATATTCAGGAATGTCTGGTTACCATCCCATGGAGTACCAGCAATAGTGATGCCAGTAATGCCGCCCTGTGCATTAACAGTTTGTACTGTAATAGTTAGGTCATTAACACCAGTAGATCCACCTAGTTGTTCTCCATTAATTGTAATGGTGTCAGAGTTAGCATATGATTGACCAGGGTTAGAAATGACGACATTGTATGCTGGTGTAGAAGTGCTGGTGTTGTTTGGAATGACGTTATTGGTAGTCATTGTCTGCGTGTCCGCAGGATTACCACCTTGATCTTCTGTCAGTACAGCAATCGTAAATGCCGTACCAGGATTCAGTGCAGTGATATCTAACGTGTCGCTTGTAGCACCAGTAGTTGCCTGTACAGTTGTGGATCCTGTATCAGGATCATTGATAGCAGCAATCAGACCATTTCTAACTGCGACAATGGTGTCTCCTGTCTGTGCTGTATAACTATAATCGTTAGTTCCATCAATAGTAATTCTGAAGGTATCATCTGCTTCGATGCTGCCACCGATAACAACGTCATCTACCTGTGCAGTTGCCGATCCAGTACCAACTCTTTCGATATTGAAACCAGCGTTAATACCAGAACCAGAAGTAGCGTTCTGTTCGATACCAGAATAGAATGATGTTGATGGTACACCAAAACCAGTAACGTTGAATCCTAGGATTTCTCCATCAACACCAACTGAAGTAATGGAGATAACCATATCATTCAGTGGAGAAGTACCACCGAGTGCATTACCATATACAACCAAGTCTTCACCTTGACTGTATCCTGTACCAGCTGCATTCAGTTTGTTACTAGCAACACCAGCAAAACTCAATCCAGTAATTTCTCCATTGACACCAACCGTATCAATAGTAATAGTTAGATCATTTGTGCTAGCATCACCACCCAGATCAGTACCAGAAATAGTGATAGTTTCTGTTGGTGAATAATCGGTTCCTGATTGTACGGTAAAGACATTTACATAAGATGGTGTTGCACCACCAGTTCTTTCTACGACAAATGCAGCACCACTACCCAACTGACCAGAGTATGCTCCACTTACATTGTTGTAATAATTTTGAGTGTTGATAACAACCGTAGAATAGACACCATTCTCTCGGGTGATATCGAACTGTGCTCCAACACCTTGACCAAAGTTGACTGGAGTTGCTGCTGTTGGTTGAGAAACGAAGCTGTTACCAGTCTTATCGATTTGATATGGTGAAGATAGAGTTACAACATTTCCAGAAATGTTAGTAACGAAGATAGCATTACCACTACCATCGTCCAGAGCAGAACCTACTTCAATAGCAGCAGTATCGTTGAATGTGATCTCCGACACTGGAGCAGTGAAAGAGTCAGTAATGTTTAGTGTAGTATTTGTGCTGATAACAGAAGTTACCTGTGTACCTGTTGGAACGCCGATACCAGATAGAGGAGCGCCAATGGGAGGTAGAGTAGATCCTGGTTGTACACCAAGTCTTGTCGTTCCTTGTGGGTTAGATCCTCTTGTTTGGAAACTACCAGAAGCACCATTAGTTACTACGCTGAATACAGGGTTAGTACCAATTGCAGCACCAGTATAGAAACCTGCTTGCTTCAATACAGTGAATGAAGATAGCAGTGCTGTAGCAGGAGTTGTTCCTACTTTTGCTTTAGCATAGTAAGTAAACTGTGTTGTGCTGGGAACAGAGTCGATAATAAACGAACCTTCTGCTTTTGCGAAACCAGAAACAGCGTCATCTAGACCTTTAATAGAAATTGGATCTCCAACATCTAGACCGTGGTCTAGGACTGTATCAACAGTAATTTTTGATGGACCAATAGCGCCTGATCCAGCAGATGCGTCGGTTGTAACAGCAACGAGACCAATGTCAGATCCAGGAACTTCGTAGATAGAAGGATAACCACGAAGCAGGTCAAGAGACTGCCACTTGGTTGGTTGGATACCATACTCAAAGTCAGCGTCAAGCATCGATTGAGGTTCTGCAAACCTCATACGTTCGATAGCATCAGTACCGAAATCGTATGGTCTAGTTCTTTGCTCTTCTGCTTCTACAAAGATTAGGATCTTGTCAGTAGCAAACTGTGCAGAAGTATCATACAGGAAAGTAATGGTGGTCACACCATTTGACAACGTGTTACTGTATGGGAAGTCTGGGTCAGATCCGTCTGACGTTGATGTGAATTCCACCGAGATCGGTAAAGACGGATCACTAAAGTTGTATAAAAATTGGTTGCTGGTAGCATTAGTGATGATCAGAATCTGATCAACATCTACCTTATCCAGGATCTTAAGAGTACCGACACCAGCGATACCTGGGGAGAATACATAGTCTCTAATTTGTCGTTTTGCCATTTATAACTCCGTTATTATCCTAGTGCGATAGAGAATGCTACAACCTTACTATCAACGTACTTGCGGTTTGCAGCGTCCGTTGCGGCAGCAGGATCTGCCAAGTTCGTTACTTTATTATTTAGAAGATTCAAATCACCTAGGAATCCACCTTGAGGATCCAAAACTCCTGTTACGGTAACGTCTCCAGTGGTTCCATTTAATGTAACTTTGTTTGATCCAGCAATGATGTCTCCACTAGTTGCTAAACTGCTTGTGGAGATACTACCACTGGTCGAAAGATTACCAGTATCTTGTGAAATTGAAAGTTTTACTGTTGGTGTACCCGTAGTACCTGTCCAAGGAAGATCATCACCATAAACTGTTAGATTACCATATAGATCAATGTCTGCAGTGTCTACATTAGCAACTTTGAGTGACTGTGGAGTAGACTCGGTTCCGATCACAGTATCTGCAGTGACAGTAAGTTCACCTCTTAAGAGAGATGTGCCACCTACATCAAATGCACCACCAACAGAGAAGTCTGTGGAGATTACAGAGTAGTTGAACTTTGCATAAACAGAGAAAGATACATCAGCAGTATCTGTGAATACAACTACTGATTGTCCACCACGAATTTTTAAGTTAGTTCTTTGATAAGAAGTTCTAGGAACAATGTCTCTATTGTATTCTAGATATTGATCAGAAGTGATTGTAGTACCAGCACCTTCATCACTAATTGCTACTCTAAATCTAGCAGGTGATGGTCCTTGGTTTGCAACAAACAAACTGATCAGTGCCTCTTCGCCATCAGGAACTGTGTAAATTGCTGTGTTTTGTTTTGGTGTTGGTAGAGCTGCTGCAACGAATCCAGTAGCAGTTGGGTCATCTTGAATCTGACCGTGGAGAACAAATGATGTGCTCTCGCAGGTTGACCATACAATTAGAGATTGGTCGCCACCATAATAGATGGTGTCACTTTCATAACTCTGACCTTCGCCAATCTCATAATCAAATAAGATATAGTTTTCAGGGTTGAAGTCTAGTAGACCTCCGCTAGAAACACCGATTCTAACCCGTACTGGATAAGGATCTTTATGTGTAATCGAAATTTTACCCTCTACAACTTTGCCTGTTGGGGCAGTATGTAGTGCGACTCTAGTTTTTTTAGGTGAAACGAGAGACGCTAAATATCCAAAAGTGGGATTAGACATCTTGTTGTCGCTATAGTCCTTCTGTGTTATACTTATTTATACTGCTCTACAATACGATGCCTAAACTGATTACGGGATGCAATGGATTCATTGGAAAGAAGTTTGCAGAAAAACACCAACCATTCATTGGCGTAGAAGATTACAATGCATGGGCAATGCTTGAGAACTTTAAAGGGTGGAAAGACATTGATGAGATTATCCACATGGGCGCAATCTCTTCTACTACCTGTACCGATGAGGAAAAACTTACTTGTTTTAACGTAGAGTTTTCCATAGAACTATTCGAGAAAGCACTAGAATATGGTATCCCAGTCAAGTATGCATCTTCTGCTTCTGTGTATGGTAACAGAACTGATGGTGGACTAGACCCCCTCAACCTCTATGCAAAGTCAAAGGTTGCTGTAGATCTATGGGTGTCTGAAAATATTGAAAGGTTTGACTTCATTCAAGGATTTAGATTCTTCAATGTATATGGTCTAGGCGAAGAACACAAAGGTAATCAACGTAGTCCCGTAAGTAAGTTTGCAGAGCAAGCAGTACAGAATGGTGTGATTGAAATCTTTGAGGGATCTGAAAATTGTAAGAGAGACTTTATCTGGGTGGATGATGTTGTAGATATTGTAGACAACAACGGTGCTGGATCTGGTATCTACGATCTAGGATCTGGTCATGTCTATTCTTTCAGACAGGTAGCAGAAATCATTGCAGAAAAATTCGGGGCGGAGATCAAAGAGATCCCCTTCCCCGAACATCTGAAAGACAAGTATCAATATAATACTTTTTCTAATTTTAAGTGGGATCAAAAAGAATTTGTCTCAATCGAGACATACATCAGTCACCTTTCATTACTCGATAAGAGTCAGACTCAAAGTGTGTCGTAGAGAACTCATATAATTCTGAATCTTCCAAAGCAATCATTTGATGCCTCATGCCCCTGGGAATCTCGAAAGGAATTCCAGGGGTTAATATTGTGCGGTCAGCTGTGTAAAAATCATCTTCAAATCCATAGTAAAGATAGATTTTACCTGAATGTAAATAGAAAGTTTCGTGCTTTAGTTTGTGATAATGCCAAGAGCACTTCTTACCCGCCTCAAAAAAGAGAAGTTTTCCACAATACTTTTCGTTATTGACAATCCACTTTTCATATCCCCAACCTTTTGGTACATGCTTGACTAAATCTGCCATAATTAACTCCCTATCAAATACGTATATTATTTACATCATCTTTGGATAGAACATAAGTGCCGAAGTGTGTAACGGCAATTGCTGCTGCTTTATTTGCATAAGGAATAGCACGATCAATTGTACCAAGCAACAGATAGAAATGTACCAAAGCTGCTAGGAACGTATCACCAGCACCTGCTACATCAAACACTGGCACCTTAATACCAGGAAAAGTTCTGCCATCGTAAGTACAACCTTCAGAACCTTTGGTGACAATTAGATTGGGGTATTCTCCTTCTAATTCTTGTGCTTCTCGATCATTGATCTTAATAAAGCAATTAGTCGGGAGAACAGTTTTCTTGCTGTCTATAAAGACAGGACCATCAAACCAATCTACCAGTTCTTGAATCTTCTCTTTGGAAAGGAATCCTTTGTTATAGTCAGAGATGACCATAGCATCAAACTTTTCTGTAGGTAGATCCCATCCAAAATCTTCAGCTTGATCGTTCTCATCTAACCGCATGATCTGTTGGTTAGACTTGGAGTCTACATATCGAGTCTTGGTAATCTTTGCTTCATGAGTCATCATGTAAACATCGTCCTCAAAGGACAGCAGATTCTCTCTGACGTTCCATGCCATACCCTTGGCATCTTCTACCCTGTCATAAACCATGACTGGTACAGGCGCTTCTGGACTAATCCTAGTGACTCTGCCATAGACATATCTGTCAGTACAGGTGTCACCGATAAGGAGTACCTTGAATTGTTTGCGTGGTGGAGTAGTCTCCTTGTCGATCAAAAAACCGAACTGATTTTGCATAGCGTGAACCTACTACTTCTTTTCCTTTCCAGTCGGAACCGACTACCATTGTATCAGGTTTGATCGATTCCAGCAACTCCTCTAGCTCGGTCTTGGTGTCAAATATATGAACGACATCAACATACCTGATGGATGATAACATCAATGATCTATCGGATTGCGAAAAAATAGGTCTCTCGGGACCTTTCATTTCTGCTACCTTCCTGTCGGAATCAATAGCAACAATGAGATAGTCTCCAAAAGACCTAGCGTATTCTAGGAGTTTGATGTGTCCAGGGTGGAGCACATCAAAACATCCATTTACAAAAGAGATTTTCATTCGTTAGGAACATGAACAAGTTTCTGAATCTCTGGCAGATACATCCATTCAATATCACTCTTCTTTAGAGTGAGGACTGCATCTTCGATTGTCTCGACCAACGGGTCTCCACCAAGATTAAAAGAAGTGTTAAACAAAATAGGGACACCAGTAATCTTATCGAATGCATCAATGAGTTTGTAGTAGTGTTCATTTTGCTCTTGGGTTACAGTTTGGATACGACATGTATTATCCACATGAATAACCGAAGGAATCTTCTCTTCCACTCCGTCATGACACTTGACCGCATACATCATGTGAGGGGTCTCATCACGACCTGCCAAGTCAAACCAGTCACTGACTTTATCTTTCTTGATGGAGCATGCAAATGGACGGAACCATTCACGACGCTTAACTGCATTGACATGATCTTTACCATCTTTGATAGTAGGATCAAACAGAATAGATCTGTTGCCAAGTGCTCGTGGACCACCTTCAGAACGACCCTGATAGATGGTTACGATGTTACCTTCACGAATCAGTTTAGCAACATCATCATATGAAGTGTCGGTAGTTTCTAGACCTTCTAGATCTGCCTCGTAACCAGTAGGATCATATTGAGGACCATAGTAAACAGACTCCTGTTTCTGTGGTTTTGCGGTTTCTTTTACTTTGTGGTAGACATATTTAGCACCACCAATAGAAGTACCACCATCGTGCGAAATAGGTTCGCAGTAAATGTTGAGGTCAGGGAACTCTTTCCAATACTTGTAGTTTGCAACGCAGTTGAGACCATAACCACCACAAATTACAATGTTCTTTTCACCAGTCAACTCGTGTGCTTTGCGAATCAACTGAACCATACGGTCGGAAGTTTGTTCCTGAATCTTATATGCAAGATCCTTTTGAATATCGGTATACTCACCCTCTACGTGGTTGTCATAATCCTTCTTGAGAATATCATAACGACCAATGTTAATTTGAGCAGCATTAGGATACGTGGGAATAATTAAGTCCCTGTTACCCCAACCATCTCTGAAGAAGTCTGGCAAATCTTCGTTGGGTTTACCGTATGGAGCAAGACCCATAAGTTTGCCAGCTTCAATTGCTGGGAATCCACAGTATTGAGTTACTGCTTCATACATCTTGGTGTGACCAGGATACTCTGTGATCCAGATACCTGGTTCTGGTTCATTACAACCAATAGCTGCTTTAGAACCAATGTGTTTGAATACAGTATCAAACTCACCAGGGTAAGATGCGTTGAAGATAGTTTCAAATTCGTAGGATACATCTCCCACTTGTTCGATCTGTAAGAAACTACCAGCACCATCAGCAATAACACATGCAGCAGATTCAAAACCAGAGTTATAGAATCCACATGCAGCATGCATCTCATGGTGGTTGATGTCGATGAAGTGAGTTTCAAACTCAAACTTCTTCCTGGCAAGTTTTCTTACCCAACCCTGGTATGCATCTTCACCAGACCAGTCCAGTACAGGACCGTGGCGGTGAGTATGACACACAACCAGATGGTCAATGTGATCGACATACTCAAACGCCTTTGCAATTCCCAACAGAGGGGAACCATCATACTTAAATCTAGAGAGGCGTTCTTCCTCTAGATAGAATACTACCTTACCGTCAACCAGCAAAGTAGTGCTCCCGTTATGACCACGGGCGATTGCAAGAATGTTCATTACTAATCCTCAATTATTTTTTAACGGAAAACCCTTTGCTGGGAATTTCTAGTGCTGGAATATTTACATCTGTTCCGCCAGGAGCAGGTTGTTGCATTGGAATTTGAAAATTGTTTCCATTGCTGCTGGGTGCTTCTGGTAAGTTACAACCATCTGCTGTAGGACCACCAAATTCTGGAGGAAGAACAATATCCATAGCAGGTTTGCGATAGTATTTGTTCATCAGTTTGTCAACCGACTTCATGATAACATCTTCAATCTTATCATTCATTGCCATGATACCATCATTAGCTCTTGCTGCTTCTTCATCAGGGCAGATGCGAATAGGATCATAGATACGTTGACCTGCACCCATATCAAGAACATCAAACATTTCGTCATCGGGATACGAAACATTCTCTCCAAAAGTAGAACCCATAACAGCAACAACTGGTGTTCCAACTGCATGTGCAATATGCTGTCCTACAGAGTCGCATCCAAGGAACAAGTCTGCTTCATCAATGATACCTGCCCATCCTCTCATGGGAACTCCATTCCCAGCAGGGAATGAAATAGTATCACGAAGTCCTTCTTTCTCGAAATCAAATGCAAACTCTGACATCAGAATGACAGAATACTTTTTCTGTAGACGCTTGATAATAGAAACAACGTTCTTGTGCTCAAAACTTCTACCAGAAGGATCGGTAATAATATTACCTGCTTGCTGTACTCCTCTACCATATGGTTGGAATACTACTGTTTTTGGTTTCTTGGTCTTTTGTCTTACTTCGGCAACAATAAACTTTCCGTTAATAGCTTCTTCTCTAGAAAGTTTTAGAGTTGGTTTGGGCAGATCTCTAACACCTTTATTGTTAATGGCAATATCGAATGCTTGGGAAAGATTGCATTTCTGATTGTAATATTCCCAAACTCTGTAAGGTTCTGGAGAAACTGTGTCGGTATGAATCAGTTTGTCTCTGAAAATATTTTTGTGCCAACTATCATACACCTTGCCATAAAGTGTAGGATGTCCTTTGAAGAAGTCTGTACCTCCTTCACATACGATTAGGAACTCCTCGTCAGGATGATCCTCTTGATACTTCTCAAGGGCAGGAATTGAACAAAGCACACGTCCAGCACCACCATTGATAAAGAATGATTTAGGTCTCATAATCAATCACAATGATTTAGTTTCTACTATTTATGCACGAAAAAAGGGGCGGTTCCCCGCCCCAATTATACCACGGAATTTGTTATCATTCAGTAAGAAGACCTTCTGGATCTTCGTTGTAGTCATAATTTTCAAGAAGACCAACGGTAGGATCAACTGGAAAAGGAATCATGAATGCTTCAACGCCATCATACTTGGTGTATACTTCACCCATTTCTGCGATGAATGCTTCAATCTCGGTGATTTGAGCAGCAGTCAAGTTTGCTCTTTGGTTAGTGAGGAAGTCGGTTGCTCCTGCAACAATACCATCACGAGCAGCAACATGCTGTTCCATAGTGATCCAAACTTCCATGAATGGGAAAGGTTGTACCCACGAACCAGTAGCGAAATTGTAAGTAATCTCGTCTACATTGTAGGTGTGGTCTGGTAGTTGAGGATCGGGACGCTCGTAGTATGGTTCTGTCTCGCCGTCAAGGGTGTATGTCTTCTGTGGATAACCTGCTTCTTTACCAGTGTCGGTGTGGAAGAAGATAGATGCGATAATAGCATCTGTGTTATCAGTATTAGGACGGAGGAGAATTGCTCTCTCGTCAAGACCTGCTCTGATTTGTGCGTTTTCTGCCTGGTCAGTTTCAGAAAAGACTGGCATGCAGGACTGTGCTGGTTGTAGTTTACCAGTCTCTGCATCAACGAATACGTACAAGAACTCTGGACCCTCATAGGTCGCAGTAGCAGTTAGTCCAAGATCACTAGTCTGCTTTGTGTACTCGTCAGGTAGGTTATAAGTGTATTCCTTTGAAATGTTCGCCATGGTAGTAATCTCTTTGTATAGTCCGTGAGTATTGCTTTAGATATTTATATAATGTTGATCAGTAGCTGCATTCGGATTGCTTGTAGGAAATCCGAACTAGACCATGGTATCCATGCTGACCGTAGCAGCATCCACCATCAGTCCAACCAGAGGCACCACCGATACCAGGAACATAGTTACCTTCGGAATATGCACCACCCCATTGTAGTTGTGCGGTAGCGTACATGGTGCTACAATATCCACATCCTCTATGCTCACATTGGGTCATGGGCAACCAACCGCCCTTACCGTTAACTAGACCACCAGGATATGGGATGTACTGCTTGTTGTGGCAGTGGTTGTTGTGGCAGAAGATGTAACCAGCGCCAGGGTTGCCGTAAGCACCGCCATCAGCACCGTAGTAAAGCGCACAAGGACCATTGCAGCATACAGTACACTTCGTGTGCCAGAAGCAGCAGCACATGTAGCAGCAAGAGCATCCTCCGTCACCACCAACAGCACAGAAGTTAGAAAGACCATAACCTGTGATGTAGGTGTCTCCACCTTTCTGACCACAAGTCAAGTTATTTCTTGCTCTACCACCTTGACCAATATCAATGGAATAAGAACAACCAGGGACAACATCAGCACCAGATAGCTTCTTATATGCATAAGCACCAGATGAACCAGGGATGCCTCTACCACAGCAGCGACTATCACCACCAGATCCACCAGCAGCCCAGATCTCAAAAATGACTTCTGTGGTGTTTTGGGGGATCTTCCAATCAGGATACTGGAAGTATCCATAGTTGGAAGTCCAGTTGTCACAGGTGGCACCACAGTGTGCTGCGATGTACATCACTGTATAATCCTTTGAAGGATATGGTGGTACTTTTGTTGTAACATCCGCTTCAGCTAGTGACTGAATTTGTGCGGTGGTTACGACTCCCAATAAGTCTCGTAAATTGGTATTTGGCATCTTCTATGGCTCTTCTTAATTGATATTTAGTTACAGAAGTGGTAAGCGCAGTTATTGTTGACGCCTAACCAGCAGGAACAGTATGTGATCTTAATAAATCCACCGCCACCTCTTCTTCCATAGCAGCAGCTATTGGCGCAGGAGGTTGCAGAAGGAGCACCAACGCCAGGCATACCAGGACCACCATTGCAGTTTGTGCTGTATGCCCAAGGAGTCGTTCCGTTGCAATAGGTGCGCTCATTGTTACAAGCATCACCTCTATTATTAGACATAATGTGACCACCTTTGTGGTCAATGAGTCTACCTGGGTATGGCATTCCAATCTTTGCCCAGCAAGTATTGGAGTTATTATAAGTTCTAAAGAATCCAGGACCACCAGGAATCATTTCGTCTCCACCATAAGCTTGAGATTGGTGTGTACCAGGTGTCCATCCGCCACATCCTGCGAAGTAAACTCTATCCTGACATCTAAATTCGTTACCCCAGAATGCATAACAGCATGTCTTACCAGGGAGACCGCCTTCAGCACATAGGTTAGATAGGTTACATCCAGTGATGTAAGACTTACAACCTTGAATACCACAGCAGCACTGTGAGCAACAAGTAGGCGCTGCTACAACCAGAGTGTAACACCATCCACCTTGGATTTGTGGATACTGTAGAGTTTTTCTGACATATGAACCAGCACCACCAGGGACACCCTGTTGGCAGCAGCAAGCGCCACCACCAGAACCGCCACCACCCCAGAGTTCAAAAGTAATCTGGGTAGTACCACAAGGAACGCACCAATGGTTGATGCAATAATCGTGATACGACTGCTCACAGTTGCCCATGTTGCAGTAAGGCATGAAGTTAAAGACCATGCCGTCTCTGACACGGGTATAGCTACCATATACCGCTGCGGTGTCAGTAATTGTGGAAGCAAATTCCTTCCCCAGTAGTCCTCGTAAATTTGCCATCTTTAATTAAGTCTTACAGTACCATGTGATTTTAACAAGACCTGCAGCACCCTCGGAACCACAGCAGCAACCTCTACCAAATACGTCAGCAGAGAATCCACCCATGCCAGGAGGACCATTACGGAAACAGTCACTGGATAGACCAGCATTATTTCCTTCCATCCACATTGTTGCATTTCTACCGCAAGTTGCCATAGAGCAACGTCTGGTAGTGTGGAGTGTACCGAACTTACCATCTTGGTAAGGACCAGTAGGAACATAGTTTTTCATCATACACCAGTTGCCACAATCGGAGCAACTGTTCTGGTTGTAGGAGTTTTGGTTGCCCCAGAATTCCTTACCATATTCACAGCAGTATTCGCGACATTCGCGTTCCTGACTCCAGCAGTTAGTCTGCCATCTTGCCTGTGCAGAACCGACCATCCAGTTCTCTCTGGTTCTACAACCACCAGAGTAGTTAGCAGCACCAAAGCAACAGGAGCGACCGTGACATCCACCACAAGCACAGAAGTTATCTAGACCAGGACCATTTACCCAGCTCTTACAACCGTCAAAACCGCCGTTGGATGGTGATCTACAAGTAACCGATGCAGCACAGAAGCAATACTTGCAACCGTCTAGAGAATTATACCCAAGACCAGGTTGTGCAGCACAAACTGTAGTTTTGTTATACTGACCAGAATGACCATTCCATCCGTTCATACAGCAGCAAGCGCCAGCGCCGCCGCCGCCTCCACCCCAGATTTCGATCTCTAGTTTACAGACACAACAAACTGGAACGCACCAGCAAAGTTCTTGCCAGTTGTAGTTGTGGTTGTTGTTGTATTCCCAACAGTGACCCCCACGAAACCAAATTTGGTGACTGTTTTGGGGACCGTAATATGTAGTTACTGGTACTGCAGTAGAATCTGCAACATCCAGTAAGTCTCTTAAACTCGACATGACTTATATCCTCCCTAGGTATATCAGTTAGAAAGGATCGACCAACCGTAAGAAGATCCGCTATAGATTAATTCAAGAGATGCATTTTTAATATCGAAGTCCAGGTCTTCTGCTAGATTAGCGATTTTATTGCCATTTCTAGCAAGAATTGCCTTGGTTGTACCACACTGACCTGCTGCATCAATTAGATTGATGCGGTCACCCACTGCAGGGTTTGCTGGCAATGTTAGTGTAATTTCCGAACCAGCGGTGGTGTCAATCAGGAGGATTTCTCCCGAGAGAACACTGTGGTTTGCTGTAATGCCTAGAGTAGTTCTTTGCTCTAGGGGTGGTGCTGATAGATTGCGTCCCATTGTTCTTAAAACTCCTTTGTACTATTTATCAAGCCTCTTCTTCAACGCCATACGCAGCCACGCTGACGTTTGCCGTATCGGAAAGCACTACAATGTTTTTAGTTGCCTGAAGCGCAATACCAGTTCTTTCCAGAATACCGTACCCTGCAATTTCTGCATTGTACTCAATGTATTCTGCGCCAGTAGGTGTGCTAGTAGCAGCGAGAGCAACACGAACGCTAACAGGGGTAGAGTTAGTGTTGACAATGTTAAAGTTCACGTATGCAACGGTAGATGCAGGTACGGTATAAATTGTGGTTAGGGTGTTTGCTGAAAGGGAAGCTTGTGTCCCCAGGATTC
>CEVH01022253.1_pt1 | contig 14853 bp, 16 predicted proteins | sample 356521 | NCBI WGS metagenome assembly CEVH01 (sample SAMEA2623446, study PRJEB7988) | marine metagenome | isolation source: saline water (ENVO:00002010), including
CTCTTCCAGAGCCATTTCATATCCGTCATGATACGCGGAAAAAACTTGCTGAGCCTTTTCAGACATAAATTTAACAGAACCCTCAGCGCTAGACATTGCTTTCTCAAATGCCCCTACCCTTGCAGCCGACTGCTTAGCTTCTCTACGCTGCTCCTCAGCGCGCATAGAAGACATCTGTATTTGATCGCGGATACCTTGTACCGCTGCTCGAGTAGCTCCAGAGCTATAGTCTAGTGGTTGTGATATTAAACTCATTTTGCTGCGTCTTTTTCAAATCTATTAAGTAGCGTGGTAACGTATCTAGAAAGTGGTGACTTTTCTTGTTCAGCCAATTTTTTCATTTTCTTAGACTGTGTAGGATTAAATACATACTCACCCCCAGTAGCCTCTCCAATTTTTTTACCGTTTCTTACTAGGTCAATAGGGTTGTCTTCATGACTAAACTCCCCGGGGGTTAGCATTCCGCCTCGTTCAATACTGCCGTATCCACTCAGTTTACCGCTACTATCTTGATTGCTACTACCTCCACCGCTTTTATTGCCTCGGTTTGGATAGTAAACATCCATGTAGTCGCTATCAGAATAAGCGCCAACTGCCATAGTACCAGCTTGAGCTAGGTTATTGATAGCACTTGCTTGCATCTGTCTACCAGCTTGATAGCCCGCTTGAGCAGCCCCCAAATCAGTAAAGTAGCTTTGAGCACCAAACTGAGTATTTATCATATTAGTGCGCTGTTGAGCTCCAGCCAATCCTTCTAGTGCAGAAAGTTCTTGCTGCTGCGCTTGTGCTCCAATACCTGCAATTGTTGCGTCCGTTCTGCGCTGAGCTGCCGATAGACCCCCAATCAATGCGCGAGAACCGCCAGCCTGCAGAGCCGCAGCAGTATCGGCCATGCCTTGCTGGGCCTGCATAGTAGCAAGCTGAGCGCCTTTATTTTCTTTGGCCTTCATATATAGGTCAAAGTATTCTTGCGGCGTCTCCATTTTAGGGATGCCGGCAGAGCGAATCTCTTCCTCTCGTCTTTCTGCTTTCTTAGCTTCCGCTCGGCCAGAGAGGTATTGAGCTCCCGCTGAAACCCCTTGGATTATAAGCATTCCGGTTACTGGATCTATCATAATAGTATACTATTTTACAAATTTAATAATTATCTCTGATTCAACGCCGAGTGCATAGGGCTGTCAACAAAAATAGTGTTAATACCATAAAGCTCTGATTTTGAATCGTGTACTGAATTGGTTAGTTCAACTTTAGCGTAGTAGTCTCTTAATGCATCACCCTCATCTTTCGCGGTAAGTTTTGCTACAAGTATCTTACCCTCTTCTGAAGAGCTTAGCGCAGTGTTGGTAGTTATTTTTTTAGAACCATCAATACTTGATATCGTTGCATTAAGGTTTGTCATAGTAGTGCCGTCTACCTTGTGCAAGGCTGCTCCCAAAGGAATAGGCATTCTATTTATTCTGTTATCAAATGTTACCGAAGTACCAGTAACATCATCTACTGTGCCAATGGTAATGTAGTTAGCGGTAGATGCTGTGGTATCTCTAGGTATTGCCGCATAGTAACCACGCTCTCTCTCATCAAAATCACCAGTAGCAATACTCGTGGTTTGATCTGAGGTAGATACAGTTGCTGCCCATAAAGAGTCTCCTTCTATAGATAGCGCTTGAAATGCTTTGACCATGGATGGGTTTGCGTTTGCAACAATCGTAACCTTTGCGCTGTAGTTTGACCCATAGAAATTGCCGTAGCTTGAGCTAGCACCATGCTTCCACATGATTTCGGTCTGACCGCTAACCGTAACGGGTTTAAAAGAAAAGAAGGTATCATTCAAGTGGGCGTACATATGTGGCAAGAAAGAGTAAAAAGATGTAAACACGCGCTTGTTATGGCTGTAGGCCAAAGTAAATCCCGTATAGCTTCCTCTATCCTTACTAGTTAATACGTATTCAGAATTATCTGGGTCGAATCCAGCTACGATATCCATTTCTGTTTTACCGCTTTGGTTGAGATATGTAGAGAAATTTTTATCAAAGAAAGAATCCATATTAGGATCGCTAATAGGAGTAATGCCGTCCCTTGAAATACGAAGCACTCTTTGCGCCTTAACATCAACAAAGTACATCATCCCGAATCGCTCTACAATAGCAGCAGGATAGCCACTAGAACCAAAATCTCCAGCGTAATAGTTTGGCGTGCTAAATACTACGTTAGAAACAACAACATTTTGATCGCTCAAAGTCTCTAACAAGTTTCTGTTTACCCCAACAATTCCGACCTTGTTTTCTTGAAACACATACAGCCTATCTGTCTGATCAACAAGTCGATCTATCTTACCGTGCCTAATCTCAAAGTCTGAGAAGTTGGCGGTAGTTGCATTAAAGCTGGACAAGCCCAAGACACTGCTATCCGCAATGAACGGGTCTGAATATGTAACAGAAGAGCGTCGGCGAACCTGCTTAGCGTCATCGTTTATAGCATGAGGCCTGCCTATTGAAGTTACGGCAGAGTCATAGAAGTCACTGGCTTTAGGAGACTCTACATATTTACGAACGTATAGATACTCGTTATAAAGATCTTCGTCATACTCTGAATTAGACGTGTCGTATTTAGCCATAAGTAGGTCACGAGGTCTGAAATATACATCACCGTCTGTAAGCTGAACAACTGGATACCCGCCATCGGTTGTATCTCCTACGTGTGCTCCGCCAGTAATGCTGTAGACCTCGCCAATTTCATGGTATATCGTGTCGTTGTTTACCGTATTAGGGGAAAGTATCTCCACGATAACTCTTTGCCCCCAGTCGTCACTTGACGCCTTAACCTTTGTAAGAGTAAACCCATTGTAAGTCTTGAGAGAATAATCTTCGTCTCTAATCACAACAAATGTAGACGCTCGGTTTGGGGTAACATCTGAAGCGTTGGTTATTACTTCTTTGCCCAATACTTTAAAAACCTGCTCGTCTATGTACTGCTGGGTTTGTGTTGAATCATTGAAGGAAATAATACGTAGTACATCTCCTTCTTTATACGTATACTCTAAATTAGCGCCCTTGTCATTTGAGTAAGAATCTGGACTTCCCTCAATAGGGAATATGTCTAAGAATATCTTTTCATCTGAATCCTTGTAGTGTGCACCCGCAACACCAAACTGCATAAAGTTAGAGTAGGTTTCGTTGCCTCCGTATACTATCTGATACTTCTTTGCCCAAGAAGGGGGAGTGTGCTTGATCTTTAGGTCGATTCTAACCGCGCCGTGATTACTACCACGACCAGCGGCCTTGTATCCGCCAACATGTACACCGTCTATTTTCTGAACAAAAGAAGACCTTCCTTTCCCGTCATAATATACGATACCAAAGTTGTGAACAGCACTTGTTTTAAACGAAGTAATGCCAGCTTCGAAAGTGTCATCTACATCAACAGTTACGCTTATGGCGCTGGTATTATATGTAAATTCCGAAGGTGTTAAAGTAACAACACTTGTAGTGTTGGTGTCTGAGACAGTGTTACCGTCTATACGAACAGCTCTCAAACCGCTGACATAAGATATCTGAAGCTTTAGCGAAGATAGTCTTAGGTTTATCCTTCTCTTACCCGTGCTTGAAAAACTGGTATCTTTTTGTATGTTGACGTTTACCTCCGTGAAATTTACAGCCGCTTCAACATCGTCGTTTAGGCTAGCCGCGCTACCCCCTCCAGAAACAGCGGTGACTATCCCGTTGATATTGTATACAAGTGAATTGCCTTGGGTAAATGTGTAGTTGATATCAGACTCAGCAGCGAATGCATCAGCGACTGCATCTAGTATCTCATCCTTAGTCATCTCACTTCCTACTATTATAGTGTGGCTAAAGACCTTGGAGGTAGTAAACGGAACGTCAATAAAACCACTACTGGCATTACCGTATCCAATGCTACCAGTATTTGATCCAATATCAAAAGTATCAGTAAATAAAAATCCACTACTTTTCGTCAGTCTATACTTACCAGAAGACGTACCAGATAGAGTAGCCCTTAGTCTAATGATAGAGCCTTTAGGGTAGCTGTCATCCATAGCCGTACCATCAATGATAATAGCTGGACCGACAGAGGTGTTGTTGTTATTTTGTAATGTAGCGGTAATCTTCCCGGAAGCAGGCTTAGACTGATACACGATAGAGGACTCTACATCGATATTTATATTGTCGAAGCTTTCTGTATAGTCTCCATAAACCAATCTATTTCCAGATATGCTAAGCGCGCTTGCTTTTAGCGGTACATTATCAAAGGTTTTGTCTACCTCTGAAGTAGCCACCGCTGGAAACATACCATCATTAGAAAAATTAAATGTACCGCTAGCTGAAGTTCCGTTGTCTACTTCACCGATCCTATAGAAGACTGTCGTCCCACCAAGACGGGCAAGGAATCGAATAGACTCAACTTCCGACCCACCGTTCTGGTAGGACAAAACAATCTTATTATTTTCCCGCTCAAACTCTTTGTCTACAACTCCAGCACCATAGGTGTTTGGGTTGATAGCCATCTTAGAGTATGTTGAAATAGCACTAACCTCTCCATCTTTATAGATATATTGGTACGCAAACTGAAAGGTTTTGTCTAAAACGTTGTTACTTTTAGACGTTGAGTCTGTAGCGTAAGTAAAGGTGATTGGTTGTAGCGGTGGGGTTTTACACACCGAAAAGAACTCTTTCCTTTCTTCATCTGTATAATAGTTGGAATTGGTTGAATCTCTCCAAATCTTATCTCGACTTGTGAGCATTCTATCAACATTAATTTTGTTTGGTTCCCCCTCCCCATCTGTAAAATACACAATAGCCTCATCGTCGCTATTAAAAACAACAGCTGCATCTACAAAGCTATCTGCATTAAAAGTCAAAATACCGATGGCTGAAAACAGTTTTTTATATTTGTCCGCTACAGCATCGTACAGATATATCTGATGGGTTGGTCCGGAACTGACGTGACAAAAGAAAATAACGTACTGCTTCTTAGGCACAGTGATCGTACCCACAACGTTTACATTGGCACTGATAAAGCCGCCATCACTATCGGCAGCTTCTGAAATATGAGTGTTACCCTTGATGGTTTTAATAACACCAGCATTTCCATCGTCATCAGACGAAACCCTTACGTTCTCTGCATTCAACATCTCTATCGGCTTGAGTAGCTTCTCGTCCGAAGATTTGTTGAGATATTGTGGTACGTTTTTAATTATCATAATTTAGGAGCCTGCTTGGTATTCTTACGAATAGTCTTGAGCGCTTCTTCTTTGGTGAATGTTTTCATTCTAGAATTAGCAAGTCTACGCTCATTGTAATATTCTGTGCGTGCGCGCATCTTTTCCCCCATGGGGACACTAGCCTTGTTCTGAACGAGCTTGTAATATATGTATGCACGCAATGCCTCCTCCATAAACACATGGACCGTAGGGTTTTTACTGCGCGCTTCATCACAAACATACTCCATAACAACAGCGCTTACGCCATCATTTATGCTTAATTCTATACGGCTTTGATCGAGGTTGATTCTATACTCACCGTTGTACTGTCCTCCACCAAGACCATATAACTGACCATTACTATTTTCGTACAAGTAGTTTCTAAATACATAAGAGTCGTATCCCCTAAGAGCGTTATACTCTTCTCCACTCTCTGTAACATCTACTCTATCGAAAACTCCATCAGAGTCAGAATCTATAGCGTTGGCTGCAACTAGGTCGCTGCCGGAGGTAACCTTATACTTTTGGGCAATATGCATATTTCTGTTTTCACCAAAAACATACACCAGGCCGTCAGCGCCAATAACACCAATCTTGATTAAGTCCACATAATCGTCTGGTAATTCAACGGTATTATTGGTCGCATTTACATTCATCTTTAACGACCTAATCTTTTGAGAGATATCAAAGCCCATTTCGCGAATACCGCGAAGTGCAAATGTTCTTACGATTGTATCTGTAGCATTGGCCACAAAGTCATCTCCATCAATGGTGATGATGAAGTCGTTAACTATCTGTTCTAAGTTTACGTAATTCCTAGCCATTATTTACTTTTTTTAATATCCTCTTGGCTTGCATAGGTAAACACGTCTTTGTCTCTCAAGTTAATACCTATAAGCATCGCAAGCTCAATCACTAGTTCGGGAACATAATGATCTGGCAATTCAAAATCTACACTCGTAGCTGCATTATATACATGCACGCCATTAGATGTGTTAAACCCAAATGAAGGCAAACTAGCTGTACGAGCTCCCGTTGTGGGATTTATTCCTTCTGGGTATTTGTAGTATGTCATTCTTACCTTCTGAATACCGGTAGGAAAAACCTCTATATCATCTGAAACCAAAGCTATTGGATGAGATTCACTGGGAGCGGATAAATCACTTTTTAATATGTAGTCGATCTTAGACTCATCATATAATATTTCTACGTTGACCCTTGTACTTTCGCCCAACAAAATAGACCCGGTAGAAGTTATTGCTATCAAGTACGCAAAATCGTCTGGTTTTGCAAATACCCCATTAGCCCTGGACAAAGTAGATGTTTTAGCCAAGATAGATAAATCTTCTTTCGTTTGATTAACGGTAGACAAATGACGTCCACTATCAGCTTGGCGTAAGCGTAAGCGCTTACCTTTATTAAGCCCTTCAAACATGCCTCTAAAGACATTTACCTGCGCGATCTGAGCAAAGTTGTTGAACACAGATGGCGTGACAAAACCTTTTTGCTCCTTGTTTGCGAGGTCTTTTAGGGTGTTATATACCGTATTAACACTAGCCATTTTATTACTTTTAGATACTTACAAATATACCAAAAAGAAAGGGGCGGTTTCCCGCCCCTCGCCTTATAACTTAATGAGTATCAATATATTATAAATTACCCACTTTTTGCTCTAACTCGCTAAGGACCAAGGCCCCCTTATCTGTCATACAGAAACGAGTTAATACATCTATCGAATCTTGTCCTGCTGGTGTAGAAACGATTAGTCTACCGCTATCAAACCAATAACAACCAGACGGGTCTATTTTGATTACTTGATACATGTCAGCCTTCTTAACCGTAGCTCTTACAGCAACCATGGGGTTGTCAAAGCTTTGCAAGAATCCTCCGGGATTAGAACGAGCCTGCTGCAGGAGATCAAAACGAATCTCACTTGCAGGTCTATCTACGTTTATGTTATAGAATAAAGCAATAGGAACAAGTTCGTCAATACTCTTATCTCTTACCGCATTTACTGCATCAAGAACTTCAAACTCTTGATTTAACTGCTCCTCAGCATTCTTCTCGTTGTCAACCATGTGGAATCTATCTCCTCCATTCGCAGCATTACCGGGATGCAAATCTAAATACTTAATTAGATTCGGCTTGGTATAGGGAACGTACAAAAGCTTGTCATAAAACATGACGTGTTCTCTTTTTGCAAATTCACTTTGTTCATCTCTCCAAACAGATCTTTCGTTTGGACAATAACGCAACTCTCGAACAGTGTTGCTGGTTTCATCATAAACAGTTACTCCGCCTTGTGGCAAGGAGTATACAATACCTCCACCTTTAGTAACTGCATATACTCTGTCTTTTTTTTCAAAGACTTCTTTTTTTGAAGCTGCTTTACTAGATTTTGTAGCAGCCTTTTTTACTGATGCTGATGCCATCTTATAATAGTATTAAATTAAAATAAAAAAGATATAAGGGGGAACCGAAGCTCCCCCCATATCATAGTAATTACTTAGTAATCAAAGCGTGACGGTTAGCGCCACGAGTTACCAAACAAACCTCAGAGCGGTAGTTGAACTGAGCAAAGTCATTACCGTCCGTGCTAGCACCTAACACAGAACCAGTTAGCCAGTGCTCCATCTCACGGCTGTAGCCGTTAGAAGCTTTGTAGTTCAATTCCAATGATGGGTTGCGATCACCAGTCTTAGCATCTACTACTGTAGATAGTGGGATAGCAGCACCAATAAACTCTTTAGCTTCTCCCAACAATTGTGGATCGTTCAAAAGCTTCCAGTCATGCTTGTGGAAAGTATATCCACCACGTTGGAAAGATTTGAAACCTAGCTGTACAGCCATGTCCGCATCGTTGTTGAATGCTCCGAATTGAGTTGCAATACCAGAGGTTAATGAAGAAGCGCTTCCTTTAGCTAGCAAGTCATCGATAGCTAAGTCTTGGTCACGGTTAACGTACAATGCGTACTCAGCGTTAGCACCTTGCTTGTCAAACTCTTTGATCAAGTTGTCAAAGTCAGATAGAGCAAGCATTGCTGCTTCAGAAGCACAAGCGACATTGATACCGCGGTCAGCGATTGCTGCAAAGTAACCTTCAGAACCAGAAATACCGCTCAATGCAGCATCTGATGAAGTTACTTTTTGACCTAACAACATCATCATTTCACGCTTGTCCATGAAACGCTGACGAGTATCAGCTTCGTTTTTCATATACCAGCGGTAGTCACCGTTGCCCAAGTTAATCCAACCGATGTTAGTAGCTTGAGAACCAGAAACTTTGTAAGTTTCTTTCAAGATCATGTAATCGTTTGTACGCTTAGTAACGTTGCTTTCGTAGAATTCGCTTGGCTGGTCAGTACCTTGTGCGTACAAGTTACCAACGATTGCCATCTTACCAGAACCAACTGCGAGCTCTGGCAAGTCGCCAGTTACTAAGTTTTTGATAACGTAACTAGTACCTGCTGTTACTGCTGAAACGTAAGCACGCTGACCACCAGCTAGCAATACGACATCTCCTACACGAACAAAAGTAGTTTTAGAACCTAATGTTACAGTTTGAGAATTACCTGCACCAATTGCAGAACCAGATACAGTGTACTCTTGGATCGGGTGTAGACGAGTCTCTTCCCACCATTGTACTTGGTCGTTAGTACCGGCAGCCTTAACAGCACCAGTAAGTTTCAAGAAACCGGTGATACCTTGATCACCGAATGTTTTTACCAACAATTCACGGTTATCCGGCTTGTTGATTTCGTCGATAAAATCGCCTAGCGCGCTATATTTTTCAATCGTTGCGCGGCGTACGATATTTTCTGATGGGCTATCAGCATCGCTATATGCCCCAGTAATTGTAGAAGCCATTTTTTAAAATCTTTTGGCGTTATTATTTAAACTTCATCACGTTGTCTTTGCCTCCTAATAAAGCATTGACAATTTGGTCTTCAACTGGATTTCGATCTTTAGTTTGTTGAACCGGGCTAGAGGCATCAACATTAGCGGCACGAGTTACAATGTTTTTCTGCCCATCACCGAGCCCTTGGCGGTAAGCAGACTGAACAATACTATCGATATTGTCGATAATAGTACGGTGTGCACTTAATGTCTCATGATCCCAAGAACCAGAGGCATCAACATATTGATCGAAAAACTCATCAAGTCGAGCATTCTTGTCTTTTAACGACGAGCGGTAATTGTTATCTATAGCATACTTGAACTCATTTCCTTTACCTAAATCGAAATCTAGGGATTCCATGTTGTCAACTACTTTAGACATAGTGCTTACCCACTTGTCGTCTATCGGACTTTGAATCTCTTGCTCTTGAGGCTCCGCTTTTTCTACTGGCAACATATATCCATTTCGGACTTCATTGATTTTAGAGCGCGCCTTATCAGCATCCATTTTTAACTGAAGCTTAGAGTATGAGATTTCTTGTTCATCGTACATATTCTCATCCACCTTGTACTTCTTATCCATAAGGAGACTGATCTCTTCGTTAGAAAGATTAGGGAAATCACTTGCTAATTCTAGCCTAACTACCGATAAATCGTCCATTTCGGACGGGTTTAATGATTGGTAGCGAAACCAGTCTTCTGGGCTGCGACCCGTCTTCTCAACAAAGTCAGCAATAACCTTAATACTTTCTGGCAAAAGAATCTCTTCTTGAACCGGAGTTTCATTTCCAAAGCTAACGTCATCCCAAGAACTGAACTTGGTATCCATCTTTTCATTTAGATACTCTAAGAACGTAGCGTCTATATCGATGTCGTCATCTTCTGTCGAAGAACTTTGCTGTATTTGTTCCGGCTCAGCTTCCGGTTTATCTTCCTCCGCTATTGGGGCCTCTGGCTCCTCTACGGGTGTTTCTTCTTTTACCTCTTTTACCTCTTCTGTAGCGGTAGGTTCAACTACTTCAGCAGAAGAATCGCTTTTAAATTCCGGAGTATCGCTAATTTCGACACCCATTGCAGAAGCCGCAGCTTCTAGTGATGATTGAACTGAACTTGCCATATAAATTGATTTTCAATAAATTATACACAAAGATAGGTATAAAAACATTTTTTTTAGAGCAGGGGTTGAAATTGTAAACAAAAGTTAATAACTTGGTACTAGTTAAGCTTAAAAGATATGCCTTATGAAGAATGTAATTCTGGTGTTAGCAATTTTATTAGTAACACAAACTCAAGCACAAAGTCTATTTAAAGACACCCGAGTGGTAAATGGAGTAAGATATACCGCTGCGTACAACAGCCCGGAAAAGGTAATGTATGTTCAGCAAGACCACTTTGATTTTACTCTAGCTGCAGACAGCTTTTCAATTCAAGTAATGAACGATATTCAGTGGAATGCGTACGTAGACTTTATTGTTAAGGAAGAGGATGCTTTTTTTAGAGATGGGATGTACTATATTCCCAATGATGAGCAAGTATTTAATACAAAAAAAGAAGATGAGTTTTTAGATGGCACATACATCTACCATCTTTTTGGGTCAGTGGATAGTGGTCAATAGGGTTTTTACTGATTGGTATTAAAAAGAAGAGGGGCTTAGCGCCCCTCTTTTTATTTGTCTCCGTATTTCTTGCGGAAGTCGTCTACAGCTTTCATGCGAGCGTCTTGATAAACGCCTTTCTTTTCAGCCATTTTTACTAGCTCACCATAAGTTCCGGCACTCATTCGTCCATCTTTGCTTTCAGCATACTCACCCTCTACACCAGCTCCGCGAAGAGCTTCTCTTATATAGTTAGCGGTCATCATATCTAGCTCTGATTTCGGAGACATTTTGCCGCCTTCTTGGTATTCGTCTTCTGACATCATACCGCCTTTTGCCATCATGGATTCTTTCTCTGGCATCATACCACCATACTCCATGAGCATTTCCTTGGCTATCTCGCGTTGCTTAGGGTCTTTTAGCAAAGCCGCCATCATGCCGCCCGAAGCGTACATTTCTTTCATTTCGCCACCTTTGGCATATTTCTTTCCTATTTTCATAATTATGTCATTTGTTACGTAACCTCACAAAGATAAAAAAGAAAAGGCCCCCTTATCGGGAGCCCTCTTTTAGCTGTGCTGTGTCATTACCTTAAACGGAACCTCTAATGATCCACCCTTATGTGGCTTGAACTCGCCCTCGTGAGGCATTAAAAAGTAACGTCCTCTTTCGGTCATCCAATGATAACCGCTAGGAGCCTTGACGCTTACTTCCTTTTTTTTGTTTTCTTTTCTTTGAACTTTCATCGCAACAGATATTTTTTTTAGCACACTTGCACTCCTTAGGTTCTAATACACACCACGTCATGAGCCACACGCTTCACAGTCTTCCGGGTTGGAGATGTTACACGTTGGTTGGTCAGCAGCTTCTAGATCAGTTACCCAAGAAGCAAAAGAGTCTTGTCCCATAGTATTATGAGTTTTAAAATTAATAAAAAAAATGGTAATTATTTACCCTTCACGGCATCTATAACATCCTTCGCCTCATCCACAGCATTGCTAGCCCTACGCTGCGTTTCTTCTACGGCTGCTATAACTTTCTCGTCTAGCTCAGTCTGACCTAGAACGTATTTCCAAAAACGGCTATAGGTTTCTTTAATCCAAAGCCAAAATACTTTTAAATGTTTCATATCTATCTAAACTGGTAATTAAGTCCACACTTTACTAAATAGAGCTCTCTATCCCAATACTTCATATATTCTCCCTCGATAAAGATACCCCAATTCAATCCAACTTTATACCCCAGTATTAAACCAGCGGAGTAGTCCATCCACTGCCCGGGTATCCAGTGGTTTGTAGTTTCTAGTTGATCGGCAAAATTCTCGTAAGAAAAATTAAGATCACCTACAACGTGCCTATGCCAAGGCAATAAGTTTGCCCAAGAGTGAATCCAGAAGTCCTCGTTATAGTGATAATAGTCAACACCCATTATTGCGGACACGCTACCCAAAGCACCTATGCTGTCTAGTTTTGTTCTGTTGTAATCGTTGACGATGTCTCCATAAATATATTTACGAAAGTCTTCATCTGTATCAGCGACCTTAACTCCATCAGCATCTTCCCAGAACCAATCAAAATTATCTAGGACATCATCATTGTCATAATCAATGCCGTAGTAATAGTCTTCATATCCATATTCAAAAGCAAGCTCCCACCAAGGGTTAAACTGTAAATAATCAGCAATAGGATTATAACCGTATGGCATATGCTGTCTGTACGCAGCTCCTAAGCTAAAGTCTAATTCTCCTAAATGAAGTCTTAAACGAGTATCAACCTGGGTATAGTTTAGATTAACCAGTCCTTGATCATAATACTCGCCCTTTACCATAAAGTACTTATTCAAGTACCTTAAAAAGTATCTTTGATTGATGTAGTCTCTACCTTGCTGTCTGCCTTTATCGTACTGAGCTAGGTATTCAAATCCCTTAACAGCTCCTACAGTAGCAGCGGTAGAAGTGTTTGACTGATTATGCCCATCGTAAAATCTATTCTGACGATTCTCATATTCAAACCTAGCTACACGACGAATCCCTACTGTAGCTCTGTAGTCAAAAGGATTTTCAATAGTTATGTTTTGCAAGTCGCCGCCTTGAGTGACATAGTATTCTGTCTGCGCCTCCATTGGAGATGCGGCCATGGCACTAGTATAAACAGTGCTGTACTTAAAAAAATTCTTTACAATGTTTTGAGAAAACGATTGTGTTGATATGATAAAGAATGTTATTAAAAATATTTTTTTCATCTTACCACTTGTTAGCCCCCGTTATTTTATCCACCTCTTCTTGAAGTTCTGAATAGTGAATGTCTAGATTTAATGAAAGACCTGCTTCCCACCGCTTTATCTCCTTACCATTATTATACAAAATAACAGTAGGGACAGAGCGTATACCTTCACTCTCTTTTAATTCTGGATCCTTATCTATCCAAGCTTTGTATATTTTACAATCCTTTACTCTGGCTATATCTGAAAAATTGTTTGACGAATTAAACTCTGCGTTATAATGCACCAACACAATTCCTTTAACGCTAATCTTGTTATTATTATCAAATGTTTGTGACGGCACTAAAAAGAGCACTGCTAGAATTAAATTTTTCATATCACTTCATTTCAAATAATCTTTCTTCGATCTTATCTAACTGAGTTTTAATTTCCTTAACATCGCCCTGGGTGTTCATTATAGTTTCACGAACAAGCTCATCTTTGAGGTCGTATTCTGTTCGGCTAATTACTGGCGCAGGAAGCTCTTTTGCTTCTTCAATACCTGCTTGAAGATCAAAGTACCCTATAGTTAGAACGCCTACACCCGCGACAATGGCCCCTATGGTTTTAAGAGACAAGCCAATTACTGTGTTTTCAGATATTTCTTTTGGTTGCATTATTTGCTTTGTTTTAAATCGTCGTATGCCTTCATATCCATGATAAAAGAGTTAACCCTTTCACCTTTGTTTTTTTCTTTTCCTGCCCAATGATAGTCTGCCCAGTATTCTACCAATGGCATTTTACCAGTAAATAAGTCTGCTAAATCAGCTTTTGGATGGGCAAGCTGATTCATTAAGAACAGATATTTTTGTTGCTCTAAAGATACGGTAGAAGCGTCAAAAGACTTAGAGGGGTATGCGTCTTTAATCCAAGAAGGAATCTCGTACTTTGAGAGCTCTGGATGTGACTGATCTTTACCGCTGATAAGGTTGTACGCTCGGTTTATAGCGATGATGCCCCCATGTCCGTCGCCGACTTCAAATTGAAAAGCACCACGCCCCGGTCCTCCGCCTTTTTGTTTGATGACTGGGTCCCCCTTTGACTCATGAAATATAATTCTACTCATCACATCTTCAATCTGTTCTGGAGACGACCCTTTTGTTCTGGCTACATAGCTTACAAGCTCTTGATAGCTGAGCTCTTTTTCTGGAGCATTTACAACACCACCCTCTTCAAATCTTCTTTTCTGGGATTTTGGTGGAGATTTCTTGCTTCCTCCTGGACCTGCCCAAAAAAGCTTGTCGGCCCAATAAGCCGCACTCATTTTACCCTTAGCGATGTTCTTAGCATGGCGCGCTTTAAAAGACTTACGCGCATCTTTAGAATAGTTGTGCCCCATCTTCTGATCTCCAAAACGAATCAAACGCACCTTGTTGCCGACCTTCGCGAGAACAACTCCTTTTTTTGTCGGGTGGTTTGGCGTGCGCTTAGCTTTGTTAACCCCTTTAAGACCGTGCTTTTTAAGGAGTCTCTTGATTCTTTTTTTTAGATCGGTGCTCATGAAGCAAAGATAAAAAATAAAAGGGGGGCAAAAGCCCCCCCTTCAATAGTAAACCAAACTCATATAAATGCCTTATGAGTAGTTCAAAGATACATATAAAAACTTTATTCAGCGGTTTCTTGCTCAGTATATTCTCCGGTAGCTATATCGATACTGATCGATCCGTATTTTTCTTGTAGGTCTTTTTGCACTTCAGCAAGCTCTGTCTCTACTTGATCGAGTTGCGGTAAGGATTTCATAACAGCGGCAAAGCTTCTTCCTAAAGCCGCATAAAAGTTTGTTGATTGTGAAATTTTTTCACTAACCAAGGCAAGTTCTTCCTTGGTGATTTTCTTGGATTTTGCCATCTGAATTAAATTTAATTATGTAAAAGTAAAAAAATC
>CEVH01152998.1_pt1 | contig 14825 bp, 5 predicted proteins | sample 356521 | NCBI WGS metagenome assembly CEVH01 (sample SAMEA2623446, study PRJEB7988) | marine metagenome | isolation source: saline water (ENVO:00002010), including
TCTCCTAATGGTAAATTACCTGAAGGAAATGTAAGTATGGATCAAATTATGGGATTAATGAATAGTAAATAGTGAAAGATGGCATTTGGAGCAGTACAACAATTTCCCAATGATTTAAACCCTAGCGTAGGTATAGGTGTTGATTTACCCTTTTCTAATGGGTGTGGGTTTACTCCAAATTACACAACACAACAAGCTACAAGATATAATCTAATAAACTATTTCTTAACAAATCCAGGTGAAAGACCAGGTAACCCACAATTTGGGGGTGGTTTAAGAAGATTTATATTTGAACAAATAGCAGATGAAAATTTAGGATTCTTAAAAGAAGATGTACAGCAGAAGTTAGAAAGAGAATTTCCTAATGTAATAGTAAGACAATTAGATGTATTATCTAATCCTGATAGTAATGAAGTTACAGTTCAACTTTTTTATGCTGTAGAAAATACAAATATAGAAGATGAAGTAACATTAAATTTTAACTAATGGCTGTAAGAAGAAACATAAATTATATAACTAAGGATTTTAATGAGTATAGAAATCAATTAATTAATTATTCTCAAACATATTTTCCTGCAGTTTATACTGACTTTTCTCCATCATCACCAGGTATGATGTTTATGGAGCAAGCAGCATATGTAGGTGATGTTTTATCATTTTACTTAGACAACCAAATCCAAGAAAACTTTTTACAATATGCTAGACAAACTGATAACTTATATGACTTAGCCTACATGTATGGTTATAAACCTAAAGTAACAGGTTTAGCAGAAGTAGAACTAGATTTTTTTCAACAAGTACCAGCTAAATTAAGTGGTAGTACTTATATTCCTGATTATGATTACGCATTATATGTTAATGCTAATACAACTTCAACTACAACAGGAAATAGTGTTTTAACATTTACAATTGAAGATCCTATAGATTTTTCAGTATCAAGTTCATTAGACCCAACTGATGTATCCGTTGCTTCTCTATCAGGAGGAAACCCTCAATATTATCTATTAAAGAAAACTAGAAAAGCATTTTCAGGTAAAATTGTAACACAAACATTTTCTATAGGTGCTCCTCAAGAATTTTTAACTTTAATATTAGAAGATACAAACATAGCAGGAATTGTTGATGTAAAAGATTCTAATGGAGATAATTGGTATGAAGTAGATTATTTAGGTCAAGATTTAATATATGATAGTATTAAAAATACTAATATTAATAATCCTAATACTGCTGATGATGCAGATACACCTTTTATATTACAAACAAAAAGAGTACAAAATAGATTTGCTTGTAGATATTTAAGTGCAAATCAATTACAATTACAATTTGGAGCTGGAAACCCAAGTGAAACTACAGAAGATATAGTACCTAATCCATTTAATGTAGGATTAGGATTACCATTTCAACAAAATAAATTAACGGCAGCTTATAGTCCAACTAATTTTATATTTTCAAATACTTATGGAGTACCTCCAACTAACACTACATTAACAGTTAGATATTATAAAGGAGGGGGAGTTCAATCAAATGTATTATCAAATTCGATAACTAATTTAAATACTAGTACAATACAATTTATTAATGGTGGTTTAAATAGTTCTACAGCCCAATATGTGTTTGATTCTTTAGCAACAAACAACCCTTTAGCTGCAAATGGAGGTAAAGGAGGAGATTCAATTGAAGAAATAAGACAAAATAGTATCTCTCAATTTTCAACACAGTTAAGAAATGTAACAGCAGATGATTATTTAGTAAGAGCATTAAGTATGCCTTCTAAATATGGTAAAGTAGCTAAAGCATTTACTCAAAAACCAAAAGCAGATGAAGCTAATACAACTTTAGATTTATATGTACTTACAGAAAATGCTAATAATGATTTAACCACAGCATCAGATGCTTTAAAAAATAACTTAAAAACCTATTTAAATGAATATAGAATGATAGGTGATGTAATTAGCATTAAAGATGCTTTTGTAATTAATTTTGCTATTAATTTTGAAATTATAACTTATCCTAATTATAATGGAAATGAAGTAATTGAAAGATGTATTAAAGCATTACAAACGTATTTTGAAATAGATAAATGGCAAATAAATCAACCTATTATTGTACCTGATCTATATGTACTTTTAGATGCATTAGAAGGAGTACAAACAGTTAAAAATGTAACATTAACAAACAAAGCAGGAACAACATCAGGATATTCACAATGGGCTTATGATATGAATGGAGCTAATCAGAATGGAACAATTTTCCCATCTTTAGACCCAAGTATATTTGAATTAAAATACCCAAACACTGACATAAAAGGAAGTGTTGTAAAACTATTATAAAATGGCAGTATATAAATTATTTCCTTCACAAGATGCCTCTATTTATAGCGCTTATCCTGCTATGAATACAGGTTTAGATCCAATTTTGGATATAGCTAACTATGTAACAGAATCAAACCCTGTTGCTAGAGTAGCTAGATCAATTATTGCTTTTGATCAAAGTGAAATTGAAAATGTAATTGATAATATTGCTATTGTAACAGGATCTGGGTTTAATTCTTGGTCAGGAAGTTTAAAAGCTTATGTGGCAAAAGCAAGTAACGTTATTTTAAATTCGTATGTTGAAGCATGGCCTATTTCAGGGTCATGGAATAATGGAACAGGACAATACCTTGATAATAAACAAGGAACTAACGGTGTAAGTTGGAAATACTCTGACTACTCAGGTTCATATGAATGGCCAACAGCTGGGTTTGTACCTTTAACAACAGGTTCATTTTCAGGTAGCAATAATGCAGGAGGTGGTGTATGGTATACAGGTTCAGATAATTACTCTAATGTTAATAATGCTAACATGGGGGTTTCACAATCATTTAACTTAAGAAGTGAAAAAGATTTAGATTTAAATGTAACTGATGTTTTAAAGGTTTGGTATTCATCTTCAAAAGATCTTAATTCAGGGTTAATTGATGTTGATAATAACGGATTTTTATTAAAATGGCAAAATAGTAGAGAATTTGTTACTTCAAGTGCGGTTTCACCTCAATTAAGCTATTATTCAGTAGATACAAACACAATATACCCTCCAACTTTAGAAATAAAATGGAGAGACTTTACATATAGTACTAGCAGCGGAGATTTTAAATTAGGAAGAATACTAACAGGATCTTATCCTAGTGTTACAACTGCTATCTCTTGTTCATCTACAGCTTCATTACCAACCCCAGCAAGTAATACTGGAGTAGGATCAGGAGCTATATTTAAAGCTGAATTTAAATCACCAAACACAATGTCAAGAGTGTTTATAGATGGTAATAATGTAGGTTCAGGATATAAAGCAGGAGATGTTTTAACATTTACAGCAGCTCAATTAAATAGTATAGATAATCTTAGTGGAGCAACAGGAGATGCTACAGTTACATTATCTACATTTGATATCCAACAATTAGATGTAATAGGCACACCAGATTTATTTGTAGCATTAGATGATAATCCTGGGGTGTTTTATAGTGAAAGTATAAACAGATTTAGAGTTAATTGTAGACCTGAATTTCCAGCAAGAACATTTAAAACTTCATCGTTGTATACTACAAACCATGCTTTACCCTCATCATCTTATTACGCTATAAAAGATTTGGACACAAATGAATTTGTAGTAGATTTTGATACTGAATTTACACAAATTAGCTGTGATGCAACATCAAGTTATTTCACAGTTTATATGAATGGCTTGGAACCCGAAAGATACTATAATATCTTAATACAGACGGAGATTCAAGGCCAAACTATAGTAATGGATGAAAATTATTATTTTAAAGTAGTTAACGGGTAAAACATATTATGTCTCAAAACAGTAGAATTGATTTAGATAAAAAAGTATATTCTAAAACAGAATATCCTAGAATAATTGACACAAAATTCAGTCAGTTAGGGGTTAAGTCTATAAATACAGCAATAATAGAAACTCCAACTGTAAATGAATTTTTTGAAATGTATACTAATTTATTTTATGAAATTCCTGCTTTTGGAGATAGTAATTCCCATGAATATTTAATTACAACAAGTACTGAATATATAGGATTTGAAGCTAATAATGAAGAAATAGAAGCTTTAAGAGCAGAAATTACCCAATTAAGAAAAGATTTACTTCAGGCACAAATTAGTAATGCTGAAGCTTTAACAGGAGAAAAATTAGATATTGATCTTGATACTATAGATGAAGCTAGAATTAGTGATTCATCTCAATTTACTGAATTATTAGATAGTATAGGACAACCATCTTCACCAACAGATGCAAATACAACTAATACAACTGTAGTTTCAAATAACCCAGTAAATACAAATAGTACTTCAAATACACCATCACCATCAGGCGGGGGTGGAGGAGGATATTAATATGGAAGAAAGAGATAACATAGTAATTAATCAAGTTGATCCAACAACTTTTGAGTATCAACAATACACAGAAAAAGATTCTGTATTAATATCATCTTCAAGGTTAGATACAGCGTTTAGTTCATCTACTGATTATATTGAATATTATGCTTATGCAGGAGATAAATCATTAATATTTCCAGATCCAAATTCTCAACCTTCAGTATTTAATAACAGAAATTATAAAGTTGTAAATGGTGATGTATTAATATACCCTTCTCAAGATCTAGAAAATTTAGGATATGATGAAGGTGAATATTTTTCAACATATAATTTTTATAGAAAAAGATTAGGGTCCGATATAGAAGTAAATTACTATATTGATGAAATAAGTTCTGATAGAACTGAACTTAGATTAAGAAGTAACAATATTGATAACCAAGTTATTATTTCTTCAAGTTTAGATTTTATTGAATATAGAGAAGAAGCAGATTATTTTGTAGATTTTTTACTTAATTTTGGAGCAGATCAACAAGTTATTTGTAATAATATTAGTTTAGATCAAACAGTAGAAGATAATCCTTCTGTATTAGTAAAACTATATGAACCTCTTCCTCCAAATTTTACTTTAAAAACTACATTATGGGTAGTTGAAGAAATATCTACATCACAAGCATACAATGTTGTATTCCCAGAAATAGAATTTGTACCTGATGATTTTCAATATATAAGTGGACCTAATTATAGCATTCAAGCTGTACAAGGATCAGGGGAATCAAGTCAAGAAATTAATTTTAATACTTTAGTTAATAGTGATTTAACAAGTTCATATCAACAACTTCAAAATATATTAGATAGAAAAGAAATTAATATTAGCGTAGATTATACAGACTACAATAATTTTATTTATTTTTCTTCTGCATTAACGAGGTTAGAGAATTTTTATTATAAAGTAGGATTAATACAATCATCAAGTGCTGCAATAGAAAATTTACCTACTGATAGTGCTACTTATAGTGCTAGTAAAGCAGAATTATCTACAAGTATAGATAATATTATAAAAAACTTTGATGGGTATGAATATTTCTTATACTATGATAGTGGGTCACAATATTCTTATCCTAAACAAAATACAGAACCACCTTATATTCTATTTCCAACTTCAAGTGCTACTGCTAAAACATGGTTAGGTAGTGCAGATCCAGATAATGTTGATTATGGTGGTCAAGCTTTATCCGCTTCAAACTATGATAATGATAATATTAATTATCTTTATAATGCAATCCCTGAATATATAAGGGACGATTCAGATAACCAAAAATACATTTTATTTGTTGATATGGTAGGTCAACAATATGATAATACTTGGTTATATACAAAAAATATTACTACTAGATTTAATGCAGATAACAGATTAGATTTTGGTATTTCTAGAGATTTAGTAGCAGATGCAATTAGAGACTTTGGTATTAAATTATATTCTAATAATTTTAATACTGATGATTTATATACAGCATTTTTAGGAATTACACCATCAGGAAGTACATTTCCTTTCCCAGATATAACTGGTAGTTTCCCAACACCTTCTGGGTATGAATACGTGAATACTGAAATATCAGCATCTAATGATATAATTCCATTAGACAATGTAAACAAGCGTTTATATAAACGAATTTACCATAACGTACCTTATTTACTTAAAACTAAAGGTACATTAGCTGGTTTAAAAGCATTAATTACATCTTATGGTATTCCTGATACTATTTTAAGAGTAAATGAATTTGGAGGTAAAGATAGAAATGATTTTAGAGATTGGGATTATAATGAAAATGTATTTAACTATGCTTTACATTTAGATGGTAATTCACAGTTAACATCATCATTTAAAACTAATCCAAATTGGCCTGAATATTCAGCTACTGAAACAACACCAAAATCAATACAATTTAGATTTAAAACACCAGGTATACCAACTTCATCAGCTTATTATAATTTAGTTGTAGCAGAAGATGTATCAAATTCACCTAAATTCTTTGTAACATTAGAATATACAGGTTCAGGAATGAGTAGTGGTTCATATTCTGGTTCTGTTGCTAGCGCTAGTAATGCTTATGGTACTTTAAGATTTTATCCTGATGGCAATAACGATACATCAGTTACTGCTAGTGTTAATGCTCCATTCTTTGATGGAGGATGGTGGTCAGTAATGGCAACTATTGATTATGATGCTTTAAATACAGGTTCTTTATTTGCGGCAAATAGAATAGGAAATAATATTGGCTTTTCAGGTTCTGATTCTGTAGGTGCTATTACACAATATTGGAGAGATTCACAAGATATTTATTTTCCAAGTGCTAGTGGATTAGTAGTAGATTCAGTTACTTATTTACCTTTAACAGGTGCCTTACAAGAAGTAAGATATTGGGATGTACCATTAAGTGAAAGTTTATTTTACGATTATGTGATGAATCCTTATTCAACACAAGGTAATACAATTAATAATTCACCTGATACATTAGTATTTAGAGCAGATTTAGGTACAGAACTAAATACAGGTAGTAGAGAATCTATTCACCCTAAAGTAACAGGTTCATGGGCTACTACTTCATCATTTAATAGTGATAGTATTTTCTATGTATCAGGATCATTTATTCAAAATACAGAAAGTATTTACCTAAATCAGGTACCAGGAGGTATTAAAAATAGAATTTCAGATAAAATTAGAATTGATCAAGAAGTATTACCAACAGGATCTACTTTAAGTCCTTATAGATCAATACAACAAGAAACTTATCCTAGTGGAAGTAGCCCAAGTATAAACTATTTAGAAGTAGCATTTTCACCAACAGATCAAATTAATGATGATATTATAGCACAAATAGGTGCATTTAATTTAGGTGACTATATAGGTGACCCTAGACAAATAAGTGAATCAGGAGCAACTTACCCACAATTAGATGCTTTAAGAGATGCTTATTTTAACAAATATATAAACAGTTATGATGTAAATGATTTTGTTAGATTAATAAAATTCTTTGATAATTCATTATTTAAAATGATTGAAGATTTTACACCTGCTAGAACAACATTAAGTTCAGGTGTAGTAGTTAAACAAAATTTATTAGAAAGAAATAGACAAGCACCTCCTTCAATGTCATTTATTACTCCTGAATATTCAGGTAGTGTAAAATCCTTTGCTAGAGATTATCAAGTACCTAATTCAAGTACTTCATTCCCACAAGATTCAACCATTAGTGGTTCTTCAATTGAAGTATTTAGTGGTGGTACTGGTGGTGTGTTTGAACCTTATAATAGTATATTTGCAGCTCCAATTAGTGCTTCATCTACAGAAACATGTTTATTAGGTTATTTCTTTACATCATCAACAGACATATTAAACCCAAGTGGTAGTCCAGGTCAAACAGTATTTAGTGCTTCAGTAGGTAATTCTACAAATACAATGAGTATTAATGTTGAAGGGACTACAGGACAAAATTATACAGATTATTTAAGATTAGTGCATAGTGCATCCATAGATGGAGAAGTTCATGTTAGAGTATCTTCAGGTTCATCTAGTATTACTCATATAATAGATAGAACAATATTCTTTGATGGTTATGGAGTTGATCCATTTGGAATTGCTCCGTATGGTGATTATACTTCAATATTCCAATTTTATTTAACTGTAACAGATAATAATCCACCAGCAGCATTTAGTTCATCAAATGAAGTAGACATTTGTTTTGAAATAGGTGGCGATCCATATAGTGAAAAAACAGCTGCTGAAGTATCAGCATCAGCTTTATTTGCACAATATCCTGATTTCCAACAAGCATGGAGTGAATCAATAGTTCCAAGTTTAGGAATTACTCCTCCTTACACAACACATAAAACAGGATCAAATTCTTTACCACCAGTTAATTTACTAAGATTAGATCAAAGAGAGTTCTATAATGGAGAATTTGGTGGTGCAAACATTAATGTAGGAATGAATGAAATTTGTGATGCATTCTTTGGACAAGATGCTATTATAGATTATTTCTTCTTTATACAATGGTTTAATGCAAATAATTTTTCAGAAGAACAATTTTTATCAGTTAATAATTTACCTTTAGCAGGTAATGTTTGGTTTTGGGGTGATACTGTAACAGGAAGTGCTGTTACAAACATTCCTTTAGGAAGAGAATTAACTATCCAACAACAACCATTTTCAGGTATTCAATATGGTGATGGAGCAGGAAATCTTTCAGCAAGTTTTTCTCCAAGTAGTACATCAGGAGGAGGAACAGGATTAATATTAGGGGTAACACAAAGTTTTGTGGGTAGTGGACCTCAAGTTCAAATGGTTGCTTTTGTAGAAGCAACAGGATCAGGTTACGCAGCTAATGATACAGTAACAATTACATCAGCTGATTTAAATGCATCAGTTTTTGAAGGATTAATACCTGGAACCCTTTTAAATGTCACACAACAACCTTATACTGTCGGTACTAGTGGTGCTAATGGTCTTACGGCTGAAGTAACCCAAACCAGCACTACAGGAGCAGGAACTGGAATGGTCTTAGGTGTTACACAAAGTCAAGTATATTCATCAATTGTACAAATATTTGCTCAAATTGCAGAAACAGGATCAGGTTATGTTAATGCAGATTTTATAACCGTGAGTCAGGCATCTTTACAATCAGCAGGTATTTCAAGTGCTAACCAAGATTTAATAGTACGATTAAATAGTGGTAATTTTGCAGCTCCAACAGCTGATCAAGATTTAGTTATTTTATTAACTAATAATGATATTGTTACTACCACAGGTTCAGTAACAAATAAAGTAAAATATATTAAAATGTCTAATTCTGATATAAATGGAGTTTCAATCCTTCCATTTATACAAGATTCAGATTATGTAACATTTAATTTAACAGGTGCTCAAGATGCAGCTAACCCACCAAACTTAATACAAGGGTATCAAACATGGTATATTTCAAATACATCAATTCAAGATGACAATAACCCATCAACTGAAGATGCTACTTTAATAATAGTAAACCAACAACCATCTTCAGATGCAGTAACTTCATATGATAGTCAATTTTATGATTTATCATTTAGTGCAAGTGGTATATTTAGTTATTATTCAACAGCATCAGGAGAAGATCCAAATGTAGTACCTAGTACAGGAGTTACTCAATCAGTAGCACAAGGATATTTCCCACCAGTACCTACATTCCCTACTGAATCATTCTTTAGAGGGTGGGGTAAATCAAATTATTTTGAAGGAAATGAAGATGGAACTGTTTATAGAGTAGAAACTGGAAGTGGATTTAGTAGTGATACTTTAGGTAACTTTAACACAGGGTCCGTAGAAATGGATTTTGATAGTTCAATACCATATACAGGAAGTAAAATTCCATGGTTTATGAATGCACCAGCATCTACATACCATGCTTTACAAAATTCATCATTAGTAGGAAATTTAGGTGGATTTGATTTACAAATGTATACAGGTTCAATCACAGCATCAGCTGTTCCAATAGGCCCTGCATTTGAAATATTGACAGGATCAGCCCCAGTAGAAAGTGAAAATGTTTTACAAACTCCAATTATTGTACAAAGTCCATTTAACTTAATTATACAATGTGGACCAGGAATGACATCATTCCAACCAATAAATTATTTTAGTGTACCAATAACAGTTACTACTAGTAATCAAAATACACAATGGAATGTTACAATACAGTATCTAGATGGAAGTGGATGGGTTAATGTAGATACAACATCAGGTACAGGAAATGGAACAGTAAATGTAAGTGTAAATAATGATAATAATAACCCAACAAGTACTTATAATACTAGAAGAGCAAGAGTTTATGTAAATAATTTGAGCAACCCAGGAAACAGCTTATATTGTCAGGTAGAACAAAGTATATATAGTACAGGTGGTAATAATGGATTTAATCCTTTTATAGTAGCACCTTAAAATAGAAGTTAAGAATATTTATAAAAGAATATGGCAGACGAAATAAAATATTATTTAAACGAACAAAACAATATGATTTTGGTCTCTGGGTCTTCAACAAAGGCTGGGATGAATGCTTTATTGACTTCTAGCAAAAACCCTAATACAATTTTTGACCAAAATTATACTGCTAAAATTTCTGCTTTAGGAATGAATACTACTTATGTAGTACAAAATGGAAATGATACAACCTCTATTCCTTTAAGTGATAATGAAGAATTATGGGTATATAGAGGATATAACCAAGATGGAGGATCAGATGGTTTAACTTATAGATACAACCCACATTTACATAGACCATATAAGGCATATATGGTAACAGAAACAGGTTCAGGTGAACCAGGATTTCCTTTCTTCCCTACAGGTAGTTTAATTAATACTAATATTCAAAACTCATCAGGAGGTGATATTCCTAACAGATATATTGAAAGACAATTAGCAGTTATAGGTAATGAAAATAATAATATAACTTCTAGTGCCGCAAGTGGATCATTTAGAATATTTGATGACGCTAGAAGTATCCACCCATTTGTATTTACAAAATATAATCAATTATCATCACCTCCAGGATATGGTGCTCCATTTAGAATATATAAAGAAGGTGTTGATTTTGAAGAAACAGGACAAACATTTAGTACGGCAACAGGTATGAGTTATCCTGGAGCTAATAAAATTCGTTTTAATAATTCAACCCCTGGCTCTATTACTGCAATAGCCATAGCTTCAACATATGCAAATGCACAACAATATGGTCCTTTATCACAATCAATAGCTGATTATGGTAAAAGTGGAGGTACTTTTAGAGTAACAGCAGATAATGATGCTAACAGTTATATTGATTTTACTTTAGATGCTATTGATGTATTTACAGCCCCTAGTACTTTTTGGGTATTTTCAATATCAAACCCATCACCTTCTTCAGGATATAGTTCATTTACAAATAATCAAGCAATTAGTAGTTCATTAACTGATTACTGTCAATTTATAGCGGAACCCCAACAAACACAAAACTTTTCTCAAAATATACTTCCTGCAACATTTGATACAGTTAATTTAAGAGAGGGATTATATTCATATACAAGTAGTGTATTTACACAATTAGATAATAATAACCAACCTGCTTCAGGATCCACTCAATTTGGACTATATACAGAATATGATTTTTATGTTGCATATCATGCGGAAAATAATTCTCTAGGTACTATAAGAATATTCTTTACAGGATCTCAAGGAGTATTAGATTCGCAATATTTTGATTTATTAGCAGGTAATCAAGCTACTTTTAGAGGTCTAGTAGGATCTACATCTGCTTCAGGTGTATTTACAGCGACAAGACAAAATACAGGAGAATATATAGGTTCAAATTTTGATTTAACAATAACAAACCCAACAGTTCCAGGTGTTACTCCTCAAGACATATTTGCAACTAGGGTAAGTGATGTTTATTTATCATTCTCACAATCAATATCTGAAAGTATAGATGGTTTATATATTTTTAACCAAATACCTCAAAATGATATTCAAGTTACAGCTTCAGTTTTATTAGCTGCTTGGACAGGTAGTGATACAGGATCAAAATATGGAAATGCTGATTATGGAACAGATGAATATGGTGAAGGAGAAACAGGTGAAGGACCAACATGGTCAACAGCATCTATAAGAATTTATACAGGTAGTTATCCTAATGATGTACCTACTACATTAACTACTTTCTTAACAGAATCAATTTATGAAAGTGCATTTATACACACCCAAAGTACAGGTGTTCCTGTTACATTAAGTTTTTCTATACCTTCAGAATCAATTGCTATTAAAGATTGTTTATCGATGGCACTACATGTATCTTCAGGATCTGCAGCCTCAGAATCAGTTGAAAACTCATTAGTAGTTAGAGAATATAGTTTAAAATTTATTACACCAACTCAAAGTGGATTAGGTGATGGTAGAGTACCTACATTTATAGAAAACGCATTCTCGGGTACTTTAGGATTTAGTAATACACCTGATTGTCAACCTTTATATAATAATATAGTTGGAGAAAGAAAAAATGATAGAATTCAAATTGTAGAACAATCTCAGATAGTATCAGGTTATTATTCATCTTCATTAGCACCAATACAATTACCTGCTACAGGTAATGTAGAATATGGTGGATATGTACCTTCAAATTTCTATGCAATATTATCTGGATCTGCTCAAAAATCTACAGTACCAGAATCTTATTATACAGCTGTTAAACATATTAATCCTAGATATTTAGGAAGTAGAACAACAGCAGATGGTGTTAATACGATTGATGGTTTAGGAGGTCAAGATTTATTTACTAGAGCAGATGGGACAGAATATGGATATGGTAAATTACCAGTAATTGATTATCAAACGGCTTATTTTGCTTATTGTGATCAGGTATTAGATCCTTATCCAGTAGTAAGTAATGTAACTCAATTTAACATAAAATATTTAATAAATGATTCAGGTGATGCTTTACAACCTAATTTATCACCTTATACTGCTTTTGATGTAGAAGGTACTTGGACAGAAGGAGAAGGAGCAAGAGTTGGTATAGCACAAGTTTCAGGTTCATCACAATATGATCAATTAAATGGACTACAAAATGTTAAATTTGTAGCTAAAGAACCTGTAGCAGTATTATGGTCACAAACAGGTGCAAACACATATGCGGGTAGTGATGTTAGTGGTTCTATTCCATTAGCAGGTGCTCCTGGAGTTGTATCAACATATACAGCATCATTCTTGAGCTATAATATGACAGCACAAGGTAGAGATTATAATTCTAATAACCAAAATGATAAACTTATACCTGAAACAACAGCATTAGGACAATCAGCAACTGCAGGATTATTTACATTCTCTACTTCATCAAGATATGGTCAAGTAGACTCAACAACTTTAAATCAAGCTTCATCATCAATTGTATCCCCAGAATCACCTGCTCCAAATGGTACCTCAGTAGGAGGAACAGCAACCTACGCAGGTGTAGGTGAAATGTATTTTAACCAGGATTATTTTGCAATAAGTGGTTCTACTGATACACCCCCAGGATATGATTATTTAACAGGAAATGATTTATCTGATGTTTATTCCTTCAGAGCACAATTTGAATTCCCATCTACTATGCCTCAAGAATATAGAACAGATGCAGGTGGTACTTGGGATAAATCAGATTATAACAGAACTAATATTGGTAATATCTATGTTAAATTACAATATACTGATACCGCAGGTACTACTAATTCTGGGTGGATTGATATGCAAATGACACAAGTTTCAAGACCTATATTTAGAGGATATTTTGGAAATAATCAAACAATTGATATTGATTTAATAAATACTTTAGGATCTAGTAACGCAGGATTAAGAAATAATAGTAAACAATACTATTTCCAAATTAACCCAACATCATTTAGAAATGCATATGATCAAGCAGGTATAGAAAAAAATAATGCTTTATATGGTTCGTTTATATTTGATTTAGCATCATCACCTAATAACGCTGCTATTAGAGCAAATAGAAGATACAGATGGGTTTACTACCAATATTATAATAATGAAAGTGTAGATGCAGATAGAAACTATTGGAATCCAAATGTTAGACCTCAAAACTTAGGTAGTGGAGCTACTCCATATGCTGCTTATAATGGTCCTTATATTACATCTAGGGTAGTAAGTGAAAATGGGGTTTCAACTCAAATTGATGGTGCTTTAAATGCTCCTTATTGGGTATTTTCTCAATCAGCAGGTTCAGATGTTAGAGATCATATTCAATTATCATCATCTAATGGTAATAGTTCTTATGGTGGAGAATATTATCAACAATATATACCTTATACTGCTTCTGAAAACCCACAATTTCCAGGAGGATTAGAACCAGCTGATACTTCTATCCCAGCGTATAACATACCTTGGACAGTAGAAGTTGGAGATGAGATTAAATTCCAAAACAGTGAAGCTCAAGTATATACAGTACAAGCTGTAACCCCACCACAAGATACAGCTGATGGTAAATTAGTATTAACATTAGATAGAGAAGTACCTGCTTCTTTAAATAAAGATTTCTTTATATTAAGAAGATATAGATACTCTCCTAATACAGTAATATTAAATAGTTTATTCCCTTATGGAGGATTAAAAACGGATAGAGTGGAAGTAGATGATACATTAACAAATAGTGTAACTAATTTCTATGATGGTCAAAATGATGCTGATCCACCACTTGGACAACCAAAACCAGGTGATGGTACTTATTTTACACAATCGATGTCACAAACTAGTTCAATTGTACCACGTTTCCAATATATAGAAAGGGCATTAGCCAAAGCAGATAATACACCTGCTGGTATCTTATTCCCAGAGTACCCAACAGCTCTAATAGAATTAGAACCAGATAAAGTAATTACGGACTTAAGAGACAAGAAACTTATAACTTA
>CEVH01015001.1_pt1 | contig 14655 bp, 15 predicted proteins | sample 356521 | NCBI WGS metagenome assembly CEVH01 (sample SAMEA2623446, study PRJEB7988) | marine metagenome | isolation source: saline water (ENVO:00002010), including
CCCCAGGCAATAGAACGTTCATTAGCAACGCCCATAATCAATCCTTTTTTACCCTTCATTAAACTCATTGATTATACTTTCTCGAAAATTAAAGTTGCGTTTGTTCCACCAAAACCAAAACTATTCGACATTACCGCATTAAGTGCAACATCTTTTTCTGTTTTAGTAACTATAGGAAATTTTTTAGCTCCATCATCCAAATCATTTATGTTAGCAGAACCAGTTATAAAACTATTTTTCATCATAATAAGAGAATAAATTGCTTCATGAACAGATGCAGCTCCTAAAGGATGTCCAGATAAAGATTTAGTAGAGCTTATTTTAGGAACTTGATCTCCAAAAGTTTCACCGACTGCATTAAGTTCCGTGATATCTCCAACAGGTGTTGATGTTCCGTGTGTATTAATATAATCAATTTTATTTTTAGTGGTTGCTAGTGCCATCTTCATACATCTGACTGCTCCTTCACCTGATGGTGCAACCATATCGTAACCATCTGAACTCGCACCATATCCAGTAAGCTCAGCGTAAATTTTTGCACCTCTTGCTTTTGCGTGTTCATATTCTTCCATTACTAAAACACCACCACCACCAGCAATTACAAAGCCATCTCGCGTTTTATCGTATGCTCTTGAAGCTTTTTCAGGTGTATCATTATATTTTGATGATAATGCAGTCATAGCATCAAACATCGCTGTCATAGCCCAGTGAAGTTCTTCGCTTCCCCCAGCAAATACAATATCTTGTTTATTCATTTGAATTAATTCCATTGCATGTCCAATACAGTGTCCACTGGTTGCACATGCTGAACTCATTGTATAATTCATTCCTTTTATTTTAAATGGAACAGCAAGAGTTGCGGATGCAGTACTAGCCATTGTTCTAGGAACTATGAATGGTCCCATTAATTTTGGAGTTTTAGCTCGAGTTTTATCAACTGAAAGTACGACGTTTTCAATTGATGGTCCTCCTGACCCCATAACTATTCCAGTTCTAATATTACTTACTTCTTTTTCTTCAAGTCCAGAGTCAGTAATTGCTTCTTTCATAGCGATGTAATTATAAGCTGAACCTGATCCCATAAAACGAATAGTTTTTCTATCAACGTGATCTTGTAATTTTATATTTGGTTTTCCATGTATTTGACTCTTTAAATTATGTTCTTTGTACTCTTCACTAAACGAAATACCCGACTTTGTATTTAATAGTGATTGATATACTTCTTGTTGATTATTTCCTAAGCAAGAGACTATACCCAATCCTGTTATTACTACTCTTCTCATTTAAATAACCCTACTTTTAAACTTTCAGCCGAATATATTTTTTTTCCATCAGCTAACAGAATGCCGTTAGCCAAACCAACTGTTGCTCCTTCTTTTATTAGAATTCTTTTCATATCAATTTCATATACTGCTTTTTTAACATTCTTTAAAACTTCTCCCGTAAACTTTACTGTCCCTACTCCTAAAGCTCTTCCTCTTCCAGGATTTCCTAACCAACCTAAATAAAAACCAACTAGCTGCCACATAGCATCTAATCCTAAGCATCCTGGCATCACAGGATCCTCTTTAAAATGACAATCAAAAAACCACATATTTTCCTTTATATCCAATTCGGCTTTAAGATGGCCTTTTTTGTATAATCCAGTATTTTCACTGATTTCAGTAATTCTGTCAAACATCAGCATTGGTGGAAGTGGAAGTTTAGCATTTCCAGGGCCAAAAAGTTCACCATTCCCGCAGCTTATTAAATCATCGTAATTGAAGGAATTCTTTTTCATATTCATAATTTTTCTATCCTTATTACTTGATTTAATCTAATTATAATATACTAATTAGTTTAGAACGATTATAAATAACACAATGAAAAACCAAGATTTTTTAACAAAACTTAGAAATTCTGGTCTAAGACCGACTAAACAAAGGCTCAAAATTTGCGAAGTGTTATTTGACAGTGAAAAAACATTTCATTTCACAATTAATGATCTCGTAAAAATTATAGAAAAAAATACCAACGAAAAAATTTCATTAGCAACAGTTTACAATACCATTCATGCTTTTAATAAAAAAGGCTATGTAAAAGAAGTAACAATCAGTAATGACAAAACTTATTTTGATACAAATACAACATCACATCATCATTTTTATGATTTAAGAACAAATGAATTAATAGATATAGATTCGGAAAAAATACAACTTAAACATGTTCCTCAACCACCGAAAGGTAAAAAAATAAACGGTATCGAGGTTGTGATCAATGTTAGAGAAGAAATATAATTAATTTCTTAATAATAAGCTTAAAAGTCACACCAACTCATCTTGACATCTAGTTTAGAATGATTATAAATTAGCCAATTGTAATTAAAGGAGAAATAAAATGAGCAGCGAGTTAAATAATGACTTAAGTAAATGCCCTTTTCATGGAGAGGGAATAGCACAAAAACATAATTCAGGAAAAGGTCAAACCAATAGAGATTGGTGGCCTAATGCACTAAATCTTAAAATATTAAGTCAACACTCATCCATGGTTAATCCAATGGATAAAAAATTTAATTACAAAAAAGAATTTAAAAAACTTAATTACAAGGCTCTAAAAAAAGATCTTCATAAATTAATGACGCAATCACAAAGTTGGTGGCCAGCAGACTATGGGCACTACGGTCCTTTATTTATTCGTTTAGCATGGCATGCTGCGGGAACTTATAGAACTGGTGATGGAAGAGGTGGCGCTGGTACAGGTAATCAGCGTTTTGCACCAATAAGTAGCTGGCCAGATAACGTTAACTTAGATAAAGCAAGATTATTACTTTGGCCAATAAAAAAGAAATATGGAAAAAGAATTTCATGGGCTGATTTATTTATTTTAGTTGGAAATGTAGCATTAGAGTCTATGGGTTTCAAAACTTATGGATTTGGTGGAGGAAGAGAAGACATTTGGGAACCAGAGGAAGATATTTATTGGGGTTCAGAAAAAGAATGGCTTGCAAATAATAGATATAATTCCAAAAGAGAATTAGAGAATCCTCTAGGTGCAGTACAAATGGGATTGATTTATGTAAATCCACAAGGACCAGATGGAAATCCAGACCCACTATTAGCAGCAAGGGATATAAGAGAAACATTCGGTAGAATGGCAATGAACGATTATGAAATAGTTGCACTTGTTGCAGGAGGACATACTTTTGGTAAATCTCATGGGGCAGCCCCTGAGTCACACAAAGGTCCAGAACCAGAAGGTTCAAAAATCCAAGATCAAGCAACTGGTTGGAACAGTAATTACAAAAGTGGCTTAGGAGAAGATACAATAAGTAGTGGTATCGAAGGTGCTTGGACATCTAATCCAATTAAATGGGATATGGGTTATTTTGATAATTTATTTGGCTACGAGTGGGAACTTACAAAAAGTCCTGCAGGAGCTCATCAGTGGAAGCCAAAACAAAATGGTCATGCAATCAATATGACACCTGACGCGCACGTGAAAGGTAAGAAAAATCTTCCAATGATGCAAACGACCGATCTGTCGATGAGATTTGACCCAGAATTTGGAAGAATTTCAAAACACTTCCACAATAACCCTGATGAATTTGCAGACGCATTTGCAAAAGCATGGTTCAAACTTACTCACAGAGACATGGGTCCAAAAGTAAATTATTTAGGCAGCGAAGTTCCAAAAGAAGATTTAATTTGGCAGGATCCTGTTCCAAAAAATAAATTTAAGTTAAAAAACAAAGATATTGAAACTTTAAAATCTAAGATTTCTAAATCAGGTCTTTCTGTTTCTCAATTAGTTTCAACTGCTTGGGCATCAGCTTCAACATTTAGAGGTTCGGATAATAGAGGTGGAGCAAATGGTTCTAGAATAAGACTAGAACCTCAATGTAGTTGGGAAGTCAATAATCCATCTCAATTGTCAAAAGTATTAAAAACTTATGAGAAAATTCAAAAAGGGTTTAATTCTAAAAAGAAATCTGTTTCAATAGCAGACCTTATAGTTCTAGGTGGTAATGTGGGCATAGAAAAAGCTGCTAAGGATGCTGGAAAAAAAGTTAAAGTTCCATTCGCACCAGGTAGAAGTGATGCCACACAAGATCAAACTGATACATTTTCTTTTGGTCTTCTAGAGCCAGCTGCTGATGGATTTAGAAATTATGCAAATTCTGAAAGTTCAGAGCAAGCTGAAGAGCTATTAGTTGATAAAGCACAGCTTCTAAAATTGACAGCACCTGAAATGACAGTTCTTGTAGGAGGTATGAGAGTATTGGGCACAAACTTCGACGGGTCTAAAAATGGTGTATTTACAAAAAAACCAGGGAAACTCACTAATGATTTCTTTGTTAATCTTTTAGACATGGGTGTCAAATGGTCTGAGACTTCTTCAAAAGAAGATTTGTTTAAAGGAGTTGATAGAAAAACTGGCGCTGTTAAATGGACTGGGACTAGAGCAGATCTGATTTTTGGATCTAATTCTCAACTTAGAGCACTTGCTGAAGTTTATGCTACGGATGATTCATCTGATAAGTTTATTTCTGATTTTATTGCTGCATGGACAAAAGTTATGAATGCAGATAGATTTGATTTAAATAAATAAGCACTAAATAAATATGGCGCAAGTTCAAGTTAGTTTTGAAGATTTTTACCAGGTTCCAAATCTTAAATTCGACATTTCTAAATTAAGAAATGATCTAGAAAAAGTATTAGAGAAAAAAAGATTTAAATCTCCTGGCGTGACTCATTTTGGAGCTATACCAATTAATAGAATTCCTGGAGATGCCGAGTCTATAGAAGGTCATAATGTAAGAGGTAAGTATTGGACAATAGCAGACGAAACTGGAAAAGAAGTTTCGCGGGATATCGAAATTGATGAGTCTAAATATACTGAACTTGTTCCTGAATTTGAAAATACGTACTTTAAGGAAGTTTATGAGACACTTAAAAAAAGATTTAAATTAGGAAGAGTAAGACTTTTGTTAAAAGAGCCAAGATCTACTTTGAGTTGGCACAAAGATCCTGAACCAAGACTGCATATCCCAATCATAACAAATAAAGGTTGCATGATGGTAATTGATAATGTCGCAAAGCATATGCCTGCTGATGGAACTGTAACAATTACCAACAATACTAAGTTTCATAATTTTTTTAATGGTGGGGAACAAGCAAGAATACATTTGGTTGCTTGTGTTCTAGAAAATCCATTTAATTAGAATTATTAATTTTAATACCCCAAACATTGTTTAGCTCGAGCCAACCTATAAATTCATCTGCTTTAACCTTGCACCAATTTTCCTGACATTTTTTTATCAGTACTAATTTACCCTCCGCAAGCTTAGCAATGGGATCAGAGAATTTAGTTTTCTTTTTAAATAGAATATCTTCTTTCATTAAAACGAGAGATTTTGATTTTCTTAATTGAGAAATATGTATCCAGCCTGAATTATTTTTATGATCAGTGATTTTCCTGAAATTTTCTTTTTTATCTATTACTTTTAAAGGCAAATTTTTTTTTCTATAAATAAATTTTATTTGATCTTCTCGACTTGGTCCGTAACGAACATTTACCTTACTGTTTTTGAGCATTAAAAAATACTCATGTTCATTTGCTGCAATTTGATGGTGAGGAAATACAGTTAGTAAAAAAAAAAATATTATTAAGCGCATATACAATTACGTTTCTTATTAAATTTTACTTTCCTAAAATTTAAATTTTTTAAATTAACAATAAGAATATGGTTTTTTAAATTATTACCAATATTTAGTATCTTTTTGATTACTTCATTTGTCTGAATATTGGCAACTACTGCTGCAACTGGGCCTAAAATACCTTCGGTTTCACAATTCAGAATATCATCAGATGGCTCAGTTTGATAAAAACACCTTAAGCATGGCTCGTTTTTATTTTTAAAATTAAAAGTAAAAATATGTCCATCAAATTTACTGATAGCACCGGATATGTAAAATTTTTTAAACTTTATTGAATATTTGTTCAGAAGAAACTTTGTTTTAAAATTATCAGATCCGTCTACAATTATATCAAATTTAGATACAATATTTTTAATATTTTTTTCATTAATTTTTTTCTTAATTTTTTTAATTTTAACCAATGGATTTATTAATTTTATTTTTTTTTGAACTACATCAACTTTAAATTTTCCAATATCTTTTGTGTTATACATTGATTGTCTATGAATATTTGATAACTGAACTTTGTCAAAATCTACAATTCCCAGAGTTCCTATACCTGCTCTACTTAGATATTCGGCAATCGGACATCCTAATCCACCAGCTCCAACTACTAAAATTTTTGCTTTTGAGATAAGTTTTTGACCAAGAATACCAATGTCTTTAAGAATAATTTGTCTAGAATATCTCTCTAAAAATTTTTGTTTACTCATTTACCAGTTGATCCAAAACCACCAGAACCTCTTATAGTTTCTGGTAAATCTTCTACTTCCTCAAATTCTATTTTCAAAACTGGCATTAAAATCATCTGAGCAATTCTATCTCCATTATTTATTAAAAAATCTTCTTTGCCATGATTAATTAAAATAATTTTTAGTTCACCTCTATAATCAGAATCTATGGTTCCTGGAGTGTTTAAAACCGATATATTTGATTTAGCAGCAAGTCCTGATCTTGGTCTAATTTGTACTTCTGTATCATCTGGAATAGCTATTGAAAGACCAGTTGGAACTAAAACACTTTGGTTTGGCTTAATCGTTAAAGTATCATCAATTAAAGCCATTAAATCCATACCTGAAGAACCAGAAGTTTTATATGAGGGAAGTTTTGCTTTTGGATTAAGTTTTTTTATTAAAACTTTAACCATATAATTAATTTAATGCAGCGACAGCTCTCTCAACAATTGCATCTGCCAAAAGAGTTTTTTTCATTTTTGATATGACTTCACTTTGTTTATTTTTATAAAAAATAGTTACTTCATTATAATCAGAGCCAAAACCAATTGTTTTATCCGAAACATCGTTTGATATTATCCAATCACAGTTCTTATCTTTAAGCTTATTTACAGAATTTCTTTCTATATTTTCTGTTTCAGCTGAAAAACCTATTACCAGCTTCGGCCTTAGTGAATTATGGTTCGACACATGTTTCAAAATATCAACGTTTTTTTCAAGATCTAAATTAAGATTATCTTTGTTTTTAATTTTATTCTTTTGGTAATTTTTGATTTTCCAATCAGCTACTGCAGCTGTAAAAATTGCAATATCAGCGGGAAGGTTACCAATAGTAGCTTCATACATCGCTTGCGCGCTATCTACTTTAATTAAATTGATTTCTGGTGATATTTTTAAATTTGATGGTCCAGAGATCAAAGTTGTTTCAAAACCATTATTATTTAGTGAATTTGCTATCTCATATCCTTGTTTACCACTTGACTCATTAGAAATAAATCTAACTGGATCTATATATTCTCTAGTTGGGCCTGCAGTAACGATTGCTTTTAGTTTTTTATTATTTTTAATTTTTTGGAAATGATCACTTATTTTTTTGACTATTTCCAAAGGTTCTGACATTTTTCCTTCTCCATATTCTCCACAAGCCATATCACCAATATTTGGACCAATTAATTTATAATTAAAATCTTTTATTTTTTTTATATTTTCTTTGTTCGATTGATGTTCCCACATTCTTACATTCATAGCAGGAGCTAAAAAAATATCTTTGTTAGAAGCCAAAACGACAGTTGATGCTAAGTCGTCAGCTAAACCATAACTAAGTTTCGAAATTGTGTTAGCTGTAGCAGGAGCAATTAAAATAAGATCAGACCATCTTGATAGTGAAATATGATCCATTTCAGCTTCATTTTGATAATCAAACAAGTCAGTATAAACTTTTTCTTGTGATAAAGAAGTTACCGATAAAGGAGTAACAAATTTATTAGCATTTTTGGTAAGTATTGTTTTTACTTCCGCTCCACTTTTTCTTAACAGTCTTATAATCTCAAGACTTTTATAAGCAGCTATTCCACCACAAATAATAAGTAATATTTTTTTTTTATCTAAATAATTCATTGTTGAATTAAAATACTATGAAACCTAAAAATACAAGAATTAATATGCCAATAATACTTTGGTTTCTGAGAGATTTCATTTCTAACTCCTTATCTTTTAGAGCCGAGTAAGAATTAGAATTTTGAGGTATTTGTCCACTAGCCATAAAAGTTAGAGCTTGGTTTGCTTTATCCATTATTTCAGGTAATTCGGGAAGTCTTTTTAATACTTCAGCAGATCCTTTTAGTGTTTCAGTAAAATTTGAAATTGGATCCTTAGTTTCTTTCAACCATTTTTCCAAAACAGGTTTTGATGTTTCCCAGATGTTTGTTTCAGGATTAAGTTTTCTAGCAACACCCTCTACGACAACCATTGTTTTTTGCAAAAGTAGTAATTGGGGTTGTGTTTGCATATTAAATTTTTCAGTGATATCAAATAATTGTTTTAATAACCTTCCTCCAGATATATCTTTTACGGATTGCCCAAAGATTGGTTCACCGATAGATCTTAATGCTTGTGCTAGCTCGTCAACATTCACATTTTTAGGTACCAAATTTGCTAAAATATGAACTTCTGCAACTTTTTTATAATCTCTCTGAACAAATCCATATAATATTTCTGCAAGAAATCTTCGATTTAATTTATCTAATCTTCCCATAATTCCAAAATCAATTGGAATTATCCTTCCACTGTTATCTATAAATAGATTACCTTGGTGCATATCCGCATGGAAAAAACCATCTCTTACTGCATGTCTTAAAAAATGTTGGATAATATCGGATGCAATATTGTTTATATCTATTTTATTTTCTTCAAGTAAAGTTTTTTCTCTTATTGAAATACCCTCAACCCAATCTAAGGTTAAAACCTTTTCGCTTGTATAGTTCCAATAAATTTTTGGTACATAAAACCCAGAGTCATTTTTTGTATTTTCTGAAAATTCATTAGCCGCTGCAGCCTCAAATCTTAAATCCATTTCATGATTAGTTATTTCTTTTAATAAAAAAACTACCTCTACTAGCTTCAATCTTTTAGTTTTAGTAATTAGGTTTTCAATAATGTATGCTAGGAGCATTAAAGCATCAATTTCTTCATTAAATCTTTTTTTAATATCCGGTCGCAAAATTTTAATAGCTATATCTTTGATGGTTCCACTTTCATTGATTTGTGCTTTATGAACCTGAGCAATTGATGCTGCAGCCACTGGTTCACTTAGATTTATAATTGTTTTATATGTATCTTCACCAAGACTGCTTTTCAAAATTTCTTTTGCTTCGTTAGTAGAAAAAGGTGGCAGTCTATCTTGAAGTTTTTCTAATTGGTTAGATAATTTTTCACTAATAATATCGGGTCTGGTCGCCAAAAATTGTCCTAATTTGATAAATGTTGTACCCATGTCCTGAATTGAATTACAAAGTCTTTCTTCGTCAGATAAATTTTTATTTTGGAGGGTTTTGTCAGAAAAAGATATTGAAAAAATACTTATAAAAAATTTTATCAGCGCGGGCGGCTCATGAATTTTTGATACAACTTTAATAGCATCAGATAGGGCAATTTTTCTTGCAAGTTTAATTAAAATATAAATTTTTTTAATCATCAAATTTTCCAACCAGAGTGAATGGCAACGACTCCTCCACTCAAATTTCGGTACTTACATTTTACGAAACCAGCTTTTTCCATGCACTCTAAAAGCTGTTCCTGATTTAAAAATTTTTCTATGCTTTCAATAAGATAATCATATGGTTCACTTTTGCCGACAACAAACTTCCCAATTTTGGGTATTAATTTAGAATACTTTTTGTAAACAAAATCTAAATTAGTGTTTTCTATTTTTGAAAACTCTAGGCATAAAAATCTTCCTCCAGGTTTAAGAGTTCTAAATGCTTCGTTTAATGATTGATTAATGTTTTTAGTATTTCTAAGTCCAAAACTGATAGTATAATAATCAAAAAAATTATCTTCAAAGCTTAATTTTTCAGCACTTTGAATTTTCCATGAAATATTTTTACAGTCTCCAAATCTTTTTTTTCCTTGGTTAATCATATTCTCATTAGGATCAATATTAAAGACAGTACCTTCATAATCTGTTTTTTCTAAAAATAATTTTCCTATATCACCGGTACCACAAGCAACATCAATTAATTTTTTATTTTTTGTTGGAGCCATCATATTAATCAAGTCTTTTTTCCATAATCTATGAACTCCAAATGACATAAAGTCATTCATCAAGTCGTATTTATCATATACTTTATCAAATACGTCTTTTACTAATCCTTTTTGATTTTGTAAAAACTGTCTCATAGTAATTAATATTTATATATAGTTAATATAGTATTAAATGCCAGAATTGCCAGAAGTAGAAATAGTCAAACAGTCACTCCAAAAAAACATTAAACATAAAATAATCAAAAAGGTTATAATTAATAATCCAAATCTTAGATTTAAAATAAATGATAGTTTTGCATCAAATCTTAAAAATAAAAAAATTGATTTAATAAGAAGGTTATCAAAGTACATCATATTAGGTTTAAATAATGGGTCTTTTGTTATTTTGCATTTAGGAATGTCAGGTACTATACATATTGTTAAAAAAGGAAGAAAAAATAAAATTACCAATTCAAGTTTTTATTCATCCCCATTACTTCCTAAAAAACATAATCATATAATAATTATTTTTGATAAATTTAAAATTATTTTTAATGATCCAAGAAGATTTGGATTTTTAAAGATGCTTAGCAGTAAGAGAGAATTAAAAAGTTTTTTTAGTAATTATGGACCAGAACCATTTGATAAAAAGTTTGATATTAATTATTTGAAAAATAAACTCAGTAAAAAAACTAAAAATATTAAAAATTACTTATTGGATCAAAAATTTGTTTCTGGAATAGGGAATATTTATGCAAACGAAATATTATTTTTTTGTAAGATAAAGCCATTCACACAAAGTAGAAAACTTAAAATAGATCAATATAAAAATATCATTTTTTATTCTAAAAAAGTTCTTACTCATGCAATTAAAAAGGGGGGTTCTTCAATTCAAAACTTTAAAAATATAGATGGTAATAAAGGTTTATTTCAAGATAATTTCAAAGTTTATCAAAGAGAAAACCTTAAATGCTTAAGGAAAAAATGTTCAGGTATAATCAAAAAAAAAATGGTTACAAACAGATCAGTTTTTTATTGTAATATATGTCAAAAATAGCAAATTAAATAGTTGACCACACTTGAATCTGTGGTTATATCTCCAGCGAAAAATGGCAAATACTAAATCAGCAATTAAAACAATTAGAAGAATTTCTAGACAGACCCAAGTAAATAAATCTAGGAAGAGTAGATTTAAAAATGCAATTAAGAAAATGAACGTTTTAATTGAAAAGAAAAGTAAAAAAGATGCCTTGGCCTTTTTACCAAAGTTAAATTCTGAAATTATGAAAATAGCTAAGACTGGCATCATAAAAAAAAAGAATGCTTCTAGAAACTTGTCAAGAATAACAAAAAAAATAAATTCACTTTAACAACTCTTAAGGGATATATTTTTTCAACTTAAGATTTGCACTAAATAAACGATCTTTTTTTTTTTATAAACTAGATATAGTAAAAAAATTCTAGTTATAATTACTATTAAAAATTATTTATAAAAAAAAATAAATTTTTTTTTTTCACTTTGAAGTTTAAAAGAAAATTCTATTTACGATTTAATTTTTTAAAAAAAAATACACTTACAGATTTTATTTATTTTTTGATTTTAGTAAAAAATTGTTGCTAAAATTATTTAAAGGTCTTAAGTGAAATATCTTTTCAATATCATGGAAAATAATAATTTATTAAATAAAAATCAGTTGCCAAAAATATTTTGGGACAAAATCCAAAATGAAATGAAAGAAAAATTTGGCAAAGATATTTTTGATAGTTGGTTGAAAAAAATAAATTTTGTTGAGGAATTTAATAATTATATTTTATTATCAGTTCCTACTCGTTTTATAAGAGATTGGATTACATCAAGATATTTAGATCAAATTTTACAAATTGTTAAATTACATAAAAGAGAAATAAGTAGAATCGAAATATCTATTGATGAGAATTTTTTACAAAATCAAAATATTCAGAAAAATGGCAATAGTGAAAATCTAAATAATCAAAAAAATAACGTTTCTTTTATTAAAGATTTTTTTTTTCAATATAATCGAATTGATCCAAATAAAAGTTTCGATAACTTTATAGTAGGGTCAAGTAACAAGATTGCATACGAAGCATCCTTGAAAGCCACCGCTAGTGGCTCACATTACAATCCTTTGTATATTTATGGAGGTGTTGGAATGGGCAAAACTCATCTATTAAATTCAATTGGGCTAAAATTAAAAGAGACTAATAAGGTAATGTTTATTTCTGCAGAAAGGTTTATGTATCAATTTGTAAAATCAATTAAATCTAATGAGATGGTCAAGTTCAAAGACTATTTTAGAAATGCAGACACCTTTTTAATTGATGATATTCAATTTATGAATGGAAAAGAGGCAATGCAGGAGGAGTTCTTTCATACATTTAATTCTTTGCTAGATAAAGGATCACAAATAATTATTGCGGCAGATAGACCACCAAATAAACTTAATAGAATTCAAGAGAGAATAAAATCAAGATTCTCTGGAGGCTTGGTAATAGACATTCAGCAACCAGACTTTGATTTAAGGTACAAAATTGTAAAACTTAAATCTCAAGAATTAGAAAAATTTTATTCAAATCAGATAAGCATTTCAGAGGATATCCAAAAGTTTTTAAGCACAGAAATTAAAAGCAGCATAAGAGAACTGGTTGGTGCATTAAATAGAATTGTTTCTTTTTCAAGAGTTTATAATAAAACACCAAATTTATCGGAGACAAAAATTGTCCTCAAAGATTTATTAAATTTATCTGAAAATAAAGTTACTATAGATTTAATACAATCTTTAGTTTGTAAATTTTTTAAAATATCGAAAAGTGAGATGTTATCATCCAGGAGATCTAGATATCTTGTTCGACCAAGACAAACTGCAATTTATTTAACAAAAATCTTAACTTCAAAATCTCTTCCTGAAATAGGAAGAGAATTTGCAAATAGAGATCATACAACTGTAATTCATTCGATAAAAACAATTGAAAACTTAAAGAAAAATGACCCAGATTTATGTAGCAGCATAGACAATCTTAAAAACCAAATATTGTATAATAAATCTAATGAAATTTAGTATAAATCAGAAAGACCTTCAGCAATCTTTAAGTCATTGCCAGGGTGTTATTGAAAAAAGAAGTACACTTCCAATACTTTCAAATGTTATGCTTGAGGCAAACAATTCAATTTTAAAAATAACGGCAACCGATTTAGATTTAATATTCATAAATGAGATCTCAAATGTTGAGGTTCATGAAGAGGGAAAAACAACAACAAGTTCTTCTATAATGTATGATATTATAAGAAAATTTTCATCAGGGAAAAAAATCAATTTTAATTTAGCAACAGAAAATAAAATTCAGGTTGAGTCAGAAAAATCTATTTTTAACCTAAACTGTATAAGCGCATCTGAGTTTCCAATTACAGAGGAAAAATTTAATCAGGAGGCACTTACTTTAAATTCTAAACAGCTATTGAAGTTGATGAATAAATGTAAATTTTCAATTTCAAATGATGAAACAAGACACTACCTGAGTGGTATATTTTTTCATCAAAATCAAATCGAAGATAAACATTTTTTAACAGCGGTAGCTACAGATAGTCATAGAATGTCTATTTCTAAACTTTTATTAAAAGATAAGGTTAATTTTGATCAGATTATTCTACCAAAAAAAACAATTTTTCAAGTTTGTGCACTTCTTGAAAATTATGATGGAGACGTTAAGATTTTTAATGAAAGTTCTAAAATAAAGTTTGAAATTGGAAACAGTATTTTAATTTCAAAACTAATTGATGGGAAGTTTCCTAATTATATTCAAGTTATACCAAAAAATAATAAAAAAAAACTAGAAGTAGATTTAGATTTGTTTATGAACTCAGTTGATAGAGTTGCGTCTGTTTCCTTAGACAAAAAAGATGGTGTAAAATTTAATTTGGAAAAAGATAAATTAAGCCTGTCAGTAAATAATGCAAGTAGTGGTGATGGAAAAGAAACTCTAAGTGTAAAATTTGATCATGAATTAGATATTAGTTTTAACTCTAGATATTTAATTGATATAGCATCACAACTAGATGGAGATAAAATTGAAATTTTTCTAAACGACACTGGATCTCCAGCGCTAATTAAAGACCCTTCTGATTTTGACAGCATCTATGTTGTTATGCCAATGAAAGGTTAACTTAATCTATCGAGTTCATTGTAGATAGAGGTCTCTAAAACTTCTAAAAAATTTTTAGATTCAAGATTTGTTTCTATTGGCTTTAAAATTGAAATTGTTATTGTTTTACCTGCATTCAAAAGTCCTTTTTTTGGCCATACTAAACCTGAATTAATTGCTACAGGTTGACATTTAATTTTAAGAGCCTCATAAATTCTTGATGCCCCTTTTTTAAATGGTGGTCTTTCTTGAGGATTAACTCTTGTGGCTTGTGGAAAAATTATAATTGGGCGATCTGTTGAATTAGCAGAAATTTTTATTTTATCGTAAAAATCTAAATTTTCTTT
>CEVH01003225.1_pt1 | contig 14612 bp, 14 predicted proteins | sample 356521 | NCBI WGS metagenome assembly CEVH01 (sample SAMEA2623446, study PRJEB7988) | marine metagenome | isolation source: saline water (ENVO:00002010), including
TCTAGATTTTTTTCGTCAATTTTTACTTCACCCAAAAAAACTTTACCCCCATTTTTCTTAAATTTTCTAACAACTTGTTTGCAACATCTACTTGCCATCAATGCACCAGCTCTCTTTTCAAAGTATATCTCATTGATATCATCAAAATTTATTAATGGATATTTTTCTTTGGCTTCTTTTTTAGAAATCTCCTCAATGTTATTTCCTGTATTTTCAATATGTTTTTTTGATTTTGTAATGTAGCTATTGTCATCTTGGCTTACAAGCCATAGCATTCCACACTCATCGTATAGTTTTCTTTCACTTTCCTTAGAGAGTTTCTCCCAAAAATCAAATGAATTATTTGTTAACTCTGTATAAATTTTATCGTCTCCATATGCCAGTCTAATTATTCTCGATGCACCACCTGATCCTGACCTAGAGTTTCCAGCTCCCCACATGTCGTAAAGATCAACGTCAGCTCCAGCTTTATTTAAATGATAAGCCGTACATGCTCCCCATATTCCTGAACCTATAACCGCAATTTTCATTTTACGTTAGTTAAATAATACTTTCCATAAATATAGATTTATTATTTTTAACTATGAGAAAAACATTTATAAAACAGGGATACTTTGGAATATCAATTTTTAGCTTACTTTGTTTGATATCTATGGTCTTATATCCTGGAGGGACAATTATAGATTCTTCAACCGTTGGATATTTATTCTTCTATAATTTCTTAAGTAATCTAGGAGAGTGGACCGCAAAAAATGGTGACCCAAATTTTTATTCTGCAATACTATTCAATATTTCAATGATAGTTTTAGCTGTCTCTTACTCTGTTTTTTATTATAACTTTTTAATGATCGTAATTAAAAAAAGTAAAAATGCTATTCTTAAATTTCTTCTAATATCTAGTATATCAATTTCATTAATTGGCTTTGTATGTGTTGCTTTATTTTCATCTGATCCCGAAACATTTGAGTTACATATTCTTTTCGTAAAAATTGGGTTTTATTCCTTACTCTTTCATTGTCTAGTTCAAACAATATTTATTAAATCAATAGAAGACTTTAGTAAAGTATTATATAATGTTTCATTAGTGTTTTCAGTAATCTTATTTTTATTTGTTTTGATAATGGAGTTTGGTCCAAACCCTTTTGAAAATAATGAATCTCTCTTCGTTCAAGTTACCTCGCAGAAAGTTATTGTTTTCAGTATATTATCCTACTATTTTTTTCAAGTGAGAGAAACTTTAAAAACTTTTTAGGAGTAGATCTTTTTAATTAAAGATTCTAATTCTAGAGTAGAAAATGAGTTGTTTATGTAACAAGATGAATGGTATTCATTTATTAAGTTACTATCTAAAAATCTATCAATATTTGAAGCCCTCAATTTAGATCCGGGCATTATCGATATTCTTTTTTCACCTTTTAGAGCTAGTTCGTTTATTAGATCAATTCCTTCTATTGCACTATTTTTTTTACCTGCAGTTAAAATTCTATCAAATCCAAGATCAATTATTTGCTCCATTGATTCAAAGGGATTATCAACTTGATCGAACGCCATATGAAAAGTTAAAGACATACCATAGGCATATTTTATTAACTCATTACACTTTTGAATATCTATATCATTTTTTTTATCTAATACGCCAATTACTATTCCCTTGCACCCCATTTCCCTACAAAAAGAAATTGAGTTAATCATAGATTTCATTTCCTGATTATTATATAAAAAGTCTCCACCTCTTGGTCTAATAATAGGATGAATTGGCATATTAGTCTCTACTGCAAACTCAATGTCTTTTTTCGGTGGAGTTAAGCCACCTACATCCTTATTAATACATAACTCTATCCTTGAGACGTTGTATTTAATAGTTTTTTTTAAATCTGAGATATTAAAAGTGCAGACTTCTAACTGGGGAATCAATTTTGATTTTTATATTTTGTGTAAAATACTTTAAGATAAATCTTGTCTTTATCTATTACCATCTTATCAAAAGAATTTGGAAATTCTGGAAATGCAATTAATGAATTAGCAGATAAATTATCCATTGCTAATTCTTGAAAGAATACAGTCGATTCTCCTTTATAAGAAAAGGAAACTATGCTATCATAAATATGTTCTGAAGGATCAGAGTCCTCTGAATAGTAAGCATTGTCTTTCATTACAACATTTTCCTCAGGATTTGATATAATACCGACAGGGTCCAATTTATTATTTCTAGCAATATAATATAATGCCTTAGATGGAGGTGTTGTGTTGATCATATTATCGATAGGGCCAATAACGATTTCAACCTTGTTTAAAATTATATTATCGGCAGTGTCGAGAAAATTGTGATAATTTCCTAGATCAATAATTGGATAAATACCCGAGGCAGATTGCCAGTATATTTTATCTTGAAAATTAAATTTTTCGTTTTTGTTCAGGTTATCAACTTCTGATAATTCTGATGATGACCTATCGATATCGTAATAGCTATAGTGCTTTGTCAATGGTGAATTCATTCTTAGAACAAACTGTAGTGAATCATCAGCCGGACTATTGGCATTTCCAGCTTCAGGATTATTAAAATAAAGAACAAATTTTGATTTTTCATCTTCTAAATCGAAACCAATTAGTCTATTATTCTGCTCGCCAGGTATAATAGCTAAACCTCTAAGTTGGTCAATAAGTTGTACTTCAGGAGTTCCGTCAATGATTCTATTCATGATAAACTTTCCGTAATTGTCTTTTATTGGAATTGTTAAGAACGTATCTACACTATTAACAATATTGAATCTAGTAAACCCAATAATTCCTCTTGGGGGGCTAATCTCAGTGTATCTGTTAGAAGTATACAATGCAGAAGAAAAAAGTGTGTCTTCAATTTGAGAAATTGTAATTTCCTGCTCGTCAAAGTCTGACCCTCCGTAAGCTTTAGAGAATTTTAAATAAAGAACAGCTGAGTCAAGCTGTGAAGATTCATTAGGTAAATAATAATTTTCTGCAGATTCACCTGGAATTAAGACATCAAGACCTTCCTGATAAATAAATTGTGAATAGGCTATTGCTTCTAAATCTCCAAAAACAGGATCATTATTTCTTCCAAAATATAAATCTCCATCATCAGTTCTTACAGAATCAAAATAAATATTAGATGTCTCCAATGGAATTTCTACATAATGAACTTTGATCTTTTCTTTTTGATTGATTAATAATTCGTCAATACCAACCTCACTAGTTTCGTTACAGGAGTAAAAAATAAAAGAAGTGAAAATTAATAATCTAGTTAAGAATTTCATTATATAATTTATAATGCGATTCTACTGATTTTTCATCGTTATCAATAGTATGCAATTTCTTTTTTGGAGAAATATTGGAAATTGTTTCTTCAACTTTTTTACTAAGTTCTTCTTTTGGTCTTATGACAGCATTAGAATATTCTGCTGCAACACTCAGTAAACCGTTATAATCGTTTGTCTTTAATGAGGAAAGCATCTTCTCATCGATTTCCTCGTCATCCAAGATTTTTTCAATAAATTTTTTATCAAGTTTTTCTTTAAATTCATTTTTATAAATCGAGAAAATACATTTTGTATTTTCAAACAGATGTGACTCAGAGAAGGAAGTTTTAATAAGTAAAGGGATCAGAGAACTCATCCAGTCATTACAGTGAATAATATCTGGTGACCATCCTAATTTAATAACTGTCTCTAAAACACCTCTACAAAAGAAAAGACATCTCTCGTCATTATCTTTATGGAATTTTCCACTCTTATTTTTGAATACAGTTTTCCTTTTAAAATAGTCTTCGTTGTCGATGAAATAAACTTGAAGTTTTGCGGCTGGTATTGAAGCAACTTTAATAATTAAAGGTTTGTCATCATCACCAATTGAAATATTTAATCCAGACAATCTTACAACTTCATGTAATCTATTCTTTCTTTCATTTATCAGACCAAACCTCGGCACTAAAATTCTTATTTCAACTCCTTTTTCTTGCATCTCTTGAGGAAGTTTTCTAACTATCTCGGAAACGTAAGTCTCATTTAAGAAAGGTTTAATTTCTGAAGCTACATAAAGAACTCTAAAACTTTTTGCCATAATATCGGTGATTCTTTAATAATTAAATGAGGCACAAATTTAAATAAAATAAGTCATTTTTCAATTTTATGATTTAATCATTATTAAATATTAACATTCGATAATGAATATATCTTAAATTTGCACTTCAAAATAAGCCCTTGAAAAAACAAAATATTTTAATTAATACTCTTCTTTCTTTAGCACTAGGAGGTGTACTTGTGTATCTAGTTTTTAATAGTATAGATATGGATTTATTTCTTCAAAAGCTTTCAGGAATAAACTATTCATGGATTTATCTATCCATGTTCATTTCAATATTTGAGCATATTCTAAGGGGATATAGATGGAATTTATTAATGCGTACTTCAGAAAATAATCTATCAACTTACATAACAACTAATATCATGATAGTATCCTACTTTTTTGCTTTGTTCATCCCAAGATTCAATGACTTTGCAAGATGTTACTTAATTTCTAAGACCAATAAAATAAATATATCAACCTCACTTGGAACAGTTGTTTCAGAACGAATATTTGACCTAATTTCTCTTCTACTTATCTCTGCAATTTTTATTCTAGTTGAGTTTGATCTATTTATAGGGTTTGTTGAAAACTATATTATCTCAAATATTGAATTTGATCCTTATACCTTAATAGTAATTGTATTAATCTTTATAGCTCTTTATTTTATAATAAAATACTTTTCTAAAAAATCATCATTTTTAAGCTCAAGATTAAAAGAATTTAAAGCAGGGGTATTATCAATTAAGGAAAATTATAGAAATAAAGGCTTTATAATTTCTACAGTACTATTATGGGTTATTTATTTTTTAATGGGTTATGTTATTTTCTTCTCATTTAGTGAAACAACAGATTTAGGTGTTAATGCAGGGATTGCAGTATTAGTAGCTGGCTCTCTTGGTATGATTGTGCCTGTTAATGCTGGTATTGGAGCATATCATTTTTTAGTAGCTTCAATCCTTGTAAGTTATAACTTAGATTATGATTCTGGATTATTTTTTGCAACTATTCTTCATACATCCCAAATTATATGTCTTGCAGTTCTTGGAGTCATAAGTTCAATAATTTTGTTTTTTAAAATTAAGTCTGGAAATGGGTAAAGTTTTAAATATATCTGAACTCGAAAAGTTATTAATAGACTTGAAGGCTAAAAATATAGTCTTTACTAATGGATGTTTTGACATTCTTCATCCTGGACACATTCATATATTAGAAGTTTCTAAATCATATGGAGATATTTTGTTTGTAGGAGTAAATAGTGATGATTCTATAAAAAAATTAAAAGGTCCAACAAGACCCAAAATTTCTCAAAAGGATAGACTAAGGATATTATCATCTATTAAATATGTAGACTATGTACTTTTATTTGAAGAAGAAACTCCTTTAAAATTGATTGAAAAGATAAAGCCAAATTTTCTTGTTAAAGGTGGAGATTATAGTCTAGAAGATATAGTTGGTGCAGAATTTGTTGAAAATAATGGTGGTCAAGTTAAAATTGTTAAATTATTAGAAGGCCATTCCTCGTCTTCACTCATTGATAAATTTGAAAATTAATTTATTTGATTTTACCCTTTTTATTTTAGATTTGAAGTCCTTTAAACTATTATGGATAGAAATTTTATAAATGTTATTAATCATCACCTCTCAATTTCATTGAAGAAGGTTAACATTATTGATGTAAAGAAATCATTTACAATTGATAATTATTATGATATAGATAATACAATAATCTATCCAATATCAGGAAAGTTTAGATTCGGAAAATATAAGAAGTTATTAACTAACGATTCTGCTTTATTTATTCCAGCTCATAATACAGTTTCCCTTTCATTCGGATCAGAAAGAACAAGAACATTGGCATATGAAGATTTTATTGACCAGAAAAGAAAATATTTACGAGAAAATAAAAAGATAACTACTAATTCTGATAAGTATCTTATACTTAATTTAGATGCAAAGGCATATGATCTTGTTAATATATTTCACAGTAAAAACCTGGGAATATCTACCATTGAAAATAATAAATCTTTTATTTACTTGTTAAATAATATAATAAAAGAGGTTTCTAATGGCTTGCCTGGTCATCAGAAGGTAATTGAGTCAATTACTAATCAAGTTGTCTTTGAACTTATAAGAAATATTTTATCTGAACAACCTCTTTTTTCTAGTATTGAAGAAAACTTTAAATTTTTTAATGATGAAAAAATTTTGGATCTTTTCTTATTTATTGATGAAAATATAAGTAAAGATTTATCAAATAAAATATTATCTGACCATTTGAATATATCAGAAGATTATGTTGGACAATTTTTCAGAAATAACATAGGCTTTTCTCCTCAAGATTATATTGAGCATAGGAGAATGGAAAAAGCTATTAAAATTTTAAGAGAGAAGACAGATGCTATTAAAGTTATTAGTAATGATGTTGGATTCAAGGACACCGCTTATTTCTGCAGAAGGTTTAAAATGATGTTTGGTGTTCAAGCCGGAAAAATGAAAAAAAGACTAAACGAGATTTAGTTTTTTAATCCTTTTCTCATTTCTTTTTCTATAATTTTCTTTAGTCTTCCAGATTTCGACAATTGGAATAGTAGTAAGAAGATAATTAGATAAAAAAGACTAATTATTCCATATCCTAAGTATGAGCTATCTAAAACAGTGTTGATGTAATTTCCTAAGGATATGCTAGCAAATCCTACAACAAACATTAGTATCAGAAAAAGAATAAAAAAGGATATTAATTTTGAAATGATTGAAGAGATTTTTTCAATTAAATCTCCTTTCATACTATCAAATCTTTCTCTTAAGAAAGATGATATTGAATCAATAAGTTTATCTATTTTAATCATAACTTAGGTAAAGTTACTTTCTTTTTTATAATGATGTTAATTTTAATAATTAACATTAAATTAATTAAGAATTTAAGGTAGTAAATTTTAAAACTTATATATTCATACATGAAATTCATAAAGTCAGATTTATTAATACCCTTTATACTATCAATTGTATGCTTTTTTGCTTATCCATATCCAGAAGTAGCGATGTGGTTAGTTTTTTTTCTTGCTTCATATTCAGCTATAGCAAATGACAGTATACAAACTATTGGTACTTTTATTGCATCTAACGCTGATAAAAAGTGGTATTATCTCTGGATATATATGGGGTCAATATTTTTGATAACGGTAACTTATAGTTGGATTAATTATGGTGGTGACATTAGCTATGAAAGGTTAGCTTCAAAAGGTTTAAATGAAGCGCCTGAACAATTTAAGTTTTTACAAGTTTTTGCTCCTGTTGTTCTTCTTATTTTAACAAGATTTAGAATGCCAGTTTCAACTTCAATTTTGTTGTTAAGTGCATTTGCTACACAGGCTAGTTCTATTACAAGTATTCTCCAAAAAAGCTTTTTTGGATATTTTATCGCTTTTGCACTTGCAATTATTGTTTGGCTGTTAACTACAAATCTTTTTGAAAAATATAAAAACTCTAAACCATCTAAATTATGGTTGCCACTGCAGTGGATATCAAGTGGCGCTTTATGGTCTACTTGGATTATGCAGGATATGGCAAATGTTGCAGTTGTATTACCTCGATCTTTAACTTTAGATCAGTTTTTAGTAGTAAGTTCATTCATTTTCTTTGGTTTAGGTTTGTTATTTTATCTGAGAGGAGATAGAATTCAAAAAATTGTTACTGAAAAAACAGATATAATTGATGTTAGAGCAGCTACAGTTGTTGATTTTATATACGCCTGTCTTTTATATTATCTTAAAGTAATTAGCACTATTCCAATAAGTACTACATGGGTTTTTATAGGCCTTTTAGGTGGTAGAGAATTAGCCATTAATATAAAATTATACTCAAAAGGGAATTATATAAAAGCATTAAAAATGATTTCTAAAGATGCGCTATATGCTGGAATCGGACTCGCTGTATCTTTAGCATTAGCTTTATCAATTAATGAAAATATGAGAGGTCAATTATTTAATTAATTTTAATTCTCTCAGGAATTATAATTGCATTTGGAAAGAGTTTTTTAAACTTTTGATACTCTTCATTTACCTTAAATCTATCGGTATACTGACCAATTTTCACTCTATAATTTGGCTGGGTAAAAACTGTATTTTTAAATATAAGACTATCAATTTCAGATATTTTCTGTTCAGTTTCTTCTGCTTTATTTCTATCGTCACCCAAATAAAGTTGGATAGTGAAACCGTCTAAAAATTTAGTATTATCACTTTCACTTCTTATGATTTGGATAATAGTATCTAACTCTAAGCTTATATTATTTTTAACCTGACTAGAAGAAATAACTTTTTCTTCTTTAATGGATTTTTTTGGTTGTTCTTGTGATCTTAAAATAGATAAATCTTCATAATATCCTCTCTCCTCGTTTTTAGATGTAATTGTTTTTTGAGTGCTACAAGAAAAAAGGATAGCAAAAGAAAGAAAGAAAATTAATCCTCTATTATCACACATTTTTCTTCATTTATATCATTTTCAACCTTCTTGAATTTAATATCTTTTTTGATTGATCCATCAGTGTATTTTACTGAAACTCTAGAATTCCTACCATATGTTTTCTCTGATCTAATTGGTTTAGTTTTTTCTGGTGCTGATGTTCTGTTACCAGTTAATAAAGATCTTGATTCTTCTTTGTTTGTTTGGTAAGACTCTTTCTTACTTGCCGAACTTTTATTTTCTTGAACTTGACTAGGGTTTTGAACAGGAATTAGACACTTTGTCAAAAATGAGACTGTGTCTTGGTTAACCTTTGCAATAAATTTTTTAAACAATTCAAAACCTTCAAATTTATAAATAACTAGAGGATCTTTTTGCTCATAAACAGCGCTCTGAACTGATTGTTTTAGATCATCCATCTCTCTTAGATGTTCTTTCCAATTAAAATCAATCATTCCTAGTGCAACAATTTTTTGCATTTCTACTAATATACTTTTACCCTCATCTTCTATTACATCATCTAAATTAATTGATACACCTATTTGCTTAGATCCATCAGTAAATGGAATAAGTACATCCTTGACAACTGCACCTCTTTCTTTTTTTATTTTTTTAATTATTGGCATTGCAGCTGAAATAATACTGCTATTCTTTTTTTCATAATTTTCAATAACCTTTTGATATAATTTTTCTGTTATTGTTGAACTATCACTTTTATAAAATTCCTCATTTGAATAATCACTAAAGTCTAAACCTAGAACAGTTAATACATTTAATCTAAAATCATCGTAGTTTTCAGAATCTTTAGTGGTTAACACAATATCTTCACATGTATCATAAAGCATGTTAAGTATATCTACATCAAGTCTTTCACCGTTTATGGCATTTCTTCTTTTTTTGTAAATCACTTCCCTTTGAGAATTCATTACATTATCATATTCCAATAATCTTTTTCTTATTGCAAAGTTATTTTCTTCAACCTTCTTTTGAGCTCTCTCAATCGATTTAGTTATCATGCTATGTTGAATTACTTCATCTTCATCCATATTCATTCTGTCCATAACTTTTATCATTCTGTCAGATCCAAAAAGTCTCATGAGGTTATCTTCAAGAGAAACAAAAAATTGAGATGATCCTACATCTCCTTGTCTACCTGACCTACCTCTTAACTGTCTATCTACTCTTCTTGATTCATGTCTTTCTGTTCCAACTATTGCTAATCCACCACTTTCTCTAGATTCTTCGGTTAATTTAATATCAGTACCTCTACCTGCCATATTAGTTGCTATTGTTACAGTTCCAGGCTTACCCGCTTCAGCTACTATATCGGCTTCTTTCGCATGTTGTTTTGCATTTAAAACTTGATGTTTAATTTTTTTCATATTAAGCATTCTACTTAATAATTCTGAAATTTCAACAGAAGTAGTACCGACTAAAATTGGTCTTCCATTGTTTCTAAGTTCTTCAATTTCATCAATAACTGCATTGAATTTTCCTTTTAATGTTTTGTAGACTTTGTCTTCCATGTCAGATCTAGAAATCTCTCTATTTGTTGGAATAACAACACAATCAAGTTTATATATTTCCCAAAATTCTCCAGCCTCGGTCTCAGCAGTACCCGTCATTCCTGATAACTTATTATACATTCTAAAGTAATTTTGTAACGTAATCGTAGCATAGGTTTGAGAGGCATCTTCAATCTTTACATTTTCTTTTGCTTCTATTGCTTGATGAAGACCATCAGAATATCTTCTTCCCTCCATTATTCTACCTGTTTGTTCATCAACAATTTTAACTTTAGAATCAATTACAACGTATTCTTGATCTTTCTCAAACATGGAGTATGCTTTAAGTAGTTGATTAATTGTATGTATTCTCTTTGTTTTAATACTATAATCTTGAATTATTTTTTCCTTTTCTTTTGCTATCTCATCAATTGGTTTATCAGAGTTCTCAAGTTTATTTATGTCTACTCCAATGTCTGGAACAATAAAAAAGTTATTATCATCACCTGAGCTAGTAATATTATCAATTCCTTTTTCAGTAAGTTGAATGCTGTTGCTTTTTTCTTCAATAGTAAAATAAAGAGGTTCGTCAGCTTCTGGCATCAATTTTGAATTATCTTGAAGGTAATAGTTTTCAGTTTTTTGCATTATAGCCTTAGTACCTATCTCGCTTAAATATTTTATGAGAGGCTTATATTTTGGTAATCCTCTATGTGCTCTAAATAATGATAATCCACCTTCATCTTCCTTGCCTTCTGATATTAATTTTTTTGCCTCAGCTAAATATTGTGTTACAAGTTTTTTTTGTAAATCAAATAATTTTTGAATTCTAGGTTTAAGTTCAAAAAACTCATGATCATCACCTCTTGGGACTGGTCCAGAAATAATTAATGGAGTTCTCGCCTCATCGATTAGGACTGAGTCTACCTCATCTACCATGGCAAAATTATGTTCTCTTTGAACTAATTCACCTTTCTCTCTAACCATATTATCTCTTAAGTAATCAAATCCAAATTCATTATTCGTTCCATATGTAATATCTGCATTGTAAGCATTTATCCTATCTTTTGAATTAGACTCATGTTTATCTATGCAGTCAACTCTTAGTCCGTGAAATTCGAATATTGGAGCATTCCATTCAGCATCTCTTTTTGCTAAGTAGTCATTTACTGTCACTATATGGACACCTCTTTCTGATAGAGCGTTTAAATAAGCTGGAAGTGTTGCAACCAATGTTTTCCCTTCACCCGTAGCCATTTCTGAAATTTTTCCTTGATGTAAAACAATCCCTCCGATTAATTGAACATCGTAGTGAATCATATTCCATTTTATATCAACTCCTGCAGCAGACCACTCATTATACCAAACAGCTTTAGATCCATCAATTTCAATATTATCTTTCTTACTTGCTAATTCTCTATCGAAGTCTGAAGCGGTAACTTCCAAACTTTCATTTTCAGTAAATCTTCTTGCTGTTTCCTTTACAACTGCAAATGCTTCTGGTAAAAGTTCATTAAGAGTTTTTTCAATAATCTCTTTTTGCGATTCCTTAAGGGAATCTATTTCATTTAGAATATTTTCTTTTTCAGACAATGAACCATCTGATTTTTTATATTTTTCTCTTAGGCTATCAATTACTTGATTAGAATCATTAAGGTTATTTTGAATTATTTCTTTAAACTCAAAAGTCTTATTTCTTAACTCATCATCTGATATGTTTTTAAGTTTATCAAATTCTATATTGATATCATCAACTAAAGGATAGAGATCCTTTAGATCTTTATCAGATTTTGAACCTAAAATTTTTTTTATGAAGCCAAACATAGTATTTACACAAATTTAACAATTGATAATCAGATATATTTAAATCGTTTATTATAATTGCGAAATTATGAAAAAATATCTACTTATTTTATTTGTTAGTGCAGGCTGTAATTTCTCAAATATTGATTATACAAAAATAAATATAATTACCTCTTTAGTACAGACCGAAAAAGTTGAAAGAGATATTGACGATCCAGCAATTTGGTACAACAAAACTAACCCTTCAGAAAGTTTAATTATTGGTACTCAAAAAGATGAAAATGGGGCTTTGGTTGTATATGGGTTAGATGGAAAGATTGATAAAAATAAAACTATATATAATTTATCAAGACCTAATAATGTTGACGTCATTTACAATGTTAATTTCGGTGATGATACAATTGATATAGTAGTCACTACAGAAAGATTTAAAAATAATTTAAGAATTTTTTCATTACCAGATATGCGAGAACTTGACGGTGGAGGACTTAGAGTTTTTGAAAATGAAAAAAATCCAGAACCTATGGGAGTTGCATTATGGAAGGATGATGAAGGTAATGCTCATGCAATTATTGGAAAAAAAACTGGAAAATCAGGTGAATATATAAACCAATACAAATTAAATTTTGATGAAGGTAAATTCAGATTAATTTATCAGAGAAGTTTTGGTGAATTTTCTGGGAAAAATGAAATTGAAGCGATAGCTGTAGATAAGAAAAAGAATATAATTTATTATTCTGATGAAGGTTTTGGCGTTAGAGCATATTACGCTAATCCACTTTTAGGAAATCAAGAAATAATAACATTTGCTAAAAATTTTGTGGGGGATCAAGAAGGTATCAGTGTTATTTATAAGGATGGAAAGAATTTTGTTGTTGTCTCTGACCAACAAGAAGTAAATCAATTTAGAATTTTCTCTCCTGAAGATGACTACAAAGAGATAGGTAATTTCTATGTTAACTGCATTGATTCAGATGGATCTGAATTTCATCCTGGTCCATTTCCTGAACCATTTCAAGATGGATTATTTGTGGCGATGAGTGATGATTTATCTTTTCATTATTACTCATGGGCTCAGATTAAGGGTGAATTTCAATAAAATAAAATTTAGACCAAGAAAATTTTAAAAATTTAAAAATAGACTATATTTGCACACCTAAAAAATAACAATGGCAATAGCTGATATTAATTTAAGTAAGGAGAATAAAGAACTAAGCAAGAGCTTTCCTGATTTTAGTGCTGGCGATACTATTAATGTCCATGTTAAAATTAGAGAAGGTAATAAAGAAAGAATACAGCAGTTTCAAGGTACAGTACTACAAAGAAAAAATGTAGGTTCAAACGGAGAAACTTTTACTGTTAGAAAAATTTCAGATTCAATTGCTGTAGAAAAAATTATGCCAATATTTTCTCCTAATATTGAAAAAATTGAAGTTCTTAGAAGAGGGAAGGTAAGAAGAGCTAGAATTTTCTATTTAAGAAAAAGAAAAGGTAAGAGCGCTAAGATCAAAGAAAAAATTTAATTTTAAACCTATCAATTTGATAGGTTTTTTTATGCAAATTAAATACTATAAATATCAATCCTCCGGAAATAGCTTTGTGTTAATAGATAACCTAAATGTAAAGCCGCTTTCTAATCAAGTTATATCAAAAATTATATCAACTAATGAAGTAAGGGACTCTGATGGTCTTCTCTTATTATATCCATCTGAAAAATTTGATTTTAAGTTAATCTTTTTTAATCCTGATGGTTCAAAAAGCTTTTGTGGGAATGGGAGTATCTGTTCAGTGCATTATCTAAAATCAAAAAAAATAATTAAAAATAAGTGTTCCTTCCAATCATATGGAAAAAAATATAATGCAATAATAGATCCAGAAATAAAAATAAAAATGGTTGATATATCAAAGATAAAAAAAATCAATAACGGTTATTTTGTTAATTCTGGAGCCCCTCATTATGTTGAATTCGTTGATGACTTAAATAAAGTTGATATTATACAAGAAGTAACTAAAATAAAATCTTCTGAGTTTTATGACAACTTACCTTGTAACATAAATTTTATTCAAAAAGAAAATAATTTAATCTATATAAGAACATTTGAGAAAGGTGTTGAGAGAGAAACTTTAAGTTGTGGTACAGGAGCTGTTGCTTCTTCCGTTGTGTGTTCAAAGATATTTGAAGATAATTTTCCTTTGATAAAAGCAAGAGGTGGAGATCTTCGTGTTAATTATAAAAAAAAGAGGGATTTATTTTATGATATAACCCTTTCATCTAATCCTTTGATGGAATATAATTCATACTTAAAAATAATATCTTCTTAATATTAGCTTAATATCACAATTATAAGTTTGTCAAAATTTTATAATTATGAGATATATATTTATTCTTTTATTTAGCTTTATTTCTTCTGTGATTTATGCTCAAAATGGTGCAGTTGTTGGAAAAATCACGGACAGTGATAATGGACTTCCCTTACCAGGTGCAAATATTATTTTAAAGGGTACTGATTATGGTACTATTTCTGATGTTAGTGGAAATTTTGTTTTACCTAATGTTATACCAAGTGATTATACCTTAATTATAACCTATATTGGTTATTCAGATATCGAAAAAGAAATTTCAGTTCAAGGTTCCTCTAATACCGAGGTTGATATTGCTTTAGAGTCAGGTGTTTTAGTTGGGGACGAGATAATTATTATAGGAAATAATTTACAAGGTCAGGCTAGAGCTATAAATGAACAAAAGAATAATGTAAATATTAC
>CEVH01057814.1_pt1 | contig 14572 bp, 19 predicted proteins | sample 356521 | NCBI WGS metagenome assembly CEVH01 (sample SAMEA2623446, study PRJEB7988) | marine metagenome | isolation source: saline water (ENVO:00002010), including
TTGTTAGGACTTAAATGGAATAGTGAAACTTATAGTTATATAAAGGAGGAGAAATGATTGATGTATCACAAGCAACACTAGATGTTATTGAAGCTATTAGAAGAAAGAGACCTGTAAAATTTACTTACATGGAACGTGAAAGAATAATAACTCCGACTGGTTTTTATGGAGACTTTTATGGTTTTGAAGGAACATTTGCAGGAGAGAATGACCAAACAGAATACAGAAAGTTTTCATTTGACAAAGTAGAAGATTGGGAAGGAGTAGTATTACCATACAAAGTCTTTGTCGAAGTTAATATGTATGGATATCCCACAGATGATGAGGTTAGAGATTATCTTGAGCCGATAGCAGATGGGATGGAACCGTTAGTCTATACAGTTAAACCAACAACAGAACTATGAACATATTTTATTTTAATGAATGTCCGATCAAATCAGCAGAAGATCAACCTGATAAGATGCTAGTGAAGATGCCATTGGAAACAGCACAGATGTTATGCACAGCTCATAGAGAGCTTGATGGTGACGAGTATGCTGATGCTAATGGTTTATATAAACGAGCATATTGGAATCACCCATGTACTATATGGGCTAGAGAAGCTAGTGGTAACTACGAGTGGTTATATCAACACTTCCTTGCTCTAGCCTTTGAGTACACATATAGGTATGGTAAGCAACACGCAAGCTATGTCAAGTTACACAAAGCATTAGCTAAATGCCCTGACAATATAACACAAGGTAAAATGACTAAGCTTGCACAAGCTATGCCTGATGAATACAAACATCCGGACCCTATCGTTGCTTACAGAACTTATGTGGTCAATGAAAAGCATTACGCTAAGTGGGAGAAAGGTAGAGCTAAACCTAAATGGTGGTCACATGACAGAGTATGATGTTCGTAAGTTGTATGAACAACAGCAGGAACATGATAGAATAACTGCTCTCCATGCTAATCATGGAGTATTGACAGTTCACTACGCAGATGGTACATTAGAGGTTTACAAGAAAAGAAAGTTCTTGAAAGGCTTAAAAAAAATAAGGAGTAGAAATGAGAGAGTTTTATAGGCTTACAAAATCTGAGTACGAAGAGTGGAATAACTTTTGCACAGATAACTACAAAGAAATATACGAGAACAAGGATGGACATATGGTACATTATATGCCTACATCTGATAGCTTTCATGTGTACATAGATGCAAATGAACAATCAGGTATGCAAAACTTTTTAGAAAAATTACTTGCATACGAAAATTAAACATGGTAGAATGGGTACAAACACAATGAGTAACCAATGTATAAAGCCCTCTATCTCCAATAAAAGAAAGTTGGTTCGATATAATGGGACTTCGGGAGTAGTTCGCTCAAAACTCTCACAGTTTTTAAAGAATTTAATTAGCAATAAAAGGAGGTAAATTATATGGCTATATTAAATGGCATTGCCAAATGGGCAAGCATCACGACTCCAAACACAAAGTTTGAGCCAGTCTATACTCTTGATCTTATTGTAGAGCAAGATGTTGCAGACGACTTTGCATCTAGGGGTCATAAAATAAAACAGCACGATGAAGGTCCTGCTGTCGTGATCAAGAGGAAAGTGAATGGTCCTAATGGAATGATTAGACCTGCACCTAGATTACTTGACAACGATAAGCAAGAAGTTAATCTTGCTGTCGGTAATGGCTCGAAGGTACGTGTTCAATATAACGAGTACAGTGGTGAAGGTAAGTATGGTCCTTACACCGGATTGGATTTACAAGCTGTACAAGTGATTGATCTTGTGCCTTACAAGAACGGTGATGGTGATGAGTTTTTCACCGATGGTGAGGAGTTTTAATTATGAATGACCAAGTTATGAATGATGAAAAACCTTTTATTACTATTGATGATGTACAGATTAACGTAGAGGACTTACCTGAAGAAGGTCAAGGTATCTTCGGTAGACTGCAACGATTGAATCAGAAGAAAGTAAATCTTACATTGGACTTAGAAGAAGTTCAGGCAGGGATTAACTTTTTCTCTAACCGAATCGTTGAGATCGTTAATGGTGATGTTCCGTCAGAAGAAGAACCAAAAGATTCTGACGATTCTTAAATACGTGGCTAGGCTTTTCGGAGTCTAGCCATTTTTACAAGGAGATAGAATGGAAAGCGTACAAAGTAAATTTGTCAAACATAAATTACCCTGTCCTAAATGTGGAGGTTCGGACCCTGTATCTTTGAATGAAGATGGTTCAGCACATTGCTTTAGTTGTAATACACATTTTTCCAATTATGATAATGCAGAGGAGGGTAAGATTGTGGACATAGACAATAAACCTAAAAATACTTTTTTAGATTCTTATACTGGTGTCTTCGGACCGTTGAATGATAGGAACATTTCTGAGGAAACAGCTCGGAAGTTTGGAGTTCGTAGAGTCAACAATCCAGATGGTAGTATTAAAGAACACATCTACCCATACTTTAATGGTAATGAAGTAGTTGGTACTAAGACAAGGTACATATCTAATAAAGGCTTCATCACGTCAGGTACATATGAAGGTACAGGATTGTTTGGTGAGCAACTGTTTAGAAATACTGGAGGTAAGTATCTAACTATTACAGAGGGTGAATGTGATGCAATGGCAGCTTATGAATTGATGCAATCTAAGTGGGCTTGTGTATCTTTAAAACGTGGAGCAGCAGGTGCTGTCAAAGATATACGGGAAAGCATAGAGTTTGTAGAATCATTTGATAATGTTGTGCTTTGCTTTGATAATGATAAAGCAGGACGGGAAGCCGCAAGGAATGTAGCTCGTATTTTAAAACCCGGAAAGGCTAAGATCATGACGTTCCCTAACGGATATAAAGATGCGAATGATATGTTGAGACAGAAGAAGTTTCAAGATTTCATGTCTTCATGGTGGGAAGCTAAGACATATACTCCCTCAGGTATTATGGAGTTATCTTCTAAGAAGAGTGACTGGCTACATCGAGAAGAAAAAGAAAGCATTGCTTATCCTTGGGAAGGACTAAACAAAAAACTATATGGTCTTCGAAAAGGAGAGCTAGTTACTCTGACTGGTGGTACAGGACTTGGTAAGTCTAGTGTGACTCGTGAGCTTGAACATTGGCTCATCAAACATACAGATGATAACGTAGGTATTGTAGCTCTTGAAGAGAACTGGTTACGTACTGCTGATGGTATCATATCTATTGAAGCAAACGATAGAATATACTTAACAGAAAAACGTAAGAACTATTCCGAAGAAGACTTGGTAAAGTTATTTGATAAAGTCATACCGGAAGGTCGAGTGTTTATCCATGCTCACTTAGGAGCAACCGATATTGAAGAAATATTTTCTAAGCTTAGATATATTATCGTAGGTTGTGAATGTAAGTGGGTGGTGGTAGATCACTTACACATGTTGGTCAACGTATTATCCGAAGGTGATGAACGCAGAGGAATTGATATGTTGATGAACAGATTACGTAGTCTTGTCGAAGAAACAGGAGTAGGTATGATATTGGTATCTCATTTACGTAGAGCTAGTGGTGATCGAGGACATGAGAATGGTGTAGAGGTTTCTCTCAGCCACCTCAAAGGTTCTCAAGGTATAGCTCAACTATCTGACTGTGTGATTGCTCTTGAAAGAAATCAACAAGCTGAAGATGAAGATGAAGCTAATACTACGAAAGTTCGTGTACTTAAATCTAGGTATACAGGGGATACTGGATTAGCTTGTAGCTTGCGTTATAACAGTGAGACTGGTAGACTATTCGAAGTAACCGAGGAGGAGACATTTGATTATGAACAATTCTAAAGTAATATTTGATATCGAAGGTAATGGTTTACAGCCTACCGTTATACATTGTCTAGTTGCAAAAGAGTTAGATGGTAAAATTTATAAGTATGGTCCAGATAAAATTGAAGAAGGTATCGCATTCTTGAATGAAGCTGATACTCTAATTGGACACAACATACTGAGTTATGATATACCAGTAATTCAAAAGCTATATGGTGTTGATCTATCTGATAAAGATATTGAAGATACTTTAGTAATGTCTCGTCTGTTTAATCCTATCAGAGAAAATGGACACAGTTTAAAGACATGGGGTTATCGTGTTAACTTCTTTAAACAAGAACAACCCGAAGACTTTGAGGTCTTTACTCCGGAAATGTTGGAGTACTGTTGTCATGATGTAAGACTAAATGAGTTAGTCTATCATGCACTTCTAAAAGAACAACAAGGATTTAGTGAAGAGTCTGTAGCTTTAGAACATAAAGTAGCTAAAGTTATGATTGATCAAGAGAACAATGGATTTAAGTTTGACGAAAAGCAAGCAACTCTATTGTTAGCTGAACTTAAAACTAGAATGAATGAAGTTACAGATGAAGTGCAGAAAACATTTAAACCAAGGATGGTTGATATCAAACGAGTCATACCGAAACTGAAGAAGGATGGTGAGTTATCTAAGTCTGGACTCAGAGCTGATGAATATGAAAGATGTATATCAACTGGAAACTATGAACCATTTATGCGACAAGAGTTGCAAGAGTTTAATCTTGGTTCTCGGAAACAAATCGGTGAGTATCTAATTGATTTTGGATGGAAGCCTGAACGGTTCACACCTACTGGTCAGCCTATTGTAGATGAAGGTACTCTTAAAAAGATTGAACACATCAGAGAAGCCAAGCTGATTGCTGACTTCTTGTTGTATCAAAAACGTATAGCTCAAGTTCAGTCATGGCTTGATGCAGTAGAGGAAGATGGTAGAGTTCATGGGTCAGTAATACCTAACGGTACAATCACTGGTCGTATGTCTCACAACCATCCAAACGTGGCTCAAGTGCCTTCAATCAGCAGTCCTTATGGTCAAGAATGTAGAGCCTGTTGGACTGTTGATGAAGGTAATGTTTTACTAGGAGTTGATGCTTCAGGATTAGAACTGAGGATGTTAGCTCATTATATGAATGACGAGGAGTATGTAAATGAAGTTGTCAACGGAGACATTCACACAACTAATCAACAACTTGCAGGACTTGAATCAAGAGATCAGGCTAAGACATTCATCTATGCACTCGTGTACGGAGCAGGAGATGAAAAGATTGGCAAAATCAGTGGAGGAACTAGAAAGCATGGCTCTCAACTTAGAAAGCGTTTCCTCGATAATCTACCTGCACTTAAAAAACTTAAGGATAGAGTGCAACAGGCTTCTAGACGAGGATACCTCAAAGGATTAGATGGTCGTAAAATTTATGTTAGAAGTGAACATGCAGCATTAAATACTTTACTGCAAGGTGGTGGTGCTATTGTAATGAAGAAAGGTCTAGTATTATTAGAGGACCTATTACAACTAAATGCTATCTCTTATAAGTTTGTAGCTAACATACATGATGAATGGCAGATAGAAGTACCGGAGGACGTTGCTAATTTTGTTGGAGAACGAGCAGTTGAAAGTTTAATTAAAGCCGGACAGCATTTTAAGATGCGTTGTCCTTTAGATGGTGAATATAAAATAGGAGGTGATTGGAGTGAAACACACTAACGATTTAAGTAGAAAAGGTGATCTAGCTGAATATTATGCAGTCACTTGGTTATGGGATAATGGATATGAAGTCTTTCAGAACTCAGGATGTACTGGTCCAATCGATATGATTGCAATGAAGGATGGAAATACCACTTTTGTAGATGTAAAGACTATGCAGAAAGATAAAGATGGTCCAAACTACAGAGGTAAAATGGGTAGGACAGATGAGCAAAAAGAATTAAATGTAAAGTTTTTATTATTTAATCCTGAAACTCGTAAATTAAGGTGGTCAAAACATAGGGAGAATACAAGTGACTAAAAAGAAAAAGCTTGATACAGTAGTTCAAGATATCTACGATACAGTAGCTATACTAGGACGTGGTGAACCATTAGAGGTTACGGAAGAACAGTTAGATCAATATGCAGAGTTTATGAAAGAAGCTCTCAAAGATTGGCTAACTCCTCGTGCAAATAAAAAACCTACTTTAAGAATGTCAAACGTAGGTAAACCATCAAGACAATTATGGTACGATCTTAAATCTGATAGAGAACCTATCGGTATTAAACCTGAAACCATGATTAAGTTTTTATATGGTCACATACTTGAAAGAGTTGTATTGTTCTTAACAGAACTTGCCGGACATGAAGTTACCGATGAGCAGAAAGAAGTTAAGGTTAGTGGTGTGCTTGGTCATATGGATTGTAAAATAGATGGTGAAGTTGTAGATATTAAATCTGCATCCGGTTATGCCTTTCAAAAGTTTAAGAATGGAACACTAGCAGATGATGACCCGTTCGGTTACATGTCTCAGATAGCAGGATACGAACATTCAGAGGGTACAGATCAAGGAGGTTTCCTAGCAATCAATAAAGAAAATGGAGAATTAGCTTTATTTAGACCACAAGAACTTGACAAACCGAATATAAAAGCTAAAATAAAAAAGATCAAGTCTCAATTAAAAGCTGAGACTCCTCCCGATAGATGTTACACACCTATTCCAGATGGAGCTTCCGGTAACATGAAGCTTCCTAGAATGTGTACATATTGTCCTCATAAGTTTGAATGCCACAAAGATGCAAATGATGGTAAAGGATTACGTGTGTTTGAATATTCTAAAGGTTTAAACTATCTAACCAAGATTGTTAGAGAACCGAAAGTCAACGAGATAACTCACAAGATGGTGAAATAAATATGAATTATAAATTTAACGAAGAAAATACTATACAACAGATCAAACGATATATAGATCAAACATACGACAGGCATTATGCAAATGGTAAGTACCAAGCAACTGATATGATTATAGATGCAGGACATGGAGAAGGTTTTTGCATAGGTAATATTATGAAGTATGCCATGCGTTATGGTAAAAAGAATGGAAAGAATCAAGGAGATTTGCTAAAGATTATACATTATGCTATAATAGCCATTCACTTGGGAGACATGGAAGATGATTAAAGAATATTTAGGTATTCAAATAGATTACAGTAAGGATAAAAAACTAGACAAGTTTAGTATTGATACTCTTCAGGACCGATATTTTTGGGATGGAGAAACAAGTCCACAAGAAGCTTTTGCAAGAGCTGCAGTTTTTGGAGCTACGTATAAAGGTCATATAAATTTTAATTTAGCACAGAGGTTATATAATTATGCATCCGATCATTGGTTTATGTTTAGTACTCCTATACTTAGCAACGGGGGAACAACTCGTGGCTTACCTATTAGCTGCTTTCTCAATTACGTACCTGATTCGAGGGTTGGTTTATCTGATCACTATGATGAAAACATATGGCTCGCAAGTTCAGGTGGAGGTATCGGTGGATATTGGGGAGATGTTAGGAGTGATGGGGTGTCAACTGGCAACGGTTCTCGTTCTACTGGATCAATCCCGTTTATGCATGTCGTAGACTCTCAAATGCTTGCCTTCAATCAAGGCACTACAAGACGAGGAAGTTATGCAGCTTACTCTGATATATCTCATCCGGAGATCGAAGAGTTTATTAATATGCGTAAATCATCAGGTGGTGATATCAATAGAAAGAATCTTAACTTACACAACGCAGTCAACATAACTAATGAATTCTTAGAAGCTGTTAAGAATGATGATGAATGGAGATTGATAGACCCTAAGACTAATGAGCCTACGAAAGTTATCAGTGCTAGAGAATTATGGATGCGACTATTAGAAGCTCGTGCCGAAACTGGAGAGCCTTATCTTATCAATATTGATACGTGCAACGAAACTCTGCCCAAACAACAAAAAGAATTAGGATTAAAAATTAATCAAAGTAATTTATGTTCTGAGATTACACTGCCTACCAACGAAGAACGAACTGCTGTTTGTTGTCTTTCAAGTGTAAACTTAGAATATTATGATAAATGGAAAAACAATCCGGAGTTCATAAATGATTTAATAACAATGCTCGATAATGTATTAGAACATTTTATTAGTGATATTGTATACACAGAAAAGCTTGGTGGTTACACTGCAAATTTTAAGAGGTTTAAAAGTTATGTTAAAGAAGGTAAAGAAGGTTTGGTCAAGGCTGCATACTCAGCATACAGAGAACGCTCAGTTGGATTGGGTGCAATGGGATTTCACGCCTACCTCCAGAGTAAAGGATTATCTTTTCAAGGTCTACAACAAACTGGAATTAACAATGCAATATTTAAACATATCAAAACCAAAGCTATACAAGCTACTGAACTACTTGCTGAAGAACGGGGTGAAGCTCCTGATATACATGGTAGCAATAAGCGTAACTCTCATCTCTTGGCTGTTGCTCCTAATGCCAGTAGTAGTATTATATGTGGTGGCACTTCCCCTAGCATTGAACCATATCGTGCTAACGTATATACGCACAAAACTTTATCGGGTAACTACAAAGTTAAAAATAAATTTTTAGAAAAGCTTCTTAAAAAGAAAGGACTAAGTGCCGAAGAAAGAGAAAAGGTTTGGAAAGATATTTCAAATGAAAGAGGTTCTATACAAAATATTAAAATATTTAAAAAAGAAGAAAAAGAAATATTTAAAACAGCAGATGAGATAAATCAATTACATTTAGTAGAACATGCAAAGATAAGACAAGAGTATATTTGTCAAAGTCAAAGTGTTAATCTGTTTTTTGTACCACCAAAGGCTACAGAGTCTCAAGAAGTACATGATGAGTTTTTACAATACTTAAATGATGTACATTGGTATGCTATGCATAATTTAAAATCACTGTACTATCTAAGATCAGATGCAGCTAAGTCTGCTGAGAATGTTAACATGAAAATACAAAGAATAAACTTAGAGGACACAGAATGTATAAGCTGTGAAGGATAACAATATGGAAGATAAATATAACACTATGTACGAAGATAGATTTGATGCTTTACAAAAGAAGTATGAAGCTGAAATAGCTATTGCTAAATCAGAATTGAAAACTTATTTTGAGCTAGGAATGGGAGTAGCTGAACATCCACATATAATCGAGTCAATGGATTTATTAATGGACAAGATGGCTACAGCACAAGAGAAACTGGATTTATTACTTAAGGAGTTTTAAATGGCAGACGATACCTTTCGTCAGTTTTGTACTCGAATGTGGTTAGATTACTGTGATGAAAATTCATCCTTTGGTTCGACTATATTAAGTCAAGACGAGTATATAAAAGAATATAATCAATGGCTACTACAGCAATATGCTAGTCATAAAAATGGAGAATAAATGAGCTTATTAGGAACACAAAATTATTTTAAACCATTCGAGCATCCTTGGATGTTTGACTATTGGGATTTACAACAACAGATGCATTGGATACCAAACGATGTACCACTAAACACAGATGTAAAAGACTGGAACAATCACCTGTCAGATGAAGAACGCAATCTAGTTAAACAAATCTTTAGATTGTTTACACAGTCAGATGTAGATGTTGGTTCAGCTTACATCCATAAATACATGAAGTTGTTTCGTAAACCCGAAGCACAGTTGATGATGTCAGCTTTTGCAAATATGGAAGGCATACATCAGGTAGCTTATAGTCAACTATTAGAAACTATTGGTATGCCTGACAAAGAGTACAAAGCATTTGCAGAGTACGAAGAAATGGCTAACAAACATGAATACCTTTTAGACTTCAAACCTACAAGAAACAACAAAAGAGAAATAGCTAAAGCTTTGGCAGTCTATTCTGCTTTTACAGAAGGATTGCAGTTGTTTAGTAGCTTTGCAATCTTGTTAAACTTTCCTAGATATGGTAAGATGAAAGGTATGGGTCAGATTGTAACGTACTCTATACGTGATGAGTCTTTACACGTTGAAGCTATGACTAAACTATTTAGAGAGTTTGTCAAAGAAAATCCGGACATCTGGAAAGATGATCTAAAGAAAGAATTGTATGATATCTGCAGAAAGATGGTAGAATTAGAAGATAAGTTTCTTGATTTAGTTTTTGAAATGGGAAACCTTGAAGGCTTGACTAAAGATGAAATGTATGCATATAATAGATACATAGCAGATAGAAGATTGTTACAGCTTGGTCTAAAACCAAACTTTAAACAGAAGGACAATCCGTTAGAATGGATTGATGAAGTAATCGGTGTTGAACATCAAAACTTTTTTGAAGGTAAAGCAACATCATATATGAAAGCAGGGCTGCGAGGAGATCATGGTAAAATAACATTTGCAGGATTAGAAGGATGAAAACAAAACGCAAAGAAGCGAGGTTATTAAGTTATACTCTACTGTATGATAAATCAGGTAAACTTGTCACAGAACGTGTCAGTACTGATGTAGAAAAACTAAAACCTTTTTTCACGGATGAAGAATTTTATACTTTAAAAACTACGTTGCGTAAAGCAACCACAGAATTAGATAAAATACACAATCAAATAGAAGCAGATTTACACTGCAGAATACAATAGGAGAAAAATATGGACTGGTTTGAAAATAAAACTACACAATTAATAGCTTTAGTTAGTATTGTCGGAACTCTTGCAGGGTTTGGATATACTGGTGCTACTTATGTGAACAGACTTGAAAATCTTGAAGCACAGATAGGTGGGATTGGAGATACCGAGACAGCTCAACAAGCTATTGAAGAAAGGTTTGCATCAATAGAAACATCTGTTGACTATATCAATAAGAGTATTGATGAAGGTATAAACCCATCTTTAAAAACTATTGCTGAATCAGTAAACGGTGATCGTCAAGATATCGTTGCTTTAGAAGCTGAAGTAAGATTCATGCAAGATGAGATTGATAAGATATTAGCAGATAATAAAAATCCTTTAGCAAACTAAAGATTAGGTTGTAGGTTTTGTAATTCTGTTAGTCTATTCAAGCTAACAGTAGCTAACCCTGAGAAAGCTTGAGTATTATCATTGATCATTGCATCAGTATAAATAGCTCGTGGTTCATACCATGTTTCTTGCTGCGGAATACTTAAATCTCGATAAGCATCAAAGCCTACAACGTATCCTAAATAAGCTACAAGAGTTGACTCGTCAGAGTATTGTCCAGTTTCTTGCTGTTCTACTTCTGCTTGGTCCTGTTGCTCTTGAATATTTTGAGATACAATTTGATCAGCAATTTGATCAGCTTCACTAGCTGTCATAACTCCTGAGATAGCTGTATCAATTTCACCTTGCATATCTTGCACTTGTACATCTACCATTGCAACTTGTGGAGTACCATCTAAGTCAGGCATCATATTAATAGTTACACTACCTGAAGAGGTATTTACGTCTGAACTCATAGCCAAAACTTGTTGGTTTTGTACTGATGCTGAGACAACTTGATCAGATATGCTTGGAGAGCTTGTTGTACTTATCCCACCGGTAGATGAAATAGAGGACCCTGAAGACCCACTTACACTAGATGTAACTGCAGATACTCCTGAACTTCTATTCGTTCCACCAGAGCCACGTATGGAGCTAGAAACACTATTCCTAGCAGTCTGTATAGTATTAGCTACAACAGCTAATGCTGACATTCTTACTGAGCTTTTTTGCTCGGTGCTTTCTTCGCTCTCTTCTTCGTTGATTTCTTCGGCTTCGGCAAGAAGTTCTTCACGACTTTCTGTAGTCTCGAAGACTTCATCAGCTTCTTGAACTTCTTCCAGTTCTTCTTCAAACCACTCTTCAATTTCTTCCAACGCTTCAACAAGTTCTTCTTCATCTGTTTCATCATTTCTAAGTTCATCTTCTAATTCCTCTCTTATAATTTCAAATTCAAATACGTCTAATAGTTCAGTTGTATGTGCAAATATTACAGGCTCATCAAGTCTTTCAAAGCTTACTATATATTCTTCTTCAATGACTGGTAGAGCTTCATACGATTCTTCTACAAATATTTCTTCAAAGTATACTTCCTCTTCATAGGGTTCGTCAAACATAACAACAAAGACTTCTTCTTCGTATTGAGGTTCAACAAATACATAATCATCTACCGGTTCTTCATACCATTCTTCTTCAAATAAAATCTCTTCGTAGTATTCTTCTTCCTCATAACCATAATCAAACTCATCTTCTACATAGTAAGCTATGGATTGTTCTTGTTGATAACCGGCACAGAACGGAGCATACTGAGGGTCTTCTGCACATTGTTGGTCGTCATAAGCTTCCCAATAATTAGGACAGCTAGTGTCATACAACGAGTCTATGTCACATTGTTGAGCTAAGTAAGCTGCTGCATAGCCTGAACAACTGCTATTGTTTAATGGGTTACTGCAGTCTATATAGCCTTCACTATATAAAGAACCTCCATTCTCTAAGTTCGTGTTCTTATCCGATGCATTCCAATCATAGTTGTAACAAGTAGCTGTGTTTGTTGTGCCTGTGTTACATTCATCATGGAAATAATACGTATACAGTTGAGAAGAACTTCCTTGTTCTCCTATCAAAACATCATGCTGTATTATATCTAGTGCACCATACCTAAACTCATAGGTGTTGTTGGTCCACAATATGACTTCAAAGCTGTTGTCAGTATTATTTCTATTATATTCTTTTAAATTATACCAACCAAAAACTGCTTTGTCTGAAAAGTTCTTAGCAAGCATTTTAGATTGATTGTCTCTTATCAAGTCTGTCCAAAAAGGAAACAACGTATAATTGTATTGAGGTAAAGGATCCGGAGTGTAATCACCACAATAGTTATTGTAATTAACATTGCCTGTACCTAAACCAAAATGCAAACAACCATTCGTTGCCATACGAGCCGATGTATAGTCGTTTTCGTAAAACTTAAACGTAAAGTCTAGATTAAATGCTGCAGATAACTGGTCGTCACCTGAGTTAAGATTGGTTGTTCCTGTTTGATTTGTAAGGTCAATCAAAGATTGATTGCCTTCATAGATGTATGTAGAGCTTACGAGTGTACTAAAACACAGTAGACTACTGGCTATAAAATTCTTTAGCACAGGTACGTCCTGATTTCTTTTTACCGTTTGAGTTTCGTTGTGTCTTACAGTGTGCTACGTATTTATCTTTTAACTCTTCGTAGTCTGGTCTGTCGTGTTTATTTTCTTTCCAAGCTTGGGCAGCTTCTTTACCTATCTTACCTTGATAAGGACATGGAGTTCCTGCCATTTCCATAGCACTAAAAACTCTTGGGTCTTGACAAAGGATTGAAACAGAAGCTACTTTCATACCAGTATCATAGAGATACTTAGAAAGCTTTAGACGTTCACAGTTCTCATCACGAACTGCCTTCCCTCCTGACAAACCAAAGACCTGCCCCTGAAAAGCACCTGATACTCCTGTGGTACATAAGTCTTGAGAGTAAGACATGATACTAGGAGCAATAGCAGAAGCCGGAGGAGCTTTAGTTTTAACATTCTGATTTATAGTCTGGGTAGAATTTGATTCGTTAATATTTCTGTTAGTATTATCAGATACGGTATTGTTGTTATTGGTATTAGTATTCGTGTTATCAGTCGTGACATTTGACTCTGAAGTAGACTGATTAACGTTGGTGTTGTTTGTGGTACTTGTCGAGTTTGATGTGTTGACATTGGTATTTGTATTATTTGAAGTACTTGTCGTAGTGTTCGTAACATTTTGATCTACACTTGAATTAACTGTACTGGTAGATGTATTGGTATTGACGTTTGTATTTTGATTTGTAGCAGTAGATGTATTTGTATTTACATTCGTATTACTGTTTGTATTTGTACTGGTATTAGTATTCGTATTAGTATTTGTATTGGTATTAGTATTTGTATTTGTATTCGTGGAAGTATTTGTATTAGTATTGGTATTGGTATTAGTGTTAGTATTCGTATTAGTATTTGTGTTTGTATTTGTATTAGTTGTAGTTGTCGTATTTGTAGTCTCTAAACTATTCTGTTCACAATACTGAGAACCTGCTGTACAGTCTCCAGTTTGATCTGAATATAAAACAGCAGTAAATAATGACACCAATAATGTGCCCAACACTTTTTTCATTCTATCTCCAATTTTAAAGTGCACTTTTCCTGTGAAGCTAACAATAGCGTTCGTTAAAATACTTCTTAAGTTTTAGTAGTGGTTAGAAGAAATAGTAGTATCCCGAAACTACTAAGTATACCCAACCAACAATACATATAACGCAGATACCGTCACTCACTGCTTTCAGTTTATTTACACTCCTTTTTATTAAGTTCATTCCATCTTAGGAATTCTTTGGTTTCATAATCCCAAAACAATCCTTTATAATAATTATCGTCTTGAGAGTCTTCTTCTTCGTCTGCGAGTCCGTACCAATTCCAACGTCCGTCCTCGATAACGTCTTTTAATTTCTTTTTCATTAATCTGATTTATGTGATGCTCCAAAATAAAAGCTAATCACTGCCGATGCCAATCCACCTAGATATCCTAAGACTAGGTTTATCAAGGCTTCTGAATTTTGTTCTGGTGGTTGAAGTGTTACAAGAAAGATATAACCCATAAAACCACCAACTACGGATACACCTACAATACGTGCTGTCCAGTCTTTACTAAAAGCTTTTCTAGCATCTTGTGTATCGCCTACTTCTAACTTGAATACATCTACATCAAGCTCTTTCATCTGTAACTCAAAAGCTTGTTCAGC
>CEVH01039167.1_pt1 | contig 14317 bp, 14 predicted proteins | sample 356521 | NCBI WGS metagenome assembly CEVH01 (sample SAMEA2623446, study PRJEB7988) | marine metagenome | isolation source: saline water (ENVO:00002010), including
GCCGAAAGTTCTGACAATTCTGAAAAAATACTTCCTCGTTCTAGAGAAATTGCTTTAGCCATATTTAAAATATACTTTGTCCTAACTATAGCTTGCGCGTCGTTCTATTTTTTATTCGGAATGAACGTGTTTGACTCAATCGCACATTCAATGACGACTATTGCAACAGGTGGCTTCTCAACTTACACAAATTCTTTTGGTCACTTTGATAGTTTTGAAATTGAATTGGTTGCTATAATATTTATTATAATGGGAAGCATCCCATTTTTATCTTATATAAAATTTATTAAGGGTGATAGATTAATATTTTTTTCTGATAAACAAATTCAAGGTTTTATATTTTTTCTTATTTTATCTATTTTAACAATATTAATTTACTCAATGCTTTATCTAAAAAGTGATTTAGTAACTGCTATCAGAACAACCTTATTTAATGTTACGTCGATTATTTCAGGCACAGGGTATACAACTAATAACTATAGTGGATGGGGTAATTTCGCTGTTTTTTATTTTCTTTTATTGATGTTAGTAGGAGGATGTGCTGGATCAACCACCTGCGGTATAAAAATATTTAGATTTCAAATCATTGGTCAATTCATAAAAAAACAAATTAAAAATATTTTTTATCCTCATGGAGTATTTCCTGTTAAATATAATAAACAGGCAATTGATGAAAAGTTTTTGTCGTCTGTTCTAACTTTTGTTTGTCTTTACATTGGTTTATTTCTCTTATTGTCTTTGCTTTTATCTTTGACTGGTTTAGATTTGATAACATCTATATCAGGTGCTGCAACATCTTTATCAAATGTTGGCCCAGGTCTTGGAGATACAATAGGACCTAGTGAAAATTTTGCATACATATCAAATGTTGCTAAATGGTTTTTAATAGTTGGAATGTTATTAGGAAGGTTGGAATTATTTACAGTTTTAATTCTTTTTCTTCCATCGTTTTGGAAAAACTAATTTAACTTAAGCACCATTCTATAATTGCCTTCTGACAGTGTAATCTATTTTCAGCTTGGTCCCATACTACAGAATTTTTTCCATCTATAACCGAGTCTGTAACCTCATCACCTCTTGCAGCAGGAAGTACATGCATGAACAAACAATCACTTTTAGCAAGTTTAAGAAGCTTATCATTTGTCTGATATTTTTTTAAAATACTCTTTTTTTTCTTTATATTAACTTTATCACCCATTGAAATCCATTTGTCTGTCATAATACAATCAACATCTTTAATCCCCTTTTTTGGGTCATTAAAAACATTAATATTTCCTTTTTGAGATTTAGCCCAACTCATAATCTTTTTTGAAGGCATATAGTTTTTTGGAACACATAAATTTAAAGAAAAATTAAATTGTACTGCTGCCTCAATCGCGGAATTCGATACATTATTTCCATCACCAATCCATGCAATTTTAGCACCTTCAATTGATCCTTTTTTTTCTTCAAAAGTCAAAATATCACTTAGTAGCTGACATGGATGACTGTGATTTGTTAATCCATTAATTAGTGGAACCTGAATTAATTTAGATAACTCTACCAATGTTTTATGCTCAAATGTTCTTAGCATAACAATATCAGAAAAACCCGATATAACCTTGGCTGTGTCATCGATAGTCTCTTCACCTTTACCTAAATGCATATCACTTGAGTTAATCACTATAGTTTGACCACCCAATTGTCTCATAGCTAAATCAAAAGATAATCTTGTTCTAGTTGAAGGTTTCTCAAATATCATCAATAACAATTTGTCAGCTGCATTTGAATTTTGAGATACAGAAACCTTTTTATCTTTTATGTAATTTGACTTAATTCTTTTTGCTTCGTTCACAATATTTTTTAATTCAGTTTTATCGATTTGTGAAAGGTCTAAGAAATGTTTCATTTAAATTCCTTTAAGGATTTGTCAATTATATTAATTGCTTTTTTAATTTCCTCTTTTTTCACAATTAATGGTGGCAATAATCTAATTACGTTATCCGCAGCTTTTACTGCTAATAATTTATTTTTAAACATATGTTCTAAAAATTTATTATTATTAATCGATAACTTTATGCCAACCAATAGTCCCTTGCCTCTTACATCTAATATTTTGTTTTTATATTTGTGTTTTAATTTAACTAATTCATCTTTAAAAAATTGCCCGTTTCTCTCTACATTTTTAAGAAAACCTTTTTTCAAAATAATATCTAAAACTGCATTCCCGACTGACATTGCTAATGGATTTCCTCCAAATGTACTTCCATGTGTACCTGGCTTCATACCTTCAGATGCTTTTTTATTTACTAAGCAAGCTCCTAGAGGAAAACCTCCACCAATACCTTTTGCAATAGGTACTATATCTGGTTTTATCTTTGCATAATCAAAAGCAAATAATTTTCCTGATCTCCCAATCCCACATTGAACTTCATCCAATATTAGAAGTATTTTTTTTTCATCACAAATTTTTCTTAATCCTACTAAACATTCATTCGGAATGACTTTTATTCCTCCCTCTCCTAAAATAGTTTCAACCATTATAGCTGCAGTTTTATTAGTAATTGCTTTGTTCAAAGCTTCATGGTCCCCAAACGGTACTTGATCAAAGCCTTCAACTCTTGGCCCAAATCCCTTTGTATGATCTTTATTGTTAGCTGCAAATAAAGCAGCAAGAGTTCTTCCATGAAAAGCTCCTTTGAATGTTATAATTCTATTTTTTTCGGGCATACCTTTTTCAAAAAAATATTTTCTTGCAATTTTAATACTTGCTTCAGTGGCTTCGGCACCTGAATTAACAAAAACAACAAAATCTGCAAATGAATTCTTGGTTAGTCTTTTGGCTAGTTTTTCTTGCTCAGGTATCTCAAAAGCATTCGAAACATGTATTAATTTTTTTGATTGTTTTTGAATTGCTCTGACCATATGGCTATGGCAATGTCCCAATGAATTAACAGCAATTCCAGATACAAAATCTAAATACTTTTTTCCGTTATGGGCATATAAATATGCTCCCTTACCTTTTTTAAAAGATATTTTTTTTCTGTTGTATGTTCCTAAAATTGCACTCATCTAATATTTAATTTTATAACCGTTTTTAAATAATTTATAACTAATATATACAGCTATTATATTACATACTGTGACAATAATAAGACCGTGCAATACATTGCTGTCTGATGAACCTAGAAACCCATATCTAAATCCATCTATGACATAAAAAAACGGATTAAATTTACTAATTGTTGCAAGTGTTGAATTTAGATTAGCTATAGAAAAAAAAGTACCAGACAAGAAAGATAATGGTATTACTATAAAATTCGTAACAGCAGCTAAATTATCAAATCTATCAGCCCATAACCCAGCAATAAATCCAATGCATGCCAAAAGCAAAGATCCTAGCAATGCGAAAATAAAAATATAGAAAATGCTAAATATTGGCACTTTAATGAATAAAATTGAAACTAATATTGAAAAAAAACCAACTACAAGCCCTCTGGTCGTGCCCCCTAAAAGCATTGCTGAAGTTACCTCTCCGGGGGACAAGGGTGGATATAGAAAATCTACAATATTCCCTTGAACCTTGGAAATAATCAATGATGACGAGGTATTTGCAAAAGCATTTTGAATGATTTGCATTGCTATTAATCCTGGTACCAAAAAAGTTGTAAAAACATGTCCTAATACTGGTGCTCTGTCAGTTCCAATTGCTAAACTAAATACGTATAAAAAAAGCAAATAAGTAATAATTGGCGATACGATTGTTTGAATCCAAACCGTTACAAATCTCATTACCTCTTTATAATAAAGAGTATAAAATCCTACCCAATTAACTGAACCAAATCTTCTTTCGCCGAATTTGTGTTTTTGTTCAAATGTGCTCATATTGATAAATATCAATAAATTTAAAAAAATGTATAATTATTGTGGATATTCGGAGTTTTTTTAATAAATCGTTAATTTTCAAGGGTTTTTATATCAACATATAGTATTGAATTTAATTCAAACCAACTAAATGTGCTTATATAAATGCATATAAATGCCTTGGGATACTGAAACTACAGAAAAACTTAAGAAATTATGGGCCGAAGGTCATACTGCTAGTCAGATTTCAAAAATGTTGGGCGGAGGTATTTCTCGTAATGCTGTTATAGGGAAGGCCCACCGTTTAAGTTTAGGCGGAAGAACTCAGTCTAGAATGATATCTTCTCCAAGGATTAATAACTTTAACAATCAAAATAAAATTCAAGGTCAAAAGAGGATAAGAAGACCAAGAGGACTTAGAGCTATAGTTATTGAGAAAGATTTTGAAGCGGAAAAACCAACTACATTAGAAAATCTGACAGATAAAACATGTAGATGGCCAATAGGACACCCAAACGAAAAAGACTTTTATTTCTGCGGTAGGACACCCATGGAAGATAGGGTTTATTGCAAATTACATGTTTTACATGCTTATCAACCTAAAGGCTTTAAGGGTGATGAAGACAAAGGTCCAGAGGAACTACCCAATTTTATTGAGAAGAAAGTAAAAAAACGAGTTAAATCAGCGTAAGTCGTGACACTCAAAGTCACTTAATAATGGTTTGTAACATTATTGTAATAATTCCGACATATTTTTTAAAAATGAAAAAAGTTTTATTTTTATGTACAGGAAATTCAGCAAGATCTATTATATCAGAATGTCTATTAAATCAAATGGGTAAAAATAGATATCAAGCATTTAGTGCTGGATCAAAACCAGTGGGTAAAGTGAATCCCTATTCAATAAAAATTTTAGAAAAAAATAATATAAATTATGAAAAGGTTTCAAGTAAAAGCTGGGATGATTTTTCAGATACAAAGTTTGATACTATTGTTACAGTTTGTAACAATGCAGCAAATGAAACATGCCCTGTTTATCCTGGATCGCCAAATAAATTACATTGGGATCTAGAGGATCCTGCTGCTTTTAATGGAAATGATGAAGAGAAATTAAATCAATTTCAAAGAACGTTTGATCAAATTCATAAATATATTAAAAAAGAATTTATAAATAAATGAAAAATTTAGACAAATATTTCTCAGAATTTTTAGGGACATTAATTTTATTACTATCAATTGTAGGATCTGGTATGATGGGACAATCCATGACAGAAAATGAGGCAGTAATCTTATTAGCAAACTCTTTGGCCATTGGATTTACTCTTGTTTTTTTAATTATTACTTTTGGTAAGAAATCAGGTGCTCATTTTAATCCTGCGGTTACATTAGTTATGTTATTACTGAGAAAAATTAAAACACAAATAGCTTCCATTTATGTTTTAATGCAGATTATGGGTGCGTGTACAGGTGTTATAATTGCAAATATCATTTTTGGCTTTGATGCAGTGGAACTATCAACAAAATATCGAAATGGATCAAATATTTTAATATCTGAGATCATTGCAACATTTGGATTATTAATGATTATTTTATTAAATCTTAAAAATAAAATCGAGGTGGTTGCGGGTTTAGTAGGGCTTTACATTGGAGCTGCAATTTGGTTTATGTCATCAACTGCATTTGCAAACCCAGCCGTTTCGATTGCTAGAACGCTGACCAATACTTTCACTGGCATACATTATTCAAATATTATTTACTTTATTATTGCACAACTTATAGGTGCATTTTTATGTATGATTGTCCTAAAAAGAATTTACAAAATTTAACTTTATTATAAAATAATAAATATTTTTAATATAAATATGGGGGCATAAATGAAAAAAAAAATAAAAAAACAAGAGAATAAAAAACACAAAGTTTTAAAAAAAGTAAGCAAACTTAAAAGTAAGATTATAGCTCAAGAAAAAAAGATTTCTAAAATTGAAGCGAAAATAGCTAAGCTAGAAAAAAAGGCAGCTGAAAAAAAAAACAAAAAACTAGCTAAGTCAGCTTCTGCACAAACATTTTCAACACAATTAAATAATTAATTTTTAAGAATAAATAATTTTGAAGTCCGACTCCATTTCCCTGGACAAGGACTTTAATCTTTTTTGAACAGATTTAGTTACAATCTGACTATGTTGATTAGATACTGAAAGTACAATTGTATTCCCCTTTTTAGATAATGATAAATTATCAAGAAATATAGTTGACATTGCAGCTATACCAGAAGCCAATCTTAATGCTGCACCAACTTGTCTTGAAATCAAAATTTCATTATTTGAAAGCAAGCCTAAATAATCGCGATCTGGATAATGTTTGACAGAGCAATGTCGCCAAAACCCTGCCAAAGCTACTTTTATACGGTCACTATGACTTAGAGATAATGCAGGTGTATTTAAGATTTGTGCAAAAACAAGTTCTGCCTTTTGAAAAGCTCCAAGCCCCCAATCTATATTACTTAAAGAGCATGTTGGTTTTAATAACCTTATTGGAAAATTTTCATTATCCTTAAAAATATCTTTTATAAAATTATAGTATTTTAAATAGTTTTCTCCATAGTCGCCTGTTCTAAATGCGGAATAATCAATAAAATTATTTAGTAGATCATGCGCAGTCAACTTATATCCTGATTTGACGATCAATGTTCCTTCTCTTACGCCAGATATTGAGCACTGTAATTTTTCTGGTGCTATCATCAGCAAGAGCTGTTTTAAAATGTTTGTTGCAATAGGAATATAATTTGTTCTTGATTTAGTAATCTGATCAACTTTTAAAGATCTTAGCTTTTTTTTATCATCTAAACTTAAACAAAGATCCAAAGCTTCTTCCCTGGTAATTTGATATTGATGCAAAACATTGAGTGGATATTTTTTTAAAAAAATATCTGCCTTTAGCAATGTTCTCCAAACCCCACCAACAACATATAAATTTTTAGCTTTAGTTTTTTTTAACCAACCAATGCTTGATAAGTTTTCACTAATTATTTGACTTATTTTTTTTGTTTTTTTCTTTTTTGGTCTATTAAATAATCTCAGAACACCTATGGGCAAAGAGGCTTTTTTTTCAATCAATCCATTTTTTACTTTTGCAATCTCTAAGCTTCCACCCCCAAGATCAGCTACAATACCATCAACCTTTTCAAATCCTAAGATTACTCCTAACGCGGATCGTTCAGCCTCTTGCTCACCAGTTAATATTTCTACCTGATTGTCAAAAATTTTTTCAACTACGCTTTTAAAATATGGTCCATCTTTGGCATCTCGAACAGCTGCTGTTGCAAAAATATTTATATTACTTACCCTTGAGTTACCTAAGATATTTTTAAATCTTTCTAAAACGCTTATGGAATATTCAACACCTATAGGATCTAATTTTCCTGTCAGTTCCAATGAACTACCCAGAGAACAAACCGCTTTTTCATTAAATATTGGAATTTGGGATTTTTCAAAATCTTCATATATAAGCATTCTTATTGAGTTGGAGCCAAGATCTATAACTGCTTCTTTTTTTGCTGAAAAAATTTTTTGTTTAATAACTTTTTGTAACAACATTTAAATTTTTAAATTCATTATTTCTTCTTTGATAATTGATTTGCCCTGACCAGACAAGCTTGGATTTTTCATGAAGTATTCATGTGCTGAAAATACGTCGTCACCTGCTTTTAATATTTTATAATATTTTTTATCTTTTAACTCCCAGCTCGACTTAATATCTTTAAAATTTGCCATCATGATTTGGTCTAAAACCTGGGCGTGTACTGTTTCATTTTTTATTGGCAACATAATCTCTAATCTGCGATCCAAATTTCGCGGCATTAAATCAGCTGATGAAATAAAAACTTTATTTTGTCTTGATGGCATTTCTTTACCATTCGCAAAACAGTAAATTCTTGAGTGCTCTAAAAATCTTCCTACAATACTTTTAACATAAATATTTTCTGACATCTTTTTTATTCCAGGTTTTAAGCAACAAATTCCTCTGACAAATAAATGAATTTTAACACCATGTTTTGAGGCTAAATAAAATCTATCTATTATTTTAGGATCTACTAATGAATTCATTTTTGCCCAAATTTCTGCGGGCTTTCCAGATTTTGCGTTTTCAATTTCATTGTCAATTAAGTCATTTAATTTTGGTCTCAAAAATCTTGGGGCAAGTATCACATTTTCTAATTCTCCAGGATCTCCATAACCAGTTACAAAATTAAAAAACTTTTCAATATCATTTGCATAATCGGGGTCTGCACTAAATAATGACAGGTCAGTATAAATTTTTGCGTTTATGGGATGGTAGTTTCCTGTTCCTATATGAACGTATTTATTTAAGACTCCATTTTCTAACCGCACAACCAAACTAGATTTGGCATGTGTTTTTAAATGAACAAAACCATAAACAACCTGAACACCTGATCTTTCTAAAGATTTTGCTAAACTTATATTTGCTTCTTCATCAAATCTTGCTTTGATTTCAACTATTGCTGTGACTGACTTTCCATTTTCTGCGGCAATTTTGAGAGCTTTTACAATTGGTGAGTCTAAAGTTGTTCTATACAAAGTCTGTTTAATTGCTTGAACATTTGGATCATTTACCGCCTGATTTAAAAATTCTATAACTGCATCAAAAGTTTCATAAGGATGATGTACAATCATATCCTTAGATTTAATTGCTTTAAAATAATCACCATTAAATTGATTTACTCTTTCAACTTGTCTTGAATTAAATTTTTTGAAATAGAACTCTTTTTTGCCTTGTTCAAGGATTTGTGAGATTTCGTGAGTTCCAACAAACTCCTCAATCTCATCCACTGTATCTGGGTCTGCTTTAATTTTTTTTATCAAGAATTTTTTTAAATGACGTTCAGATCCTTTCCTTAATTCCAACCTCACAATTCTGCCTCTTTTTCTTTTTTTCAAAGCTTTCTCATAGAAAACCACCAGATCTTCCGCCTCATCTTCAACTTCAATATCGCTATCTCTTGTTACACGTGCAGATATATAATTTTTGATTTCATAACCTGGAAAAAGATTTGAGCCATATGAGCTTACGGTTTCTTCTAATGATACATAATTTTTTACAGCTTCAATGTTGCTGACATTGTAAAATCGCTTTAAATTTTTAGGTAAAATAATAATTGAATAAATTGATCTTTTTTTTCCTTTTTTTTGCATTTCCATAAGCAAAAAGTGTCCTTGGTTAAAAAGAAATGGAAAGGGATGCGAAGGATCAATGGCTTGAGGTGTTAAGACTGGTGCTATATTAGTATTGAAAATATTTAAAAGATTTGATTTCTCATCCTGATTAATTTCTACAAAACTTTTAAAAAATATTCTTTGTTTTGATAAATCTTTTTTTAATTTTGACCAAATATAATTTGATTTTTTTAATAACTCGGATGATTTGATTTTTATTTTTTTCAATTGCTCCTTAGGAGATAATCCATCTATTGTTTCGTGTTTAATTTTTTCTTTAATCTGTGCATATACACCTGCCACACGAACCATATAAAATTCATCTAAGTTATTAGAGGCAATTGATAAAAATCTTAGTCTTTCAAAAAGTGGCAGATCAGTATTGCCTGCTTCGGATAATACCCTTGAATTAAATTCTAACCAGGATAGCTCCCTATTATTATATCTTTTTGTCATAAATTTTTAATTATTTAATAATATAATCTAGAAATGTTAATTTTATATGTCATGAGACACGCAAAATCTAGTTGGGAAAATCCTGATTTATCTGACTATCAAAGACCACTTAATAAAAGAGGAAGACATAATGCAAAATTGATGAAAAAAATTATGAAAAATAAGGGAATGTTTTTTGATTTTGCTTATATTTCTGGGTCTCAAAGAACAATGGAGACATTTAAATATATAAAAGATTTAAATTTAAGGAAAAAAAAAATAAAAAAAGATCATTATTTGGCTTCACCAAAAATTTTGCTCGAAACAATTCAGTCTACAAAGGATAAGTATAAAAGTATTCTAATTCTAAATCACGAACCAGCAGTAAAAAATTTAACAATGCAATTATGTTCAGATTTAAGTAATGAGGGAAAAATTTTAATCCAAAAATTTAGCACTGCAGGCATTGCAACAATTATTTTTAAAAAAAGATCTTGGTCAGAAATAAAATTTGGTGATGGTTTGCTTGATGAATTTATTAAACCTAAAGATTTTTACTAACCATCTATTGAATAGCCGACTGATCGTACAGTTCTTATCAAATCACATTGGTTATCTATATTAATAGCTTTCCTTAATCTTCTAATATGAACATCAACAGTACGAGTTTCTACATAAATATCATTACCCCAAACATGATTCAGTAACTGCTCCCTAGAGTAAACGCGTTTTGGATTTTTGATAAAAAAGTTTAACAAATTATATTCGGTCGGACCTAATTTAATTTCTTTACCGCCTCGATAAACACGTCTTGCCAAACGATCAATTTTAATATCCTTAAATATAACTATGTCTTCAGTTAAGGATGGCTTCACTCTTTTTAATAATGCTCGAATTCGTAGATTAAGCTCTTTTGTACTAAATGGTTTTGTAACGTAATCATCGGCTCCTGTCTCAAACCCTCTAATTTTATCAGACTCTTCTGCTTTTGCAGTTAACATGATTACAGGTATTGATTTCAGTTTACTGTCCTTTTTAATTTGATTACAAATTTCAATTCCTGATAAATCTGGTAGCATCCAATCAAGTAGAACTAGATCTGGATTATTTTTTTTTATAAAAGTAAGTCCGTCTTCTCCATTTTCTGATATATGAACTTTGAAACCTTCTTTTTCTAAATTATACTGAATTAAAGTCGATATTGGTTTTTCGTCTTCAACAACTAGTATCGTTGCATTCATAGAAATTATTGACCAGATACTATACCTGATTCGCCTTTGGGTCTATCACCCTCTATATATTTCCCTGAAACCAAAAAATAAACTGTTTCAGCAATATTAGTTGCATGATCACCAATCCTCTCTAAATTTTTAGACATAAACATTAATTGCGAAAAAGGTGCCGCTGCGTCTTTTTTCTCCTCAATACATTTTAAAATTGAATTCATGCATATATCGACTAATCTATCTATTTCTTGATCTGCATTCCAAACTTGCTCTGCTAACTTAGTGTCGCGGTTTAAAAAAGCATCCAAAACTGTCTTTACACTCTTTTGAACTTTTTCAGAAACCAATGAAAAATTTTTATTTATTTCATGTCCAATGTTTTTATCGAGATAACGAGATCTTTTTGCAATATTTTTGGATAAATCCCCAATTCTTTCCAAATCAGAAGAAATCTTCATTGCAGAAACGGTCTCTCGTAAATCGATTGCTAGTGGCTGACGCATAGTTAATAAATTTACAACCTGTTCTTCTATACTTTTTTCTAAGTCATCAATACGGTCGTCTTTTCCAACAATTTTATCTGCAAATTCTTGATCTTGCTTGATCGCTGCCTCCGTAGCATCTTTAATTTGTTTTTCAGCTAATGAACCCATCTTTGCAATTGTATTTTTTAAGATGTTTAATTGCTCGTCATATGATTTTACAATGTGCTCACTCATAAATTTATCCAAACCTTCCTGTTATATAATCTTGTGTCATTTTATCTTCTGGATTCTTAAATATTTTTTCAGTAGAATCAAATTCTATTAATTTTCCTAAATGAAAAAATCCAGTATGTTGAGAAACTCGAGCTGCTTGAGCCATAGAATGAGTTACAATTGCAATCGTGTATAATGATTTTAACTCATCAATTAAGCTTTCGATTTTCGCTGTTGCAATTGGATCAAGCGCTGAACAAGGTTCGTCCATTAATATTACTTCTGGATTAATTGAAATAGCTCTTGCTATACAAAGTCTTTGTTGCTGTCCACCAGATAAACCTGTTCCAGGTTGATCTAAACGATCTTTAACTTCATCCCACAATGCCGCTCTTTTTAAACTTGTTTCAACAATCTCATCCATATGGGTTTTATCTTTCGCAATCCCATGAATATTTGGACCGTAGGAAATGTTTTCGTAAATACTTTTTGGGAATGGATTGGGTTTTTGGAAAACCATTCCAACCTTTTCTCTGAGTTGCACAACATCAACAGAATTGTCATAAATATCTTGACCGTCAATTTCTATATTGCCTTCAACTTTACAAATATCAATTACATCATTCATGCGATTTAAACATCTTATGAAGGTTGATTTTCCACACCCCGATGGACCAATTAAAGCAGTAACCTCTTTTTCAGCTATATTTAAATCAACATCAAATAAAGCTTGTTTTGATCCATAAAAAACTGAAACCTGTTTTGCTGTTATCTTATTTTTATTACTCATGTTGCTCCTGATTACCATTTCCTTTCAAATTTTTGCCTTGCCCATACTGCTAAGGAATTCATAATTACTAAAAATCCAATTAGCAACATAATTGTTGCTGAAGTTTTTTCTACGAACCCTCGCTCAGCAGACTCAGACCACAAATAAATTTGAACTGGCAAGGATGTTGAGGGGTCTGTTGGAACGCTTGGTACGTCTACAACAAATGCAACCATTCCTATTAATAATAATGGAGCTGTTTCACCTAAAGCTTGTGCTAATCCAATGATTGTTCCAGACAAAGTCCCTGGCATTGCAAGCGGTACAACATGATGACATACAGTTTGAACCTTTGATGCGCCAATAGCTAATGCACCCTCACGAATTGATGGAGGAACAGCTTTTAACGATGCGCGGCAAGCGATAATAATTGTTGGTAAAGTCATTAATGATAATGTCATACCTCCAACAAGTGCTGTAGATCTTGGCATCCCAAATACACCCAAAAGCATACCAAGGCCTAATAGTCCAAAAACTATTGATGGTACAGCTGCGAGGTTGTTTATGTTAATTTCGATTATATCTGTGATTACATTTTTAGGTGCAAATTCTTCAAGATAAACCGCAGCCATCAGAGCAATTGGAAATGAAATTATTAAACATATGATAATTGAAAAAAATGAACCAATTACTGCTCCAGCGACACCCGCAATTTCAGGATCTCTTGAATCTCCGCTAAACAAGAAGTAATCACTAATAGAAGACCCGATTTTTCCCTGTTCTACTAAGTTATCATATACATTTAGTTGAAAGTTATTTAATCGTCTTCTGTCTTCTGGAATATTTCTTGGAAAATTACCTTTGTGTAACTGATCTAAATCATCGGACGCGGTTAATTCAATTATAACCTTTTTTCCGAGCATTTTTGGATTTTTTAATAAATAACTTTTAATTTCATATTCATAATTTCCGCCTAATAATAATTTAACACTTTTTTCTTCCTCATCATTTTTGTACGGATACAAACTTGTTGCAGCTTTATATGTAACATCAAAAAACTCTGCTTCTTTAATTTGTTTTAATGTAGGATTTTTTATATCTTCTAATTCTAATAATTTTTTATCAAAATCGACTTCGGTCTGAATAGTTGTTTTAAAGAATGCGGTACTTCCAGTTGAAAAAACTTTAAATAACAATAAACATACAAAAAATATTGAAATGCCTATTGATACTACACCGAGAAATTGAAAGCGCTTTTCCGCAGCGTATCTTTTTTTCATTCTTTGTTCTCTAATCATACTTCTCTCTATATTTTTTAACAATTCTCAATGCAATGAAATTTAAAATTAATGTAAGAACGAAAAGTGTTAAACCTAATGCAAAAGCAGATTGAGTTTTTGCACTGGTAAATTCTTGATCGCCTACTAATATCATGACAATCTGTGTTGTAATGGTTGTTGTCGAGTCTAAAGGATTGATCGTTAAATTTGCAGCTAGGCCTGCGGCCATCACAACAATCATAGTTTCGCCGACTGCCCTGGAAACTGCAAGCAGAACTGATCCAACAATTCCTGGCAATGCTGCAGGAAAAACAACTTTTTTGATTGTTTCAGATTTTGTTGCTCCCATAGCATAAGAACCCTCTCTTAATGATTGCGGTACTGCATTAATTACATCATCAGACAAAGAGGAAACAAATGGAATAATCATGACACCCATGACTAAACCGGCTGCTAACGCACTTTCTGAAGATACTTCCAAACCTAGACTCTCTCCAACGACCCTAAAAAATGGTCCAACTGTGAGCGCTGCAAAGAAACCATAAACTACGGTTGGAACTCCAGCAAGAATTTCAATTATTGGTTTGCCCCATTTTCTTTGTCTATAATTTGCGTATTCTGCTAAGTAAATTCCAGAAAAGAGACCGACAGGAACCGCTACACACATTGCAATAAATGCGATAAAGGCTGTACCAGCAAATAATGGAACTGCCCCAAACGCTTCAGCTAAATCTTTTGCCTCCTGTGGTGTTAGGTTAGTTGGGTCACTGACAAATGCTTTTTGTGGCGACCAACCCAATCCAAAGAAAAAATCTAAAGGATTTATTTTTGTAAA